>JACCEC010396862.1_pt1 | contig 10433 bp, 8 predicted proteins | sample 7450121 | NCBI WGS metagenome assembly JACCEC01 (sample SAMN15323455, study PRJNA562643) | freshwater metagenome | isolation source: river surface water | place: USA:Blue River Watershed | collected 2017-08-18 | reverse complement strand
ATCCGTGGTAATGGTGATATTGAAGCAAGAGATTATGCAATGCCAAAGACAACAAATGAATTACGTGTTAAAACTGATCCAAAAATTTCGTATTATGGAAGAATTATATCAGGTGCTCATGTTGCAAAACCAGGTAAAATTGGTACATTATATAAAAATAGACCTGATACATATTATGTTAATAGTCCTGAAAGATACTTTACAACTACTGGTGCTGTTGAAGCTCCTGCTGCTAGACCTTGTCAAGTATTAAAATACACCAATAGAAAAACTACTGAACTTAAGACACGTGTTAATAGTGCAGCTCCTGTTCATGGAAGTAAAGGAGTTGTTCGTTCAAAATATAAAGTATCAAATAAAGTAACATATGCAAATGATAGTGTAAGAAATGCTACAGTTGAGGGTCAATGGTCTATTTTAGGAATGTTAGGATTAGATAAAACACCCAATGATTATGGTAAAAAATCAATTCGTATGCGTCCAAATGCTCGTACTGATACAGGTTCAAAGACAGCTGTATTAAATGTTAGAAGTTCAGTTAGTAAAGGTGAAGCACGTAATGGTCAAAAAGCTAAGAGAACAATGAAGGAAGTAACTGAAAATAACAAACATAATGGTAACTTACAATCTGGACAACCAGGAAGAGGTTTTGTTTATGATCCAAATGACAAGGCTAGAACTACTATGAGACAAGTTTATGAACAAAATGATCATAATGGTAACTTACAACCTGGAGAACCAGCAAGAGGTTTTGTTTATGATCCTAATGATATTGCAAGAACAACTACTAAAGAAACCACAGAAGATAATGATTATATGGGTCAGTTAGATGCTCCAAATAGAGGATTTGTTTATGATCCTAATGATAAAGCAAGATCAACAATGAAAGAAACAACCGAAGATAATGATTATATGGGTCAATTAGATGCTCCAAATAGAGGTGTAGTTTATGATCCTAATGATATTGCTAGAACAACTATCAAAGAAACACAAATTGATAATAATCATTCTGGTCAAATGAATGCTCCTAAACGTGGTTTTGTTTATGATCCTAATGATGTTGCTAGAACAACAATGAAAGAATTAAACGAAAACAATGAACATATGGGTAATATGGATGCACCCAATAGAGGTGTTGTTTATGATCCAGAAGATTATAGATTTAGAACTACTACTAAAGAAATTTATGAAGCTAATGAACATAATGGTCATATCGGAAATAGTCAAAAGAGATTATATACTAGTGCTGGTAATCCTCTTAAAGTAACTACCAAACAAACAACAATGGCTAATGATGTTATGGGTATTGCATCTGGTATGGAAAGAAATGATGGTTATTTAGTAAAAGAAGTAAATGCACCAGTAACTCATAGAGAAACAACAAATGTATCTTATATGACAAATGCTAATAAAAATATATCTGGAGGTTATGAAGTCACTGATGTTCAAATGCCAGGTACTAATAGAATGTTTAGTGTTGAATATACAGGTAATGTTGGTAATACAAATGACACTGCTAATCCAATGAGTTATACTGATGCTTATAATGGAACAATGAGAGCTGTAAGAGATATACAAGATAAAGGATATACACCTAATGCCATGGCACCAAATACAACAATTGATCCAAGTAATATTCATGCTACAACATCAAGAATAGGAGATGTACAAAATAAATATATACAAGAAAGAGGAGTAATGCCATCAGTAATATCAAATTCAATACCTCAAATGAGTGAATGTAATTTAACACAAGGAGGTGATAGAGTTCCAAATGAACCTATTGCTGATAGATTAAATCCTAATATATTAAATGCATTTAGAAGTAACCCATATACACAATCATTAAGTGCATGGGCTTAAAAATATAATTTAAAATTTTTATTATAATTTTTATTTAAATAATAAATAAAAAATAAATATAAAAATATAAAATATGGATAGAAGAAAAGATGGATGATGAAGATCAAAAATTTATGGAAGAGTATTTTAAAAAACATATTATAAATAAAATTGAAATTCAAAATGATAAAAATAATTTAGAAGAAGAAAAAAGTGATGAAAGTTATGATAGTGAAGATAATGAATATGATTTTTCAGAATTAAATGAAGAAAATAATGAATCTAATTTAATAAATCAAAATAAAGTTATAATTGAAAATATACAATGGAAATATAAAAAAATTGATAAAATTGAAAAATTATTAGATAAATATAATATATCATCAGATGGTTTATTAATTTTAAAAAATTTACCTAAATTTGAAGAATTAACAGATGAACAAAAATATTATGAAATGAAAAAAATAAAATATAAATTATATAAAGATTGTAAATTTGATAAAAATAAATATGCACAACAAAATCCAAATGGTTTATTTGTAGCTGGAGATGGTAAATTAAAAAAACAACAAATGAAAAATAAAAGAAAAAATAAAAATTTTTTTCTTAAATTTAATAAATAATAAAATTATATAATAATTATAAAATTATTAAATAAAGAAAAGAACTTTTATTTAATAAAAAAATAAAAAAATTAAGAATTTATTATTCTTTTTTCAAATTTAATTATTATATAAATATAGAATATATAATGACTTCTTATACACCTTTAAATCCCGCTAGTGTTTTTAATAATGGTTATTATGATGTACCATTTTGTGATGAATTTTCAAATCCTGGTGTAAATAATACTATGTATGGAGCACCTAAAATTGAAGATTATAATGTAAATAAAGTAATTGGTGATAGATATAATGATGGTAATGATGCTTATTATGTTCAAGACCATCCAACCAGACCATCACCTTCATTAATGACTGAATCAAATATGACATCTCGCTGGGATGTCCCTATTCGTAATGATCCTTTAATTGATTTTTCAGAAGATAAATATGCAACTTTAAGAAAAAAGAAAGAAACAACATATGGACCTGGTGTTGAAGGTTTTAGAAATAATGGTTTTAGTGATACAACTTATAATGCTAATACTTATAATTTTGTACCTCAACCTCATAATTTTCCTGATATAGAAGAAGGTTTTCGTGGTGGAGGCGGAGGTGGACGTGGTGGTGGAGGTGGTGGAATGAGAGGAGGTGGAGGAATGAGAGGAGGTGGTGGTATGAGAGCAGGTGGTGGTATGAGAGGTGGTGGAGGAAGAAGACCTGGAGCCGGTGGAAGAAGACCAGGAGCTGGTGGAGGTAGAAGACCAGGACCAGGTAGACATGGTGGAAGAGGAAGATGGAATCCCAATTGGTGGTGGGGTGTACCAGCAGCAGGTTATTTAGGATGGGGTGCATATGATGGTTGGGGTTCAGGTAATACATATATAAATTTACCTGATTCATATTATTATTCAGATGGATTATATGATCCTTATTCAATATCTGATGGTACTCCAGATGTTTATATTCAAAATTATTATCAAGGAGAAGATGATAGTTATGAAAATCAAAATCCTGTTGTTCAAAGAGTTGCTGAAAAAATAGAAAAAGCAGTTGAAAAGAAAACTGAAGAAGCCAAGAAAAAAGAAATGTTAACTAATGTCTTCATAATAATTGTTATTATTATTTTAGTTCTTATTTTATATAAAATCATATCTAAAAAATAAATAATTAAGTTTGATTTTATTTTTTTTTTTATTTAGTATTTTAAAATATTAAATGTCATACAAAATAGTTGTTGCGCGTTATAATGAAGATATTGAATGGTTAAAACCGGAAATAAATAATTGTATTATTTATAATAAAGGAAATTTATTAAATATTGAAAACGAAAAAATACTAAAAAATGTAGGTCGTGAAAGTGATACTTATTTAAATTATATTATTGAAAACTATGAAAATTTACCAGATATTATTATTTTTACACAAGCACAAATTAGTGATCATAGACATAATAAAAATGTAGACTATTTAATTGAATTAAAAGAAGAATCATTAAAAAATATGAAATCAAATGCATATATCGTTGATTATGGTCAAACAATAAATGGTTGTTGGAATAGAAATTGGAACTATATTAATAATCAATTTTTTATGCCAGATAATTATAAAAATAATACCCCGATTATTTTTGAAGATTGGTTTAAAAAAAACATAAAAAATGATTTTCCTCAACCACTTTGTATTTATGCTAATGCTATATTTTCTGTTAGTAAAAAATTAATATTAAAACATCCTAAAAAATATTATGAAGAACTAATTAAAGAAGTTAACCATAATATAAATCCAGTTGAAGGTCATTTTTTTGAAAGATCATGGTATTATATTTTTGATTAATTATATTTTATTTTTTTTTTACATACAAATATATTTTTATATTATATAATTGTTTTAACACAAATTTACATTTTATAATTTTTTAAGTTCAAAATAGTACTTAAAGAAAAAAATATTAAATAGATAAATTAGGAAAAATGAATAAATCAATATTTATATTTAGAAGAGATTTTCGAATTCAAGATAACAAAGGATTTATAAAATGTTTTGAAGAGAGTGAAGAGATTTTACCAATTTTCATTTTTACACCTGAACAAGTTGATAAGAATAAAAATGAATATTATAATTCAAATGCAATTCAATTCATGATTGAATCATTAAATGCATTGGATAAAGAATTAAAAAAAACATTTAAATCAAAATTATATTATTTTTATGGTGATAATTGTGATATACTTAAAAAAATAAAAAAAGAATATGATTTTGATTCTATTTATTTTAATTTGGATTATACTCCATATGCAAAAAAAAGAGATGAAGAAATTATAAAATATTGTATGAATGAAAATATTAAATTTGTGAAAACAGAAGATTATTTATTATATCCTATGGGAACAATTGTAAAAAAAGATGGATTATATTATCAAAAATATACACCTTTTAAAAATGTTGGTATTAAAATGACTCCTGACAAACCACTCATAAAAAAATATAAATCTGGTAAATTAATTAAAAACAAAAAATTTGATTGTGAAATAGAAGATGAAAAAATAAATAAATTTTATACATATAATCCTAATTTATTAGTTAAAGGAGGTCGTGAAGAAGCTTTAGATATATTAAAACATGCTAAAGAATGGAATGCTTATAAAGATTATCGTAACGATTTATCTTATAATACTACTCATTTATCAGCTTATATTAAATTTGGTTGTGTATCTATTAGAGAAGTATATTGGGATTTTAGAGATAAAGTAGGTTTAAATAATGGTATCATTGAACAATTATTATGGAGAGAATTTTATTTTTATTTAATTAATTATTTACCTCAAATTTTATCTAAAGGAGAACCACAACATGAAAAATTCGCTTTTATTGATTGGAAAAATAATAAAGATTGGTATGATAAATGGAAAGAAGGTAAAACAGGTTTTCCAGTTGTTGATGCTGGTATGAGAGAAATGAACCAAACTGGATATATGCATAACCGTGCTCGTTTAATAACTTGTAGTATTGGTGTTAAAGTACTTCAATTAGATTGGAGATGGACTGAAAAATATTATGCTCAAATGTTTGTTGATTATGATCCAAGTGTTAATAATGGAAATAATCAATGGTGTAGTGGTACCGGAGAAAATCCACAGGATTATTGGAGATTTTTTAGTCCTTGGAAACAAGCACAAGATTATGATCCAAACTGTGAATATATTAAAAAATGGGTTCCTGAATTAAAAGATTTACCAAATGATGTTATATTAAAATGGAATGAAAAACATAAAGAGTGGAAAGATAAAACATCTTATCCAAAACCTTTAGTAGATTTTGATGCTGCTTTAAGAGAAAGTACATTAGATATTTACCGAGATTCATTCAAAGTATTTGATGAAAAAGAGAAAAAGTAAATTATAAATTTTTTTTTATTTATTATTAAATCAAAATTTAATAAAATATAATTATAGAAATGAGTTCTTTTTTTAATCCTAAAAATCCATATTTTGGTCAAACTTATAATTTACCTAATGAACATAATGAATTAGAACATAGTTTAGGAGAAGTATATTATGAAACATCACCTAATTATCATGAACGAATTGAAAGAGAACGAGCAAAACGTTTTTTATCCCCAACTAATGTTATTAATCCACAATTAATAGCACCAATCAATAAAAAAAATAAAAATAATAAAACAAATCATAAACAAACAAATTTACAAGAAAATGTACAAAGGTTATCAAGATCAAGAGGTTTAATACCTGTTCAAACACCAAAATTAGAAAAACTTCCAAAACAAAGAGGTTCTGTACAATTTATAAATAATAAAAAACCTGAACAAAAAGTATCAAGAGAATTATATCCTCCAACACCTCAATTAACAATTTTTCATACTCCACAAGGTGTTGTTAATATGAGGTCAGAATCAGAAAGATATTTAAGTAGTTTAAGAAAAATGTATAATAGTTCTGAAAAAAACAAGACTCCAACTAAACAACCTCCTAAATTAGGAAAACAAAGATTAAGATTCAATTTAGAAAAGTCACATAATCCATTATTTAATTATAATTTTACAAATCCTCAAGTACAACAACCAGAACAACACGAATTAAAAAAAAAACAAGTAAAAAGAACTGTATCAAATATGAATAATAGACAACAAAATAATAATCCAATAAAAAGAAAAAAATGAAGAAGAAGTACCAACACAATATAACTCTAATTCATATTAATAATAACCTTGAATAATTCTATTTTTAAGAGGTAAAAGTGATATATCTTTAACATTATCTTTATTAATAATTAATTGATAATTATTTTCTAAAATTCTTATTTGATTTTTAATATGATGATTACCTGGACAATTTTGATTTTTTTCCAATTCTTTTTTAAGATCTTCTAAATTATTTTTATATCCAAGACCTTCAATATTAGCTTTTATCTTTTTTTTCATTTGTTCTAAATTTCTTTGATGATAATGTACTAAACAAATTTTTGATAATACATACTCTTCATTACTAATATGATTACCATGATCGATTACTCCTTTGTATTGTCCTTTTCTAAAAAATGATTTTGCAAAATTTTTCATATCACAATATGTTCCTTCTTCATATTCTGTAGTTGCTCGTTTGGATTCATGAGTAGTTATAGGATAAATATAATTAGCTTTTAATATTTTATATTGTGGTAAACAATTTATATGATTTAAAATTAAAGATTTATCAATACTAATCGTTTTTATATGTTCATCATAGAAAACTATAAATTCATCTATATCAAGTGGAAAAGCAATTTCACCATCATTACAATGACGATTAATTAAATAAGTCATATATTCTCCTTTTTTTTTATAATCTGGTTCACGATAAATATGAATCATATCTTTAAATTTTTGTAAAATTTCAAATGTACCATCATCAGAAAAATTATCAATTATATAAATATTTGACCAACCAAATAAACAACCATGATAAATAACCCAATCTTCTATAATATCAATTTCATTTTTAACAATTGTAAATAATTTTACCATTTTAAATTTTAACTTTAATTTAAAGAAGATATTTTTCATAAAATATTTACTAATAATTAAAAAATTATATTTAATTTATTTTTTAGAACTACTTTTTTGTTTTTTTGTTTTACTTTCGGATTTATTTAATAAATACTTTAAATCATTCGATTGTTCTAATTTTGATAATTCATTTTCTTTAATTGCTATTTGTGATACTATACTTCTTAAATCATTATATAAACTATTACGTGTGTTAAGTTCATTACTATTTTTATTTATAGTTCCATTTTTAACTCCTTGTTTAATAGTATTATCAATATTAATTTTATCTAAACTTATTTGAGCTTTTTGAAGATATAATTCAGCTATTAATTTTCTTAAATTATTTATTTGAACTTCTGTATTCATTCTTTTATTTTTTTTTCTTAAATTAAAGTTAGAAAAATTATCAACAAAGATTAGAGATATAATTTTATAAATATGAAAAATATATTTTTCATTTTTCCAATACATTTATTTTCAAATATTGATTTATTAAAAGATAAAGAAGTATATCTATTAGAAGAACCAAGATATTTTAATGATTTTAAATATCACAAATTAAAGTTAGTTTATCATAGAGCTTCTATGAAAAATTATTTTGATTTTTTAAAAAGTAAAAAAATAGATATTCATTATATTGATTTTCATAAAATTAATACTCAATTTTATAATGAATTAAAAAATAAAGAAGTTGAATGTTATGATGTAAATGATTTTGAATTAGAAGATACACTAAAAAAAAATATTAAAAATATTAAAATATTAAATACTTTAAATTTTACTCTTAATCCCCAAATAATAAATGAAAATAAACATATTTTTAAAAATAAACGTCATGATTTATTTTATCAATGGCAAAGAAAAAGATTAAATATTTTAATGTTAAAAGATGGTAAACCTAAAGGTGGACAATGGTCTTTTGACAAAGATAATAGAAAACCTTTACCAAAATCTGTTAAAGTTGATTTTAATCCTCCAATTCTAAAAAATAAATATTATGATGAGGCAAAAGAATATGTAGAAAATAATTTTAAAGATAATTATGGTTTAATCGAGAATACTATTTATCCTATTAATCATGATGATGCTAAAAAATGGTTAAAAGTATTTTTACAAAATAGATTTAAAAATTTTGGTCTATATGAAGATGCTGAAACAACAAGAAATCCTTTTCTTTTTCATAGTGTTTTAACTCCAATGATGAATATTGGTTTATTAACAGATAATGAAGTTTTAGAAGAAGCAAAAAAATATGAATCTAAAGTACCAATTGCTGCTTATGAAGGTTTTATAAGACAAATTATAGGATGGAGAAATTATGTATATACTATGTACTATTTAGATGGTAAAAAAATGAAAAAAATGAATTTTATGAAATATAAAAATAAAATAAATGAAAATAAATGGTGGTCCTCTATTGGTATTGAACCAATTGATTATATTATTCAAAAAATTAATAAATATTCTTATGCTCATCACATTGAACGATTAATGTATTTAGGAAATATTATGTTTTTATTAGAAATTGATCCTAAAGATGTTTATAAAATGTTTATGGAATGGACAATTGATGCTTATGAATGGGTTATGATACCAAATGTTATGGGAATGTCTCAATATGCCGATGGTGGTATAATGATGACAAGACCATATTTTTCATCATCAAATTATATATTAAAGATGAGTGATTGGAAAAAAGGAGAGTGGTGTGAAAAATGGAATATTTTATATTATAATTTTATTGGTAAAAATAGAGAATTATTAAAAAAAAATTATGCAACTGCTCAACAAGTTATACATTGGGATAGAAAGAGTGAAAGTGAAAAAAAGAAAATAAAATTAGAAGCTAAAAAATTAATAAAAGAATTATTATAAACATTTTTAAATTATTCAATATAATATTATTTTTTAAGTACTAATTTGTAAATAAAAAATATTGATTTTATATTATTTTTTTTTAAGTACTAATTTATAAATAAAAAATATTGATTTTATATTATTTTTTTTAAGTACTAATTATTAAATAAAAATATATATTTAATAATTTTTATATTTTTCAGGATTTTTGCGCTTATTTATAAATATAAATTAAATATGTTAATAAATTATATTTATATTAAATTTATTTAGCGCTTAAATATTTTCTGAAAAATGAATGTTTTCAGAATATATTTTTTATCTTTTTTAAATATATCATTTTAATTCATTATATTTTATTTTATTGATAAATATAAATTATTGTAAAATATTAAATTAATAATAAATATTAAATCAAAAATAAATAATATAAAATATTTATGATTAAAAATCAAGATAAGGCACTCTGAAAATTTTATGTTTTTTTTTAAGTACTTATTTTAATTTAAAATAAAAATAAAAATAAAAAATATTTATTTAATTGCAATCAAAATCAATTGTAACTGGATATTTTACACCAACAAAATCACGCCAAGTAGAACCAGGTACACAATGTTCACACCAATCATGTAATCGTTTATTATTACCATTTTCATCTTTAATAATACGAGGCATCATTTTCCAAATATTAAGTTTCATGATAAAATAGAAGTTCATATAAGACATTTCATTTAATAACCAAATAGTATATTTATCAACATAAGATATAAATTCATTAAAATCAAATAAATCTAAAATTTTTGTATCATAAATAAACATACAATTCATAATATAAAGTTCATCGAAATGATTAGTTCCAAAATCTTGAATAAATTGATTATAATCTTTTATATAAGTTTTTGAAAAAACACATTCAAGACGTTTATATGGATTATCTTCTGGTGTTAAAAGGGAATTTGAACAATCAAGATCATCAAAATATTTTATTTTATCAAAAACACGATAACCTGCATCAAAAAAGATTACTTTATCCCATTTTTTAAAAAAAGGATGAAAAACATTTAATTTTTGCCATTGTGTTGTTT
>JACCEC011681989.1_pt1 | contig 10435 bp, 8 predicted proteins | sample 7450121 | NCBI WGS metagenome assembly JACCEC01 (sample SAMN15323455, study PRJNA562643) | freshwater metagenome | isolation source: river surface water | place: USA:Blue River Watershed | collected 2017-08-18 | reverse complement strand
CTCTCCCTCGGGAGCCGCACCACCGACTGCCTCGCCAAAGACCGCTGCGGCATCGGCTCCGACTGTTGTTAAACCCGTCCAACGCGAACTCGGGCCGCAGGAATCTGCTGACTGCCGACAGAGGGGAATCGGTGCATCGTTGAGAAATCAGCGGAAGGGTGGGTCTTTGGCGGAGTGCGCGCCCTCGATGCGGTGTCTCCCTGTACACATCGGGAGAGGAGAGAAAAGGGGGGGGTGACCCGCTCGAACAACACGAATGCGGCGAGGCCTCTCGCGGCCACCAACTCTAGAAGTCCATCGATTCCTCTACGCGCTCGCGGCACTTGGCCAAAATCATACGGCCAGCCCACATTGCACCAAATGAGAGCGCTGCACATGCAGCAAATGGCACAACCGCCATCCACTCCAAATTGATGACGCAATAGGCGTTGTCGAGTACCTGACCTGGCGGCAGACAAATTCCGAAAGCCACAATCCAAGCGACGAATAATCCTGCAGTCGAAGACACGGAGAGGCCTACCGCCCCGCTCCAAAACATGACTTGTCCGTGCAAACCGCTCGAAATCATCGCGGATGCATACCCTCGGACTCAACGTTTGTGAAGTCGGAAACTACCTCACAGAGACAACTTCCAACTCCACGAAACAAAATCAGAGACGGAGATTATCTCAGAAGGCCCCTGAGTGGATCTGCCCTCCCTGTCCAAAAAAAACAGACACAAAACTTAAAAAAACATCTGGAGGCCCCTTGAAAAACACACTCCCGCATGGCACCTCCCAAACCCGTGTTGAAAAAAAAACCAAACACAACACCGGAAAACCAAAACTAACACAACCCCAAAATCCCTCACTATGCGCGCAAAATGGACTCCCAAAGTCGGCGATCGATTCAATGTCCCCTCAAACGTTGAAGATTACGAACCCGGCAAGAGCTACACCGTGTGTCGAGTCGACCCCAGTGACAACACCCTCAAAGGAACTGAGGACAGCTCAGGCCGAGAACTCCTGTGGGTGTCTTGGGATCGCGTTCGCCCCATCCGTTCTGAAATCGGATGGGAGTGGCTCAAAACCCAGCTTCCCGACGACTCACTCGAAATTCTCTCGGCCTTCGACGGACTCGATCGGCTCACCCTCAAGGCCGAGATTCGCGATCAAATCGTCAAATCCACTCCCAATCTTCTCCAACGCATTCTGATCTCCAAAACAGAAATTGCCAACGGAGGGATAACTACTCCCTCAGGCAACGGACTCGGCGACGAAGAAGACTCTCTGGAACTCTGACCTCCCCACGCACCCCAGCCGCATCACCCCTCCCTCACCAACTCACCCCATGAAAAAGTCCCAAAAACTGTCCCTCAACGCACCAACTAGTTCGAGCAATCTGGACTCCCCTGTTTCCCAAGAACCGATTCCACCCGTCCGAGATACGCCGGAAGGACTTCGCGTTCTGGATGTCACCCTTCCAAAGTACGCCGCCCCCTCCACCCGCGGTGAAGCGCTCGTCCCCCCCGCGGAAGAGTTTGCACACCTGTGCCTCGATAAACCCTTCCTACAAACCCTACGCGCCGTCGCCATCGGAGCCCTCCACAGGATGCCCGTCGCGCTGGAAGGCGACACCGCAGCCTCGAAAACGACCGCGGTTAGATTCCTGGCCCACCACTTAAACCAACCCATTCTTCGATTAAATCTCAACGGGCAAAGCGACCCTGGCGAAATCGTCGGCCGCTACGTACCGCTCGAAGCCTCGTCGCTCCTCGATTCCTCCCTTCTTGAGACTGCCCCCGCATGGCTTACCGAGAAATCGAAGTCCATCCTTCAAACGGCGAAAGAGATGAAGCGCCCCCTGTCGCCCCTCGAGAAATCAGTCATCGCCGCCGCCGAAGGCCTCGCATCCGCCTCCTTCAGATTTCACGAAGGGTTCCTGCCTACCGCGATGCGTAACGGATGGTGGTTACTCCTCGACGAAGTGAATCTCGCAGAATCACACGTGCTCGAACGACTCAACAGCGCACTCGAAACACCGCCCTCGCTCGCGCTCACCGAAGGGGACGGAACTGTGCTCGGAGCGAACGGAACCCCAATCCAATCGGGGTTTCACATCTTCGCCACCATGAACCCTGCAGACTACTCCGGAAGAAACACTCTGAGCCCCGCCTTCCGCGACCGATTCGGTATCTGGCACCAGTCAGCCCTTCCCCAAGAACAGGAAATCCATCAAATGCTCGTGGCGGCAACTCAGGGTAAACAACCCGAAATCACAATCGGCCAACGAACATACCAAGCCCCTCCCTCAAAACCCGCCTACCCGCTCTGGCAAACTCTCACCTCACTCAACCCCACACTCGAGAGAATCGCTACTTTCCACGCCGGAATCGCAAAGGCTGCCGGCGTTGACGGCTCCGTCCCCTCACTCGGGCGCCATCGCAAAGAGCGCTACACCTTCACCCGCCGCACCCTCCTCAACCTTCTGGCATTCGTAAACGCCTCTCTCGAGCAAAATCCCGGAGCAGCAAAAGACGACACCCTCGTCCAACAGGGACTCCGACTATTCTACCTCAACAAAGTTTCAGACCCCGCAGACCGTCGGGCAATCGTCAACATCTTGAAAGCAGCCACCCTCTAACCATCACCGCTAAACGACATTCCTGCCATGGCCGAATCCCTCACCGCAGCGACCGCCCGACGCAACGTTCAAAACGCGCTCTCGCTCGCGAGCATCGCTTCTCAACAAAGCAATCTCACCGTTCAGTTCGGAGAACATTGGTGCTTCAACTGGCTCGACCGAGTCATCGAAATTCCCGAACAAGATCTCATCTCAAAGCCTTGGGAACATAACGTCTGGGTCGTCCTCCACGAAGCCGCTCATGTCGCCATCACTCGCTACCACCTGCTCACCGCAGACCACCACAAGAAGAGAAACGACATCCTTTTTCTCCTCAACGCCATCGAAGATATCCGCATCGAACGATGGATCGTTGATCGCTACCCCGGTTCCGCCGGATGGCGAAACATCGCGTACGCAGACGCCCACAATCGCGTTTGCACCCCCACAGCCAAAGCAAACGCCGCCAATGCCTTCATCGAAGCCGTCTATTTCTGCGGACAAAACCTTCCCCTTCCTGAAGGACTCCACCCAACCGGACTCGCCGCAGCCACCCTCGTCAAAGATGCCGTCAACCGAGTCGCGGAGGCACGACCCCAAGGAGGAATCGTCGGAACCGCGCAAGCACGGGAACAACTCAAAAAACTAGCCCCCCTTTCCCTAGTCGAAAAAACCAAACTCCAACTCGCCAACTTTAACTCCCAACTCGATCGCGTAGCTCTCCTCAGCCAACTCGAGGCTTGGCGCATCATTCAAAAGGAAATCTTGCCCGTGTACTACCGACTCGTCGAAGAACACGGTCATCCATGCGTGCCAAAGAACTTTGTGCCTTCTTCAGGAATCGCCGCCAGTGCGTCCTCAAGACCAACCCGAGTCGCTCCCCATCAAAGACCTGGCCAACACACACCCGTTCAACACCGCGCTCCCGACCTCCAACACTCCTATACCGAAATCGTCACCCAGCACTCCGCCCTGATTGACCGCATCTGCAACGTGCTGATTGAAAACATGCGACTCAACCGAAGTCTCGAATACGTCACAAATCTCTCTCACGGAGATCGAGTCCACATGCCCGCAGCCCTCCAGTTCGCTGCCGACCGTCGCCGGTACAACTCCCTCTGGGCCCGTCGAAACAGGCCCACTACCCCCGAACCCGCCTTTCTCTTCGCCATTGATATCTCTGAATCCATGCAACGAGAAGGCCGGGCAAGGAACTGCCTCGAATCCATGATCGTCATGCGCGAAGTCTGTCTGCGAACCCGCATCGCACATTCCATCACAACCTTCAACGCGGAGCCCACACTCCTCATCGATTGGGACACCCCAGACTCCCCAGACGCCCGCCAATCCATCGTCTCAATCGGACGACCCAACGGAGGAACCAACCTCGTTGCCGCCCTTCAGTCCTGCAACGACTGCATCGCCCCTCGCACTGAAAGAGACCGCCACCTCTGGATCCTCACCGACGCTGAACTTCCACCCAACGCACACGAAGCCTCAAAAACCACCATCGAAAGTCTCTCTCAGGATGGCGTCCATATTCACGGACTCGGATTCGGAACCGCTAGCGACAATCTCCAGCTGATTATCCCCACCGCCTCCACCAACGTCGCCCCCGAATCCCTCTGCGAAATCATCCATGCATTCATCGTGAACGCGGCCACCCAAGCCGCGTAATCGGTCATCCACGAGCACTTGGTTTCGGCAGGTTATCCCCTCAAAAAATCTCCGACCTAAACGTCCACCATTTTCAGAACGCGGACGAGGGTGATAACCTCCCCGCTCGGAAAAGATCATTCCACCCTGCCCATGCTCATCACCCGAATGTTCGTCTCAGAGGGCCACAACTTTTTCGGGCATCACGGAATGCCTGCCGGCGAACATTCGATACGCGAAGTCGCCTCCATCGAATGTGTCGCGGGGAGAGGTATTCGCGGCGATCGCTTCTTTGATTACAAACCAGATTACAAAGGACAAATCACCTTTTTCGATGAAGCGGTCTGGATTGAACTGACCAAAACTTTTCCGATTCAGAATCTCCACCCCGGGGTTCTTCGACGGAACGTCATCGTTCGTGGGTGCAACCTCAACACGCTGATCGGCAAAGCGTTTGAACTTCAAGGAGTTCACTTTCTCGGCTCCAGCGAATGCTCACCGTGTTACTGGATGGACGCAGCCTGCTACCCCGGGACCGAGACGTTCCTAAAGAATCGCGGCGGCCTTCGAGCCAAAATCCTGACCTCAGGCACCCTCCACTCAAGCGAAGACGCCAAAGGTTTTCCCGAGGCACCCAAACACCCCATCGCCTAAACGCAGGCCTCCGAAGCACGAACGGCAACCACCCGCAACTGCGCCTCAACACGCCCATTGTACTCGTTTCGCTGAAGCTCAAAGGCCACGTCAACCGGACCCGACGGTAACGGCACACCCGCTCCGTCAAACCAAATTGCACTGCATCGACGCGATCCCTGCGCCAAATCCAGCCGAATGTGCCGCTCGCCCCGTGGCACAGTCCGCTCAATCCGAACACCCTCCAACGAAAACAGCGGAGCCTCATTCCCCATCCCGAAGGGCCCCAAACGCCCAATATCCTCGCATAACGCCAGCCCAAGCTGTCCCATCTCCAAGCACTGCTCGATCGCAATCTCCTCCAAACACAACTCACCCTGCGCCCGCCGAGCCACCGCCTCTTCAAACAGCACGCGGAAATCCTCAAACCGTTCCCGCCGCACCCCAATTCCCGCAGCAGCGTCGTGCCCGCCAAACGTCACCAAGGCATCAGCGCATTCCCTCAACAGCTCCACCAACGGAAATCCAGGCACGCTCCTGCCGCTCCCCTTGCCGTATCCCGTCGCATCAAACGAGACCACAAACGACGGACGTCGATACATCTTCACCAAATGCGAAGCCGCAATCCCCACCACCCCAGGATGCCAAGCCTCCGATCCAGCAACCACTGACCGCACCCCAGCCGCGTCCAACGCCCCAAGACTAAACATCCCCTCCAACTCGTCTTTCACCACCACCCCAAACGACTGACGCTGCGTATTCTGGTCGTCCAACATCCGCATCAACTCCTCCACCCGCACCGGATCGTCCGACAACAAAATCTCCAGCGCATGGCGCGCGTCACCTATCCGCCCCGCCGCATTCAGCCGAGGCGCAATCCGAAAACTCACGTCCCTCACAACCAACCCCTCCGCCGCCCCCGCCAACTTCGCAAACGCACGCACCCCCGGCCACGCCGAAACTCCCGCAGCCTTCAAACCATGGTACACAAAGGTTCGGTTCTCGCCGCGCAAAGGGACCAAATCCGCGACCGTCCCAAATGCCGTCAAATCAAGCAACTGACGGATTTGAAAATCCTCAAGACGACGCTCCTTCATCAACGCATGCACCAACTTGAAAGCTAACCCCGCCGTACACAAATAATGGAAGTCTGAGCCTCGCTTCGGATTCACCACCGCAACACACTCCGGCAACACATCCGGACACTCGTGATGATCCAAAACAATCACGTCAATCCCCCGCTCTTTCAGGAGTCGAATCGGCTCAACAGACGTCGTTCCACAATCCACCGTGATAATCAAATCCGGCGAATAAAGCTCCAAACACCTAGCCACACCCTGCCCGCTCAAGCCGTACCCCTCCTCCACCCGTAACGGCACAAAACACTCCACCCTCGCACCATACCGCACTAACGCCCGATGCAACTGAGCAACCGATGTCACCCCATCCACATCGTAGTCCCCAAACAACACAATCTTCTCCCCACGGTCCACCGCCTCAAAAATCCGCCTCACCGCCGACACCATGTCCGGCAACAAATACGGATCCGACAAATCCGCCAACCGCGGCTGTAGAAACCGCCCAGCCGTACCCAGCGTCGCCAATCCGCGCCGCAAAAGAATACCCGCCGCAACCTCGCTCAACCCCGTAGCCTCGCTCACCGCACGCAACTCGGCCGGATCAACCTCAACCCCGTATGTCCAACATTGCTTCGTCATCCGTGCGCCTCCCATTCCTCAATGCCACTCAACCCCCACGAACCTTGTCCACCGCACCCACCACCATCGATACCCCGCGCTCAACCTCCGCCATCGTGTTAAACCGCGAGAAAGAAAAACGCAGACTCGAACGCGCGCGATCATCACTCATCCCCATCGCCTTCAACACATGCGACGGATGAATCGAACCCGAAGTGCACGCCGAACCCGCCGAACAGCACAACCCATTCTGATCCAACAGTAAAAGCAACGTCTCCGCATCCACTCCCGTAAACGATAAACTCGTCGTATTCGGCAACCGACACTCCCGGTCCCCGTTCACAACCACCCCCGAAACCGCACGCATCACCCCATCCTCAAACGCATCCCGTAACGCACGAACCTCCACCCGCTCCTCCTCCAACCTCCGCACCGCAACCTCACACGCCTTACCCAACCCCACAACGTAAGCCACATTCTCCGTCCCCGCACGACGCCCCCCCTCCTGTCCACCTCCCGTTAAATACGACGTAAACCGACACCGACGATTCACATACAATGCACCAATCCCTTTCGGACAATGCAGCTTGTGTCCCGACAGCGAGAGAAACTGCAACCCCAACGCACCCAAGTTTACCGGCACCTTCCCAACCACCTGCACCGCGTCCGTATGCAGAAAAACCCCTCTCTCCCTCGCAATCGTCGCAATCTCCTCCACAGGAAAAATCACGCCCGTCTCGTTGTTCGCCCACATCACCGACACCAACGCCGTGTCCTCGCGAATCGCATCCCGCAACTCCCCCAAATCCAAACGCCCATCCCCATCAACCCCCAACCACGTGATCTCGTACCCACGCTTCGCCAATAACTCACACGTCTTCAACGTCGCACTGTGCTCCACCCGCGTCGTCACCAAGTGCTGCCGATCCCGATCCACCGATAACGCCGAATGAATCGCCGCATTCGAAGATTCCGTGCCGCAACTCGTAAAAACAACTTCCCCCGCCTCACACCCAAGCGCCTCTGCAACCTGCCCCCTCGCCGTGTCCATCGCGCGCGCAGCCTCCTTGCCAATCCGGTACACGCTCGAAGGGTTACCATAGTGCCCACGCAAATACGGCATCATCGCGTCCAACACCTCCGGGTCCACCGGAGTCGTCGCATTGTTGTCGAAATAAAGCAGGTCTCCGTTCGGGTTCATGGGCAAAGCAGACCATACTAAACCCGCCTCCACCCAGAGACTCAACCCTTACTTACCCTCCCCCAACCTTTCTCTAAAACTATCCCTCCCGAACCCCACCCCCCCCCCACCACAAAACGCCGCTCCCAACCGCGGACCACTTCTAGCTAAAGAACCGGCGTACCCCGTACAACTCACCTCAGATCTTAATCAACATGAACCACCCCAACCAACTCCCCAGAAGAGACTTCCTCAAAACCGCTGCCGCAGGATCCGCCCTCGCCGCCCTCCCCGTCGAACGGTTCGCCCACGCCGCAGAAAAGAACGGCCCCCTCAAACTCGCCATGGTGGGCTGCGGCGGACGCGCCACCGGCGCCGCCAACCAAGCACTCAAAACCAGTCCCGACGTCAAACTCGTCGCCGTCGCAGAACTCTTTGAAGAGAAAGTCCAAAAAGCCCTCCAAAACCTCTCCGTTCAACACGGCACCCGCGTCGACGTCCCCAAAGAGCGCATCTTCCTAGGCTTCGAGGGCTACAAACAGGCCATCGCCGCCTGCGATGTCGTAATCCTAGCGACCCCCTGCACCTTCCGCCCCATGATGTTCGAAGAGGCCGTCAAACAGGGAAAACATATCTTCATGGAAAAACCCGTGGCGCTCGATGCCATCGGCGTCCGTCGCGTCCTCGCAGCAGCAGAGGAAGCCAAGAAAAAGAACCTGAAGGTCGGCGTCGGCCTCCAGCGCCGCCACAAACTAGGCTACCTCGAAACCGTTAAACGCATCCACGACGGCGCCATCGGCGAAATCCACTACGCCCGCACTTTTTGGAACACGCGGACCGCCCGCGCCATGCTGCCGCGCCGCCCCGAATGGAACGAACTCGAGTACCAACTCAACAACCAGTTCTACTTCGCTTGGCAGTGCGGCGACATCCATGTCGATATGGGCCTCCACAACATCGATGTCATCAACTGGATCAAAAACGCCTACCCCATCAACGCCATGGGAGTCGCCGGCGCCGAAGTCCGGAAAGGAAAAGAAGCCGGCTGCATCTACGATCACTTCGCCATCGAATACGAATACGCCGACGGTTCCCGTATGTTCGTTCAAAACCGCCAAATCCCCGGCTGTTTCAACTACGTCGCCGAATGCGCCCATGGCTCCCTCGGCTCCGTCGAAATGATCAACGACCGTAACAAGTTCACAATCACCGGCAAAAACGCGTGGGCCTACGAACCCGAAAAACCCACCGTTGACCCCTACCAAAAGGAACACGACGACCTCTTCCACGCGATCCGCAACGACCTCCCCTACAACGAGGCCGAGCGCGGCGCTCTCAGCACCATGACCGCCATCATGGGACGCATGGCAGGCTACTCCGGTCTCAAAATCGAATGGGCCGACGCCATCAACTCCGACCTCGCCATGGCCCCCGAAATCAAATCCCTCAACGACCCCGCCCCCGTCATGCCCGACGCAGACGGCGCATACCCGCTCCCCATCCCAGGCAAACATAAAGTCATGTAAGTCCGAAGCGAGGCTGCGCCCCTACCATCGACAGCTCGCCCGTAAAACGTGTGGCAGGTGACCCGCCTGCCACACTCACCACACGCGGAGATGAGCCGCCAAAATCATCTCCACCGCCGAATCCCGCATGGGAGGTATAGGTCCAGTAGGACCCATGTGACCCATTCCCCCAGCAGCCAATTCAAGGCTGATCCGGTTTCGAACCAGAAGGCTTCTTCTTCGTCGGAGTCGCACTCGGGGCCGCAGGGGCCGGTGAAACCTTCGGAGCCGTCGTTGTCGTGGTCATGGACGGCCGCGAAACCGAAGCGCCCGAAACCTCTTTCTTGGGAGCAAACACCCCCGTCGTCGTCGTCGGGCGAACCAAACCTCCACCCACCGTGGAAGGGCGGGGACTCGCCCCTCCCCAATAACTCGGCTTCGGCGCCGTACTCTGACTCGGCATAACACCGCGAGAGGCCATGCTTCCACTCGACGAACTCCCCTTTGAAAATAGCCCCGATGGCTCAGGCGTAGACTTGGTTTCGCGCTTCAACCCGTCCTTCGACGCAGTTCCTCGCGACGACGTCGTTAATGGGGCCGACGAACTCCCAAAGTAACCGCTGGTCGAAGAACGCCCTCCCCACGCAGAACCCCCACCCTGCGAGGGTGGGCCCGTTCGCGAAACCGTCTCACCGCGACCGGAAGACCCCATGTTCACCTGATTAATATTCGTCTGCTGTACATTCGTTTGCTGAACATAAGTCTTATTCACAACGACTTTGTTCGTGACGGACAAAACTGGCGCGGAGCTAATCGGGCGACTCCTCGCATAGACAATCGAGGCGGACGTTCGGCACGGATACACTGGGTGCGACCGATTGTAGTAGCCCCCATACGGCAGACGATCCACATACGTTGGCCCGTATCCATCATCGTACATGTACCTACCGCTCACATAGTAGTAATTTATATTTCCGTACGAATAAAGTGGCTGATCGTAATAGGCAGCCTCAGCCACCGGCACGTAACTGCCCGTTGACGGGTTATATTGATAATCAGGAACAGAAGATCCCAGACCTCCTTCAGGCACGACACATCCCGAGAAAGAGCTCAAGGCTAACGCAATAGCGAACCATGTTTTTTTCATACCTTTCAGACCGTTT
>JACCEC012417130.1_pt1 | contig 10436 bp, 9 predicted proteins | sample 7450121 | NCBI WGS metagenome assembly JACCEC01 (sample SAMN15323455, study PRJNA562643) | freshwater metagenome | isolation source: river surface water | place: USA:Blue River Watershed | collected 2017-08-18 | reverse complement strand
GACCAGCAGGTCAGGCGTCAGCACGGCGGGCTCCGGCCAGACAACGCGCCCGGTGTGCCAGTCCACGACACAGATGAGGCCGCCGCTGTCCTGAAAGGGCGGGTCACAGATCGCCCCGGTCAGTCGGCGGCGTGGGCCGCCCATGCTCGCGGTCGTGCGCCTCGTTTCGCCAGCGCCAGAGGCGGTGCACGATCTGCAAGACGATGAACAGCAGGCCGGAGAACGCCGCCCACTTCTCCACCGGCACGGACCACAGCCAGATGATCGCAGCGCCCACCGAGGGCACGGCCACTATGGTTTCGGGGACTTGCTTCATCACTGCACCCGCGAGCAGAACTGGCCGTCGCGCTTCCAGACCTTGCCGGGCATGCAGCGCACCAGCAGCATGCCCTGGACCGGCCCCCATTCGTCCTTGATGAGGCGGGCGCGGCCGACCTCGACCGCGAACAGCTTGTGAGTCATGCCGGTGTAGGCGCCAGGCGGCTCGCTGCTGCACTGCTCGCCGTCGGCGCCCTCCCACTTTTCATACTCCAGCACATCGGGGCACTTCTCGGGCCGCGCTGCAGCGGCCTGCGCCTCGGTCATCTCCGGGTCGTCGCCGTCCACCAGCCACGGCTGGCAAACACGCCAGACCCCCTGCCGGTCCACCCACATCCGCGAGGCCGCGCCCGTCCACACAGAGCCATCGGCCCGGGTGCCGGTCGCGTAGGCGCCGCACTTGCTCGGGGGCTGCTGCGCCTTCGCCAGCGGGATCACAAGCGGCGCCAGATTCCAGCCGAGGATCGCGGCCAGGACAACGGCAATGACAGTGCGCAGGGTTGGCATGGCTTCCTCCTTCAGTACACGGGGTGAGTCTTGCGGGCCGGCGTATAGCCAGCAGTGCGGCGCGCGATGAACGGCAGGATGTACAGATCGCGCATGTAGCCGTTCCAGCCGTCGCCGCTCACGGTGTCGAGCCCGAAGCGAATGCCGGTGCTGTGCGTGGCCGGCGGCGCATAGGTCGCGCTTTGCACAACGGTTGCCGCCGCGCCCGTGGTGCCGACGAGGATGCGAACCACTCCAGCATCGTCCCGCGAGACCTTCCACTGCCACCAGTTGTTCACGGCCGGAATGGCGTTGTTGGCGCTCTGCAGGACGACGGTGTTCGTGGGGCCGTGATAGATGGCGATGTATCGGCTGCTTCCGCTGATGAAGATCACCCACCCGGCAGACGCAGAGTTCGCGCCTCCGCGGAAGTCCATCAACGTGTGGTTGCCGGACCCAGAGGCGTTGTAGGCCCATCCGCCCACCTCGAAGCAGCGACCGGTCAGGTTCACGTCGTCGCTGTACGGAATGGTCAGCACGTCTCCAGTCCCGTCAAAGTAGAGGGACGAAAGACTGCCGCCCCATGGATCGGCTATCGCGGTGCTCGTGATGACCTGATTGACGCGCGTGATGGTCTTTGGCGTCGGGCTCTGGTCGGTGAACGTGGTCCCGTTGTTGGCGCCTTGACCGAGGAGCAGAAACGCCAACAGGTCGCGGTCGCGGTGTCCGCAGTTGCGAATGCCGCTGAGCACGACGGAGGCGCCGGCCGCGCTTGTGCCGGCCGTATCGCAGTCGAGGGTCAGCTCCTGGTCATCGTCCAGTACATCGCCGAACTCGCAGAACGTGTACGGCGTGGCCGCGGTGACGCTGGTCTTCTCGTTCGCGTCGATGGTCGGCGTGGTGGCGAAGATCGACACCGCATCGGCGTTGACGTCGAATGCAGGATTGCCGCTGCTGCTGACTGTGGCGACCGCCGCGCGAGCAGACGTGAGGAGCCCGCGCGACGTGGTGCGCCGACTAGCCTTTCCTGTGGCTGCCGTCAGCGCCGTGGCAATGGTGCCGTCTTGCAGCAGGATTTCGAGCGGGGCGGCTACATCGGCCGTGCGCGCCTCGAAGATCCCCCACTTTCCAAAACGGTGGTCCTCATAGCTCGTGACGCCGGATGAACTGCAGACGATGCGATAGAGCCGCGCATAGATTTCTGGCGTGCACCAGTTGTCGCCCTTGGTAGCCGCAGACACGGCCAGGGTAGTCCGATGCACTACGAGGAACGTCGTCGCTGATGCAGTTAGCGCCACGGAGCCATTGGCCACGCTGGTGCCGCCAACGCGCCCGCCGTACCATGCCCAGGTGAGCGCGAGTGTCTCGGAAGCGCGGCGGCCGAACGTAATGGCCCATGAGCCAGCATCGAACAGCGCATTGGCTGCCGTGGCTTTCTCGGCCTGCGCTTCGGTGATGGTGTCGAGAACGGTTGTGCTGTCAGCCATGGTTCACGCGATCGTGTAAGTTGCTGTGAAGCCTGGGCCGACAAGATCGGACACCTGCTGCACTTGGATCTGGTAGCCCCGCTCGGAGCCGGTGTAGTGCTTGCCGCTGCCGAAGGCCCAAGAGCCGGATGTCACCTCGGCGGTTTCGTAGGTCTCTGTTCCCCAGACGACGCTGACTCGGTAGCGCTCTGAGCGTTCTCCGATGGGTGCATCAGCGCCGTCGATCCACGGCGCTGGATAGCGTGACTGCCGAGACCAGCGCGCGACGTATGCGGCGCCGGAAGGCCTGGCACAGAGCCACACTGGGGCGAGAGGCTTGAGCGCGACTTGCTGCTCGATGACTTCGTTGTCATAGCCGGCGGCCAGGGCCATGCCAACGCTCACGGCGCGGTAGATGACCGTCTGTCCCATCAGCGAGACGGGAGACTCAAAGCGGAAGATCGAATCGCGCGTGAGCAGCACGAACCGCTCGCCGACGTAGTGGTCGGCCATCTCGCGTTCGGTGCCCAAGCGTCCGCGAAGGAACCCGCTCAGCTTGTACGTGTTGTCCCCAAGATGCGTTGCAGTCTTGAACTGCAGCACCTCGTCACCGATCACGCACAGGTTGCCCCAGTTGTATAGCTGGGCCGTGGTGATGGACGCCAGCCCTTCTTCACCGTGAATGACGACAGTCACCGAGTCAGGATCGACGGTGTTGCCGCCCTCCCAGTGGGGGAGGTAATCCACCGTCTGGCCGATGATTGCAGCGCGACTGATGGTGCCGACTTCCTCGAAGTTTACCCCGCCGTCGCTGCTGCGATACACCAAGCAGCCTGGGAACGTGCCTTCCACCGAATACGCGGCCATGTAGATGCCGGGGTAGTCGTCGGCAGTCCGCAGGAGCGGGATGTCGAGGATCTCGATAACCGAGCCGGCCACGCCATCAACGCCACCGCCAGGGCCGCCGTTGCCGGTGGAGCCGTCGATGACGGGGAGCTCCCACACCTCGGCGTCGTCGTCTTCGCAAGACAGCGTGTTGACCCCGCCGTCCTCGCTCTTGTCGATCACTCGCAGGCGATAGTCGGTCGTGCCGTCGTTGACTTCGATGATGTCGGTGGGCTCGACCTTTGACCACTTGCGTCCCAGCCGAACGGTGCGCTTTGTACGTGCCGTCCAGCCCGCATACAGCCACACGTTGGCGATGCGCACCGCCTCGTCGTCCGATAGCGGCATGGGCAGTTCCATGTTCGCCGCTTGGTCGCTTGACCCGGCCCGGCGCCGCGCTTCCTGCGTGCCTGGCTGATAGTCCTGGCTCAGCGCCTTGTAGGCCGCGGTGACGACTGCCGGGATCTCCGATTCCTGCTGCCGGTCATGCTCCATGAGCTGCGGAGCAGCATCGTCAACACCCGCGCCCAGGTCATCGACGCCAATGGATGCGATGGGCTCGCGCGCCTTCTTGCGGAAGACGATCTTGTCTCCTGACTCGACGGCATCGAAGAAGAACGCAAGTCGAAGCGGCTCAAGGACGGCCCGCGCGCTCGTGCGGTTCGTGCGCGTGTAGCCGATGACCTCTTCCTCAAGCTCAGTGACGTCGATCTGCTCTTCGGCCAGGCCGGCGGCAATGCAGATGTCGGTCACGATCTCGCTCAGCAGTACGGTGGAGTCCTCGGGGTCGACAACCGTCGTCACGCCGCCGCCTTCGCTTGGCTCGACGCCATCGCTTTGCGCGTACTTCGACACCACGGCCGGATAGCTCACATCGGACTGCATGAGCCCGTCAGCGATGGCATCTGCCGCTGCGGCATCCCAGAACGCCGAGTCGTTGTAGTTCGGGTCACCAGGAAGCAGAACGGGCCCGAGCGCGTTCTGATACAGGACGTGGTCGCGGTACTCCACCGCGCACAACTGCTTTGCAGTGCCGGTGACGATGATCCACTTCAGGTTCGGCTTGATCTCGCCGAAGCACGAGATGCACAGCGATGCGTTGCCGTACTTCTGCGCGAAGCCGACAACCGCCTGGCAGGGGCCGCCGGGCTCACAGGACTTCGGCGCATGCCACGGAACGCGCTCTTCGCGCATGGTCAGCAGGTAGTTCGGCCACGCGGTGCTGATCGAGCCAGGATCGTCGGGCGCCGAGACTTGGCCGTATGGCAGCGACGAGTAACCGACCGGCGGAGCACCGCCGCCGCCGTGCTCAAGGCGGTAGACCTGAACGACCTCTGAGTTGAAGGCCGCCGCCCCGTCAACTGGCCACACTGGCGTATGAGTTGCGGTCGCTGCGTTCAACATGTACGGCGTAGGGCTGGCCGGCAGATCGCCGGGCGGGTACGCGCCGAGCTTGACGTAGCAGTACTGCGGGTCTTCGAGCCGGAAACTTGCGCCCTTCAGTCCACGCCGAGACTTCAGGTTGCCGGAGTACAGGTTCAACTCTGGATAGTTGTCCGTGAACCAGTAGCCCCAGCCCATGTAGTTGGCAGACAGGGCGCCGGCCTCAGGCCGATAGTGCGAGTTGTCCGCTCCGAAGTCGACGGCCTGCGCGGCGGCTTGCGCCTCGAAGTCTTCAGACTCGGGGAGCGAGAACTGCGAGAAGGGCTTGTAGGTTGTCGGCCCGAGGCTGTGAATCGGGCGGCCGTCGTCGGTGTACGTCCACGGGTAGATGACCAGCGGCTCCAGCGTAGGAACGCCAGGGTCTTCGCCCCAGTTCTCGTCTGTATCTTCTTCGACAGCGCCAGCGATCTCGACGCTGATCTGCGGGAGCCTGTTGCCCCACTTGGCAAGCGGAAGTTCAGCGAAGACGATGTAGCTGTAACCGCGGTACGCCGGCACGTTGCCGACGCCATCGATGGCCTCCATCGTGGGGTCGACGTCCTGGTCTTCGGTGCCTTGGTAGAACGTCCAGTAGCGGCGCCAAGCTGCGCTTTCCGCCTGTGAGGTGACGTTCTCGCCTGGCCGCGCGTCATAGATCAGCAGGGCATCGGCCCACATGCGGCGGATGGACTTGACCTGGCCCTCGCCGACCAGCACAGCAAACGAGACCGTGAAGCTGTTCGTCGTGACCTTGGGCCCGCCGCCGCCCTTGCCGCCGGTCGTGCTCGTGGTCTCGACAAGATCAGTCGACCAGATCGGCACGCAGCCAACGCGATCATTGCCCCAGGTCTTCGGGATCGGAACGCCGTAGGCGCTGACGCGGACCGATAGGTCGTCGATGCGCGAAGTGGCGTCGATGCGCTGCTTCGAGGCTTCGTATCGACCGCCAACGTAGGCGCCGACTGCCGCGCCGAGCTGCGGGTAGCCGAAGTAGGTGCCGATCGCATAGCCGGCGACCGTCAGGACTAGCTGTGCCATCAGCCCACCCCTGGCATGCCGTAGCACGCCACCACACGCGATCGCCACTCAGGCGAAAGCCGGTGCTCCGCAACCCGCCCGACGTTCGACAGCGCATGGATCATCGACAGGCCGCCGTGGCGGTAGTCCCCGACGATGGCCAAATGCTGCGGCTCTCCGGTGAAGCTCATCAGCAGCACATCTCCGACGTTTGGTTCATCGACTCGCGTCATGAACGACTCGCACACGCGCTGCAGCGTCCCGTGCGCCGGCTGGCGCGAGTAGCCGCCGAACTGCGGGTCGAACACGCGCTCCCACCAGTCGGCCCGCACGATGCCGAGAGCCACTGCAACCGCACCGACAAGGCCACCGCAGTCGCAGCCGTGGCGGGTTCGGCCTTGATGCGCCCAGCGCACGCCTATCCAGCCGCGCGCATACGCGGCAACAAGGCTTCTCGGCGTCACGATTTCTGCCCGCCGACGAGGAACGTCTTGTCCTTGCCCGGCACCCGCGGGAAGCCGCGGAAGTTGATGGCATTGTTGAACTTCGCGCTGCAGGTCTCAAACGACTTGTTGCACCCAGGCTTGATGTCGAACGTGTCGCCGATCTGGATCAGGAACGGCGCCTTCAACGCAAGCGTGATGAGTCCGCCGACGTTGCTGTGCTCGCGGATGTCCATGCGCAGGCCGGTGTTCAACCCCGTGAGCCAGACCACCTCGCCGAGCGCGAAGTAACCAGTGTCCTGGCCGAGACTCGACGCCTCGAACTCGCGCTCGCTGTTCACATCGGTGACGACAACGCCAGCGATGGTCAGCGCATCCAGATCGACGGCGCACCGTGCGTCACCCAGTTGCGCATTGCACGACGGTGTGACCAGATCGCCGATGTTGTTCTGCAGCTTCTGCATCAACCCGCGCAGTTCGCAGGTGTAGCTCGACCCCTTGCGCTGGATGTTGCCGATCTCGCCGACGCGCAGGATCTCGGCGCCCATCGTCAGATCGGCCCAGTTCACCTGCAAGACTTCGATCTGCGCGTGGTCCCACCGGCCGGCCTCGATGTCGGCCTCGGTGATGCCAGCCGAGTCGAGCAGGCCGACGATCTCCAGGTTGTCGACGTTCAGTTCGGCGCGGGTGCTGATCGCGCTCGCATCGAACACGCTGGTCGGTTCGTAGTCCACACCGCCGAATGTGAGCGTGCGGTCGTGGTCGGTGAAGCCGTAGACGGTGGCGTCAAGGCGCGTGACCTTGACCAGGCGCGCAAGCGTGGTGTTGCCGCTGTCATAGTGAGCCTGAAGAGCGCTCGGGATGGTCTTCACGGGATGATTTCCACGATGCCGATGCCGGCCCACTCGTGAAGCTGTCCGAGGCTCGGATTGCGCCCCAGGTGCTTGGCTTCCATCTGATCGGTGTCGAACCGAACTGGCACGTCAAACTCGCCCGACCATGTGACGTCGGCAGGATTCGGAGCGCTGGCAATCGTGAAGATGCCGGTGTTCGCATCGACGGTGTGCGACGTCGAAATGCCGCTCACATTGATCTGCGTGGCGCCCGTGATCTTCTGGATGATCCGGTCCATCGCGTAGCCGTTGGACGTGTAGCGCTTGTAGGCTTGAAACGTCGTGCTAGACAGCGCGGTCACGCGGCCATCGGAGTGCGTGACAACGTAGTCCATCCAGTCTTTGAACCGGAAGCCGTACTGCCGGCCGCGCGCAACGGCCATGAAGAAGGCTTTGGTGCTGGCGAAGTCAGCGGGCTTGAGAATCCCCTCCGTCACGTCGCCCCAGCGATGCTTCGGGTACGCGAGCGGGCTGTCGCGGCTTTCCTTGCCGCTGGTGGTGGCCACTACGTTGGTGACGAACATCGGCCCGCCCGTGAGGCCCTTGCCGACGTTGACGGGGAACCGAACTTCGCGGAAGGCCATGATCAGTTCATCCGCGAGCTTGCGCGCGCCACGCCTCGTGCTGCCGCTGCCGCGAGCTGCTCCTGTGTCTGCCTCGTCACCGGGCCGCTGATCGTGAAGTAGTTGTTCACCGGCCGGCCGCCGCCGTTCGGCTGCACCGTCACGCCGGTTCGCCCACCGAACACGGGCTCAGGCCCGCGCTCGCCGGTCATGCCCCACTTGCCGGGCGGGATGAAGCCGCCGTCGGCGAAGCCTCCAGAGAACAAGCCAGACAGGATCGATCCGAACAAGCCGCCGCCTGATCCCCCGCCGGACCCGGCAAAGCTCGTCAGCAGGTTCTTGAAAGCGTCCTTCAGCGGCTTCGTGATCAGCTCGTCAATCGCGAGCCTCGTCAGATCGCGCTCAAGCGACTTGAACACATCGCCGATCTTCCCGCCGTCCAGAAAGAACGACTCGACGGCATTGGCCAGGCTGTCGGTGATCCGGTCGATGCTCTCGGTCAGCGGGTCAATGGCCTTTCCGATGCGATCGAACATCGTTGCCACGGCCTCGCCGTACTGCTCCGTGGTGATGATCCCTTGCTCCAGCTTGTCGCGCAGGAACTCGATGTCCTTCTGCTGCTTCTCGAAGATCGCGGTCGGGGTCTTGTCGAGCAGCCCGCGCAGTCGGTCGCGGCCGGCCTCTTCGTTGGCGCGCGCCGCGGCGTTGGCATCCTCGTAGTCCTTGTTCTTCTGCTTTGCCCGTTCCTCGGCGATCTTCTGCGCCGCCTTCGTGGCGTCGATCTCTTCGGCGATGCCCTTCAGCACCTCCTGCTGCATCACGCCGATCTTCCCGAGGCGCCCGGACTGGATCTCGGCCAGCAGCGTTTCCGCTGCGGTGAGTTCGTTCGTGCGCTCAAGCTGCTGCTGCAGCTGCTTCAGGTAGCGGTCGTACTCGGTGACGCGATCGCCGCTGCCTGCGCCTGGCTTCGTCGGCAAATCGCCAAGGCTCGGCTTTGCCGCCGCTCCGGGAACAACGCTCCCGCGCCCAGCGCCAGCACCGCCTGAATTGAGGATGGAGCGGTACAGATTGGCGAACTTCTCTGTCTCGGCTCGGTACTCCTGCAGTTGCTTCAGCCGGCCGCGGCCGAACGCCGCAAGGAAGCCCGTGTCGCCCTCCTTGATGTCGCCCAGGCCCTTCATCTGGGCGTCGATCTCCTTCAGCCGTGCTGAGTAGAAGTCGAGGGCCTTCTGCGCGTCGCCGAACGTCTCGCCGCGCACCGCTTGCTTGAGTCCGGCCGATACGGCGCCACCGAACCCGCCGAACTCGGCGCTAGCCAGCTTGAGCCGTTCGATCAGCGCGTTCAGCACCGGCAGCACGTCGTTGGCGATCGACCGATAGAAGTCGGTCGAGTTCTTCGCCATCTGCGCCAGCTGGTTGTTGAACTTCTCCGCTTCGCGCGCCTGCTCGGTCGTGACCGTGGCATTGAGCTTTCCGGCCTCCGCAAGCTCCTGCAGGTACTTGGCGACCTCCTTCGTGCTCTTGCCGAACAGGGCTTGCACGTAGCGCGCCTTGTCGCCGTCGCTGGCGAACTGGCCCAGGGCCTGGGCGGTCTTCTGCAGCGCCTCGGCCGGGTCGATGGCCCGCAGTTCCTTGGCGTTCAGGCCGAGCCGTTCGAAGATCAGCGCGGCCTCGCTGCCGGGCTTGCTGGTCTCGGCAAGCTGCTGGTTGAACTTCACCAGCGCGGAGGTGACGGTCTCGAAGCTCGTGCCGGTGAGCGCGCCGATGTCCTCCAGCGCGCTCAGGTTCTCCACGGTCGAGCCGGTGGCCGCCGACGCGTCGTTCAGCGCGTCCAGGCCGTCGACCAGGCCGGAGAGCTTCTGGCTGATGCCGGCGACCGCGACGGCGCCGAGAGACGCCGCGATCGAGATCGCGAACGCCTTGAACTTCGCGTCGACAGCGGTCAGCGACGACTCGACCTTGCTCATCGACGCCTTGCTGCTGGCAGCGAACCGGTCGAGCGTCTTGTTGGCGCGCGACAGGTCTTGCTCCAGCTGCCCGAGGCGGGCTTCGAGGTCGATTGAGAGCTTTGCGATGGCCAAGCTAGCGCTCCCGTCGGTAGTTCTTGATCACGGCCATCCGGTGAATCACGTCCTCAGGGTCTTCAACCCCGAGAAGCGCGAACACCATCGGGACACCCGCCCAATCGATGCCGCCCATGCCGGTGGCCAGCAGGCCAAGGGCCCGGTGTGCGATGCGGTCTTCTGGCGCGGCTTCCGGCGGCTCTGCGCTTTCGTCCTGGATGCCGTCGGCAAGCTCCAGGAGCGCAGTCAGTTTTTTGCTGCGTCCTCGCGCCGCTGAGAGTGCTCAGCGAGCATCTCCAGCACGGCGTTGGCCGCCTTGGTGGCCCACTCGGTGTTGTCGGCCATCAGCACGCGCCACAGGTCGGCATCGAACGAGACCGGCTCGTCGCCTTCCCCGATCGCGTCGGCCAACATGAAGCCTTCCCATGCGACAGCGAGGGCCGCGGCTTTCTCGACGCCCGACTTGTCGCGCTCGCGGAAGCTCTCGATCAGGTCGCCAAGTTCGAGCTCCGGGGGCCGGCGCATGCAGATGCGCTTGCCGTCCCCCAGATCCACCCAGCGCTCGCGCTTCGCCAATGCCTTGGCGATCAGTTCCTGCGCGGTCATCAGAACGCCGACTGATTCGGCTTGACGCACCAGCCGTCGCCGAGCACGTTGAACTGGCCGGTCGCCAGGCCGCCGGCCTGAACAGACTCACCGGGCAGCGACGGAATGCCGTAGTAGACCCGGAGCGTCTTGCTGCCCTGCATGATGCGGAACAGCAGCGCGGTGCTGGTCTGCGCCGCGGCTTCCACCGCGGCCATTGCCGCGCCCTGCACGTCGGCGTTGCGCACGTCGATGGTCAGGTCTTGCGGCGCCAGCAGGCCGGCGATGTTCGAGG
>JACCEC010089337.1_pt1 | contig 10436 bp, 10 predicted proteins | sample 7450121 | NCBI WGS metagenome assembly JACCEC01 (sample SAMN15323455, study PRJNA562643) | freshwater metagenome | isolation source: river surface water | place: USA:Blue River Watershed | collected 2017-08-18 | reverse complement strand
GCCTGGATAGGTTTTGCACAATTGTTGAACGCTGATGTTGGACATGGCAGTGAAGGCTCAATAAGGGCTCAATGGCTTTGCAAAATGCGCCAGTTGAGCATGCGTCGCTCGATGGCCACGATCAGGCGATCGCTGATGTAACCCATCATGCCGATGGAGACCATGTCGGCCAACACAATGTCCATGCGGCCCACGTAATAGGCATCCCACAGCACATAGCCCAGGCCGGACTTCACGGCCACCATCTCGGAGACGATCACCGCCGTCCATGAAATGCCCAGGCCAATGCGCAAGCCGGTGAAGATCGACGGCATGGCAGCGGGCAACACCACCCGCCACAACAGTTGTTGGCGGCTCGCGCCCATCATCAAGGCCGCGCGCACCCAGTTGCGCTCGACATCGCGCGCGCCTTGGGTGGTGTTGACCACGATGGCATAAAAGCCGCCCAGAAAAATCAGGAACACAGAGCCAATGTCGCGGATGCCAAACAAGGCGATGGAAAACGGCAACCAGGCGGTGATGGGGATGGGCCGCAGGCTTTGCACCATCGGGTCGACCAGTTGCGAGAACAAACGGCTCCAACCGATGAGCAAGCCCATGGGCACACCGATCAAAGCGGCCAAGGCAAAACCCTGGCTCACCCGCATGGAGGAGTACTGCACATTGGACAACCAAGTCCCCAGGTAGGGGTTCAAGCCCATACCGGGGGAGGCAAAGATCCAGTCGTTCCAGCCTTGCAGCACCTTCCAAGGGGTGGGCACGATGCCGGCCATGTCAGGTCGGCTCCCGGCCCATTGCCAAAAGCACAACACGGCCACGGGGATGAGCAAGGCCTTGGCGATCAAGCTGGCCCGGTCCCAGGGATTCCAAGTCGTGTTGCGCATGGTGGCTTACTTGCGCAGTTCGACGGCCATGGCATCGTCGTACAAATCGGCGGCTTCTTTGGCCACGTCTTTTTGCACGATGCCCTGCTTGAAGGCGGCTTCGGCCAAACGCGCCACTTGGTCTTTGTTGAGCACGCCGCCGAGCTTGATGATCTTGGCCGACTCTTTGGTCACGGGCAAAGGCAGACCGGTGTACTTGGAATAGGCATCGGCAAACTGGTCATTGTTTTTGGCCATTTGCTCTTCGGCCTTCAAGTAGGCCCACAGGAAGCGGCGCACCAATTCTTTTTTGGTGTTCATGGCTTCGCCAGAGGCGGCCAACATGCCCAGCTCGGCACCGACGGCGCGCGACTGGCTGTAATCCATCTTGCGGGCAAACACCGCATCGCCTTCGGCCACGGCCTGCGACTCAAAGGGCTCCCACAACACCATGGCATCGATGTCGCCGCGCTTCATGGCCTGCACAAAAGCGGTGCCGCCACCTTGCACGTTGACCGGTGAGAAGCTGTTGTAGGGGATGTTTTTCTCAATCAAGGTCATGGCCCACTGGAACCAAACCGCAGAGCCTGGGGCAATGGCGATTTTTTTGTCCTTGATGTCGGCCCAGTCTTCGATCTTCACGCCTTTGCGCACCACCAGGTACTTGGGCGAGCTGCCCACGCCGGTCAAACCAATCAGGTTTTTGCTACCTTGGGCGGCCACGATGGCCAGATCACCAGGGCCCACGGCCGACACGTCGACCGAGTTGGACAACAAGGCGGTGCGGGCATCGGCGTAGCGCACAAACTCGGCCCGCTTGACCTCGATGTTCATCTTTCTCAGCTCTTCCTCGACCAGCAACATGGGCGAGAGGTGACCGACCTTCACATAACCGATGGTCAGGGTTTCTTTTTGCTTCATGGGGGCGGGGGCAGGTGCCAGCGCCAATGCACTCCAACCGGTCAAGGCGAGCACAACACCAAACAATGCTTTGTAACTTTTCATGGGGTCTCCTGGGTTAACAGCTGGCACAAACCATGGAACAAAAGGGCGCGAGAACCAGCCCGCACTTCGCGCCCACACAACACTTGAAAGGGGACGGCATCACACCACCCCTTGCTCGTGAAACTTTGCAATTTCCGCGCCCGAATAACCGATCTCGGCGAGCACCGCATCGGTGTGTTCGCCCCAACCTGGGGCGCTGGTGCGCACCTCGGCGGGGGTGCGGGCCAAGGTCACCGCTTGGGTGATGTAGTGTTTGCGCCCATGCGGCGTGTCCAAGGCCTCGGTCACCCCCAAGTGCTGGACCTGGGGGTCTTGCATCACCTGGGGCACGGTATAGACCGGCCCGGCGGGCACGCCCACTTGGTTGAGCCCATCGACCCAGTGCTGCACCGTTTGGGTGGAAAAAATGCCATTGAGCAAAGCATTCAAGCGGGGGCGGTGGGCCACCCGCAGCGCTTCGGTGGTGAACTCGGGGTCGGCCAACCACTCGGGCTTGCCCAGCAACTCGCACAGGCGCTTCCAATTGCCTTGGCCAGAAGCGCCCAAATTGAACGGGCCGTCGCTGGCGGTGAACAAGCCCATCGGCGAGCTGGTGGGGTGGTTGTTGCCTTCTTGCACAGGCACATTGCCGTCGTTGATGTAGCGGGCCACTTGGAAGTCCATCATGGCAATTTGCGCGTGCAGCAAAGAGCTGTGCACCCACTGGCCCCGGCCAGAGACTTCGCGCTCGTGCAAGGCCGCCAAAATGCCCAGCGCACAGTACAAACCGGCGCTCAAGTCGGCCACCGCCAAACCCGCGCGGAACGGGCCGCTGTCGGTGTCGCCGGTGACGCTCATCAAACCACCCATGCCTTGGATGATTTGGTCAAAGCCTGGGCGCTCGGCATACGGGCCGTCTTGGCCAAAACCCGAAATGCTGGCCAAGATGATGCGGGGGTTGACCCGCGCCAGCGCTTCGTAGCCCAAGCCCAGTTTGTGTTTGACATCGGGCCGCCAGTTCTCCACCAGCACATCGGCCTGGGCCACCAGGCGCATCAAGATGTCCAGCGCGCCGGGCTTTTTGAGGTTGAGGGTCAGCGAGCGCTTGTTGCGGTTGAGGTTTTGAAAGTCGCCGCCGTCGCGGTTGGCCGCAAACAAAACCTCGTTGGGGTCCACGCCCGCTGGTGGCTCGATGCGGATGACATCGGCACCAAAGTCGGCCAGCACCCGAACGCAGTTGGGACCAGAGCGCACGCGCGAGAGGTCCAGCACCTTGAATCGGGCCAGGGCTCGGGGGGCGGCGGTTGGGTTCATGGCGGCTTAAATATATTTATAAACGGATTAAGGTATATTTTTACACGAGTTTTGATATCCTCGCAATGCCCCGCATTTGGACGGACCTGGACACACCCCCCATGAAAGTCAGCGAACAAATCCGCTCCCGCCTGGAACTGGCGATCGCCGCCGGAGAATTGCAGCCCGGCGACCCGATCGACGAGGCCGCTTTGGCGCGCCAATACAAAGTCTCACGCACACCAGTGCGCGAAGCCTTGTTGGCCTTGCAAGCGCAAGGCGTGCTCAGCAATTTGCCCCGCAGCGGCATGATCGTGCGCAAAATGGACTTGCAGCAATTGCTCTCGCTGTGGGAGTTGCTGGGCGAACTTGAAGGGGTGGCCGTGCGTTTGGCCTGCGAGCGCATGGACAGCGCCGAGGTGCGCACCTTGAAAAAACTGCACACCGCCTCCAAAAAAGTGGCCGACAAAGACGATGTGGCGGGCTGGCAAGAGGCCAACCTGGGCTTTCACGAACATTTGTACCAATGTGCGCGCAACCCTTTTTTGCGCCAAGAGGTGCTGCGCCTGCGCTCGCGCACCGGCATTTACCGCCGCCATGCCTTTGGGGCTTTGGGGCAAATCGCGGCCTCTTTTGAGCAGCATGCCACCATCGTGGCGGCGATTGAAGCGCGCGATGCCACCTTGGCCACCGAATGCATGCGCGCCCACATGCGGCCCGGGCGAGATGCCAAAAGCCTCAACGACTTCATCATCAGCCTGCCCCAAGCGCTGATGGACCCGGCTTAGCGCCGGGCCAAGCCCTCAGTGCTGCTCGGCCAAGATGCCAAAGCCGGGCAAGGGGTCGCGCAAACCCAAGCGGCGCAAGGCCAACCAGTAAGTGGCCACGTTGACCCCGATCAGGGGTTTGCCAAAGCGCGCTTCCACCGCCGGTGTCATGGCGCTGACAGGCAAATTGGTGCCCACATGCACCAAGGCCTGCACCTCGGGCGTGTCCACCTCGGCGAAACCTTGCATGATTTGGTCGGGCGTGAACTGCGCGACCGAAATCGGTCCGGTCGACTTCAGGCCGTGGCTGCGCAAGACCTCAAAGCCGCAAGCGGTGAAGAACTCGGCAATGATCGCGTCCGCAGGCGGCCAGTAAGGGGTGAGCACACCGATCTTGCGCGGGTTGCCAATCGCCTTCAAGCCTTCGAGCACCGCAATGGAAGGCGTGACAAAAGGAATGCCCGCCAGGGCTTGCAGCCGCGCCTCTTCAGTCTGTGCGCGCTGCAAATCACCGCGAAACGAATGGATGGAATGGCCATGCGCCACCGCATGGGGCTCGCAGGGCATGACCAGTGCCAAGGCTTCTTCGAGTTGGCCTTTTTCGGTTTGCAAAGCCTGCTGGTAGGCCTGCATGTCGTCATACGGGCGCGGGGGCAACAACATGCGGCTCACATGGTTGGTCACGCCAGCCGGGCGCATGGCCTCCATCTCGGGTTGCACCACGGTGTTGGTGGCCGGGACGATCACCGCAATCTTGGCGCGGCTGGCCAAGGTGTCAAAACTCATGGCTCACTCCATTTTCAATTTGGCGGCCTTGGCCGCTTCGGACCAAATGGCCATGTCGGCACGCAAGGTATCGGCCAGCTCGCGCGGCGTGCTGCCAATCGGGTCGACCCCAATTTGCTGCAAACGTGCGGCCATGCCGTCGGCGGCCAGGGCTTCTTTGACCGCATCGGCCACCCGCTGCACCACGCTGGCCGGTGTGCCCGCTGGGGCCATCAGCCCATTCCAAGTGACGGTGCGAAAGCCCGGAAAGCCCGACTCGGCGATGGTGGCCACCTGCGGCAATTGGCTGGACCGTTTGTCGCTGGAAACACCGATCAAACGGATATTGCCCCCAGCCAGGTGCGGCACCAGCTCAGAGAAATTGCCAAAGTACATCTGCACATTGCCCGCCAGCAAATCGGTCACCGCTGGGGCCCCACCCTTATAGCTGATGTGGGCCATGTCAATTTGCGCGCGGTTGACAAACAAGGCCGCCGACAAATGCGACACGCTGCCCGAGCCGCCCGATGCGTAGTTGTATTTGCCTGGGTTTTTGCGCGCCAAGGCCACCAGCTCTTGCACACTGTTGGCGGCCACCGATTTGTGCACGCCCATCACAAACGGGTTGCTGCCCACATTGCTGATGGGCACAAAGTCGCGCACCGGGTCGTAATTGGTTTTGTTGATGGCGGGCAAGATGGCCATCACCGGCATGGCCGCCATCAGCAAGGTGTATCCGTCGGGTGCGGCCTTGGCCACAAATTCGGCGGCAATGCCCCCACCCGCCCCCACTTTGTTCTCCACCACCACCGACTGGCCCAGGCTTTGGGTCAAGCGCTCGGCCATGATGCGGGCGATGGAGTCGGTGTTGCCACCCGGCGCAAACGGCACCACGATCTTGACCGGTTTGTTGGGCCAGGCCGGTGTTTGCGCCATGGCACCCAGCGGCAACAGGGCGGCCAAGCCAGCGGCGAGCAGCGTGCGCCGGGCTTGGGTCTTGGCGGGCTGGGCCGCGCTTGGGTGGCGATGAAAAGCTGTCACGTCTGTGCCCCTTCAAAAAAATAAATCAACCGTGAAATGAAATGTGTGCATGGTCTGGTGGCTGCGAACCTCAAGCGAGCGACTGGGCGCGGCGAATGCTGTTGATCATGGACGAGTTGAGCAGGTATTCGCGCGCCTTGACCGGGTCGGCACACACGGTGCGCAACTCGTGCATGCGCTGGGCCCGCAACTGGGGGTCTTTTTCTTCCAAGTTCTTTTTGTTGCGCACCGACAGCTCTTGCACATAGGCCACATTGGCTTGCTGGCGCTGGCGGTTGTAGCGCTCCAGGGCCTCATCGCTCTCCAGGCCTTGGATGACCCGCGAAAGCGCATGGCCCAGGCTGATGGCATCGTGGATACCGCTGTTGAGCCCAAAACCGCCCAAGGGGTTGTTGACGTGGGCGGCGTCGCCCGCGAGCAAGACCCGGCCTTGGCGAAACCGCACCGCCACCCGTTGGTGGACGCTGTAAATGCTTTGGTGCACCAAGGGGTAGGTGGTGCTGGCATCGGCACCGGTGATGCGGCGAATGGCTTGTTGGGCATAGGGGCCGGCCAAGGCCACCGCTTCGGGGGTTTCGGTGTCCACCGGCAGGGTCATGCGCCACAGGCCCGGCGGGCCTGCATCGGGCATTTTGAACAAGGCGCTCCACTGAACCGGGTCGCTCATGTAGGCGTTTTCGCGGTAGCCCAAGGTGGCAAAGTCAAAGGTGGTGCTCAGCACGCTGTAGCGCTCGGGCCAGGTGTAACCGGCAAACTCGATCTGGGCCGATTTGCGCACCTGGCTGCGCCCCCCATCGGCGGCAATCAGCCACTGAGTTTTCCATTCCACCCGGCCCTGCGGGCCTTGGGCTTGCACCACCACATGGTCATCCAAGCTTTGCTGGGACTCGAAGCGATGGCCAAACACCACGTCGACCAAACCGGTGCGTTGCACGTGTTGCAGCACGATGGGCGTGAGCCGGTGCTGCTCCAAGTGCAAGCGGTAGGGGTAAGGTGTGTCGTGGCGCAGCAGGTCCAAATCCCACTCGGCCACCAAGCCCTCTTGCAAATCGCGCGACTGCCAGTAACGCACCGCAATGCCGGCGGCGCGCATTTCATCGGCCACGCCAATGCCGTCGAGCATCTCCAAAGTGGGGGGGTGAAAGGTGCCTGCCCGCAGGTCGATGGTCAAACCCGGTTCGGCCTCGATGACCCGGCTGGCAATGCCTTGCTGCGCCAACACCAGCGCGGTGATCAAACCCACCGGCCCCGCCCCCACGATCAAAACGGGGCTGTCCATGCTCACTGCCATGCATCACACCTGTTGATGGGCACCAGCGGTTTGCCAGCCACCCGATTGTTGATGAGCCCCTGTGCGGGGGCTTTGGCACAAGGATAACGCAGGGCCAACGCCCTCAGCGTGCGGTGCAGGCCATGCCCCCTGCCCGTTCAGGCTTGTCCGCGCAGCGGCACAATGGCGCGCCGACCCCGCGGGCCGAAAGCCGCAAGGGTCACCCCGATGTACCCACCCCTGAGCACACCGCCGTATGGAAAATTTTGAAACCCTGCACCTGAGCCAACCCCTGCCACATGTGCTGCAAGTGCAATTGCACCGCCCGCAAGCGCGCAACGCTTTGAACACCCAAATGGGGCGCGATCTGCGCGCCTTGTTTGGGCCCTTGAAATTCACCCCCGGCGATTGGCGCTGCGTGGTCATCACCGGCGAAGGCGACAAAGCCTTTTGCGCGGGCGGTGACTTGAAAGAGCGCCAAGGCATGAGCGACCGCGACTGGCAACTGCAACACGCGATTTTTGAAGAAGCCTATTACGCCGTGCTCGACTGCAGTGTGCCGGTGATCGCTGCGGTCAACGGCGCGGCCTTTGGCGGAGGCTGCGAGCTCGCGCTGATGTGCGACTTCATTTACGCCGCCGATCATGCGCGCTTTGCCCTGCCCGAGGTGGGCCTGGGCATCATCCCCGGTTGCGGGGGCACGCAAACCTTGGCCCGCGCGGTGGGCGAGCGCCGCGCCAAAGAGTTGGTGCTGACCGGCACCCCGTTTGACGCGCACCAAGCCCAGTTGTGGGGCATGGTCAACCAGGTCTGCCCGGCTGGCGAATTGCTCAGCGCCGCATTGGCCTGCGCCCAGCGCATGGCCGACAACGCACCGCTGTCGGTGCGCCAAGCCAAAAAAGCCATCCACCAAGGTTTGCAAGGCGACTTGCAAAGCGGCTTGAATTACGAGGTGGCGGCCTACCTGCCCCTGATCCACACCCAAGACCGGCGCGAGGGCACGCTGGCCTTCAACGAAAAACGCAAACCCCGCTTCACGGGCGCCTGAACTGCCAAGGCGGCATCGGGTTGGCGTCTTGCCACAGCCCCAAGCGGGCTTGGCGCGCTTGCTGCTCGGCATGGTCGTAGCTGGCGCGATCGGCCACGCTTTGGTCGCGCGCATAGTGCTTGAAATGCCAAGCCATGCCGCGCTGGATTTGCGCCAGGTTGATGTCCACATCGTTCAACCACAGCTTGCCCACCCAGCGGTCAAAACGGTCCCGGTGCGTGCTCTCCACCGTCACCTCGTGGCCAAACACCTGATCGCTCAGCGACTGCTTGGACTTTTGCCCATAGGCTTGGTTTTGCTCGGGCGCATCAATGCCCAACAAGCGGATGCGGTGGCGGCGGTGCTGGGCATCGAGCACGGTCACGGTGTCGCCATCGGCCACGCCCACCACCTTGCCGCTCCAGCGCTCGGCCCAGGCCAGGCCGGGCACACAGGCCAGCAGGCCCAGCAAGCCCCAAGCCCAAAGCGGCCACAGCCACCGCCTGCTTTGCATGCCCAGCATATTTACAACTTTGTTTGAATTATTGATATTGTGATTTTTACATGCCGCAAAAACCGACAAGGCTTCCCCCACAATCGGCGTTTTGTTGGCCTCCTCAACCCACCCCACCCCCCACACACCCGCCCCATGAGCACCTCCACCGAACTGCCCAGCGACCCTGCCGCGGTCGAACAGTTGGCCCAACAACTGGAGCGCCACCCCGATTACCGGGTGCTGCGCCGCTTGCCCTTGCGCAGCGACTTTCAGCCCGCACCCGCCGGTTCCCGTTTGTGCCGGGGCGTGGTGCTCGACACCGAAACCACCGGCATGGACAGCGCCCAAGACCGGGTGATCGAACTGGGGATGGTGGTGTTTGAATTCGATCCCGCCACTGGCACGGTGGTGCGCGTGGTCGATGTGTTTGACGAACTCGAAGACCCCGGCTTTGCCATCCCAGTGGCCAGCATCGCCATCCACCACATCACCGACGAGATGGTCAGCGGGCGGCAGATTGACGACACCGCCGTGGCCCGCATGCTCCAAGACGTGGTGGTGGTGATCGCCCACAACGCCGCTTTTGACCGGCCTTTTGTCGAGCAGCGTTGGCCGGTGTTTGCCGAGATGGATTGGGCTTGCTCGGTCAAAGACATCCCCTGGCGCGAAGAAGGCTTTGGCTCGGCCAAGCTGGAGTTTTTATTGCACGCCAATGGGTTTTTTCACGAGGCCCACCGCGCCGAGGCCGACTGCCGCGCCCTGCTCGAGGTGCTCAGCCGCCACCTGCCCGAGCGCCAACAACCGGCTTTGCTGCCGCTGCTGGAAACCCTCAACCAACCCCAGTACCGGGTCTACGCCACCGGCTCTCCGTTTGAAACCAAGGACATGCTCAAAGCGCGCGGATACCGCTGGTCGGGCGAGATCCGCTGCTGGAGCCGGGTGGTCGCCGGTGAGGAGGCCCGCGCCGAAGAGCTGACCTGGCTCAAGCGCCGGGTCTACGGTGGCCGCCCCGCCCATGTGGAGGTCGAGCCCTTGGGCGCGCGGGTGCGCTACTCGCTGCGCAGCGGCCACAAGGAAGCGGTGTCGCTGTGAAGACCGAGCACATCCAGGCCAACGGCCAAAGCTTTGCCTGCCTGCGCCAAGGCAGCGGGCCCAAGGTGTTGCTCTTGCATGGCTTCCCCGACATCGCCACCACCTGGTCGCACCAAATGGATGCCTTGGCCCAGGCCGGCTATTGCGCCGTGGCACCTTACCTGCGCGGCTACCCACCGAGCAGCGTGCCGCGCAACGGTTTTTTCGACAAAGCCACCTTGGTGCAAGACCTGGCCGCGCTGATCGAAGCCGTGGGCGAAGGTGCGCCCGTGCACTTCATTGGGCAAGACTGGGGGGCCATCATTGGTTATGCGCTGTGCGCGGCGCGCCCGCAACTGATCGACAAAGCGGTGCTGATGGCCGTGCCCCACCCCCAGGTGGTGGCCCAGCACCTGCTCGATCCCAAGCACATCCAGCGCTCGTTCCATTGGTGGTTTTTTCAGCAGCCGAACTTCCCCGAAGCCGCGCTGCGCGCCAACGACATGGCCTTCATTGATTTTTTGTGGCGCGACTGGTGCGCCCCAGGCCACCAAGACGCGGCCCACATCGCCCAGGTCAAAGCCTGCTTGCAACAAGACGGTGCGCTGGAAGCGGCGCTGGGCTATTACCGGGCCATGTTTGACCCGGCGCGTGCCGACCCGGCGCTGGCCGCCTTGCGCGCCGACATGGCGCGAACCATCACCGTGCCCACCCTGGCCCTGTGCGGTGCCCAAGACCTGCGCGCCGAACTGATGACCGACCAAGGCCGCTATTTTTCCGGGCCCTACCAATACCAAGAAGTGGACGGTGCCGGCCACTTCTTGCACCGCGAGCAGCCGCAGGCGGTCAACCGACTGTT
>JACCEC010644770.1_pt1 | contig 10437 bp, 10 predicted proteins | sample 7450121 | NCBI WGS metagenome assembly JACCEC01 (sample SAMN15323455, study PRJNA562643) | freshwater metagenome | isolation source: river surface water | place: USA:Blue River Watershed | collected 2017-08-18 | reverse complement strand
GGTTATCCATGAGCGACACCGCCGACCGCGTTAAGAAGATCGTCGTCGAGCACCTCGGCGTCGAGGCCGACAAGGTGACAAACGACGCCAGCTTCATCGACGATCTGGGCGCGGACAGCCTCGACATTGTCGAGCTGGTCATGGCGTTTGAAGAGGAATTCGGTGTCGAAATCCCCGATGACGCTGCCGAAAAGATCTCGACCGTCAAGGACGCGATTTCTTATATCGACAGCCACAAGGGCTGATCTCAGGGCGTTTGCCTTGAACGAATCGACGTTATCGAAGACGGTTTCCGGCTCGGCTGGGAGCCGTTTTTGATTCTGGAGCACGGAGAGACGCTTATGCGCCGCGTAGTTGTGACTGGGCTGGGTCTGGTAACCCCGCTGGGTGCTGATGTTGAGACGACATGGACCAACCTGATTGCCGGACAGTCCGGCGCAGGCCCGATCACGCGCTTCGACGCGGCCGACCAAAAGTGTCACATCGCCTGCGAAGTCAAACCCAAGGACCATCCCTGGGGCTTTGATCCGGACAAGCGCGTCGACCACAAGATCCAGCGTCAAGTCGATCCGTTCATCGTTTATGGCATTGATGCCGCGGGTCAGGCGCTGGAAGATGCCGGCCTGACCGACATGGACGATGACCTGAAAATGCGCACCGGCTGCTCCATTGGCTCCGGCATTGGCGGTCTGCCGGGGATTGAAAGCGAATCGATCGTTCTCCACGAAAAAGGCCCGGGCCGGGTGTCTCCGCACTTTGTTCATGGCCGGCTGATCAACCTGATTTCAGGTCAGGTCTCCATCAAATATGGCCTGATGGGCCCCAATCATGCGGTCGTCACCGCATGTTCGACCGGCGCGCATTCCATTGGCGATGCCGCGCGGATGATCAAGGATGGCGATGCCGACATCATGCTGGCAGGGGGCGCCGAAAGCACCATCAACCCGCTGGGTGTGGCGGGCTTTGCCCAGGCCCGCGCGCTCAACTGCAGCTATAATGACCGCCCGACCGAGGCCAGCCGCCCCTATGACAAGGACCGCGATGGCTTTGTCATGGGCGAAGGCGCGGGCGTGGTTGTTCTGGAAGAATATGAACATGCCAAGGCGCGTGGGGCCAAGATTTATGCAGAGGTCGTCGGCTATGGCCTGTCGGGCGATGCCTATCACGTCACGGCGCCGCATCCCGAAGGCAAGGGCGCTGAACTGGCCATGCGGATGGCCATGCGCAAGGCCGGGCTGAACGCGGGTGATATCGATTATGTCAACGCGCATGGCACATCGACCATGGCAGACACGATTGAACTGGCGGCGGTGAAGCGCGTGCTGGGCGATGATCTGTCGGGCGCGTCGATGAGCAGCACCAAATCTGCCATTGGCCATTTGCTGGGCGGCGCAGGCGCTGTGGAAGCCATTTTCTGCATCCTTGCGATCCGTGACCAGATCGTGCCCCCGACGCTCAACCTCCATAATCCTGATGAGGGGACGGACGGTGTCGATCTGGTCCCGCTGGCGGCCAAGGCGCGGCCCGTGCGCGCGGTGCTCAACAACTCATTCGGCTTTGGCGGGACCAACGCCAGCCTGATCTTGAAGAAGATCTGATCCTGTGCGCCGGATCGTCCGGCTGATCGCGCTTGTCGCGGCGCTGGTGGCGCTGTGGATCATGGGCGGCTGGTTCACCTCTGGCCCATTGGCCAAGGACCAGATGGTCAATGTTGAACGCGGGGCGAGCCTGAGCCAAGTGGCGGACATGCTGGCGCGTGATGGCGCCATCCGCAACGCCGATACCTTCCGCCTGCGGGTTCGCCTGCTGGGCGGGGATGAGCCGATCAAGGCCGGGCGCTTTCTGCTCCCCAAAGGGGCCAGCCAACGAACGATCCTTGATATTCTGCAAGGCGGCCGGGTCGAACGGCAATTCGTGACCATTCCAGAAGGGATGCCGTCGGTCATGGTGCGCGACCGGCTGATGGCGATTGAGGGGCTGACGGGCGATATTCCCGTGCCCGAAGAAGGCTCTATCTTGCCGGACACTTATGAAGTGAGCGCCGGTGAAGCGCGCGCCGCCGTGATCAAACGGATGCAGGATGCCATGGACGCCGCCTGGGCCGAATTATGGCCGGCACGCGCGCCCGGCTCCATTGTGAAATCACGCAAAGAGGCGATCACGCTTGCCGCCATCGTGGAAAAAGAAACCGGCAAGGCGTCTGAACGCCGCCTGATTGCCGGGCTTTATACCAACCGCCTGCGCATCGGCATGCGGTTGCAGGCTGATCCAACGGTGATCTATCCCGTGACACAGGGTCGCCCCTTGGGCCGCCGCATCCGCAAATCGGAATTGCGGGCCGACAATGGCTATAACACCTATGCCAAGGCGGGCCTGCCCATCGGGCCGATCACCAATCCCGGCCGCGCCTCTTTGGAAGCCGTGCTGAACCCGGAAAAGACCGATTATCTGTATTTTGTGGCCGATGGCACGGGCGGCCATGTCTTTGCCAAGACCCTGGACGAGCATAATCGCAACGTCGCCAAATGGTACGCCCTGCGGCGCGCACGCGGGGAAATGTAGCGCGCTATTCCCCCACCGGGTGCGGCATTTGCCCCGGCGCGCCCGTTGGCGGCTTCATCAGCAAAATCAGCGGCATAAACAGGATAAGCCCCCACATCATCAGCACGAAATCGTCGAGATATGCGATCATCGCGGCCTGCCGATTAATCTCCAGGTCAACCATGCGCAGCGCCGCCTCCCCCAGCACTTGATATCGGTCCGCGGTTGCCGGATCGATCATAGGCATTGAAGATGAGGTGATATGGCTCGACAGGTCTGAATGGCTTGTCTGCATGTTGCGGGCAAACATGGTCGACATGATCGAGATGCCAATGCTGCTGCCGATACTGCGGACCAGATAAAGCAGACTTGATCCATCGGTGCGATGCCGCAGCGGCAATGTCGCAAAGGCCAGCTGGTTCATCGGGATAAAGACAAACCCCATACCAAAGCCCTGCAAAAGGCCCGTGTACAGCACATCGCGCCAGTCAATCATAAGGCCCCAGCGCGTCATTTCCCACAGCGAGAAGATGGTGATGAGAAACCCAAAGGCCACCGTTTTGCGGGGATCAACCTTGCCGGCAATGCGCGTTGCGATCAGCATGGAGATCAAGATCCCGATCCCGCGCGGAGCCAGCAGCATGCCCGTGTCGATCACATTATAATTGAACAAGGTCTGCAACATCGGCGGCAACAGCGCAAAAACGCCAAACATCATCACGCCAATCAGCACCATGAAGATCAAGGCGGTGATGAAGTTTCGGTCGGTCACCAATTCCTTGTCAAACATCGGCTTTTTGGTCGTTGCCTGATGCACGAAGAAAATCCAGATCGCCGAAATCGCAATGATCGCCTCGATCCGGATTTCCCAGCTTTCCAGCCAGTCCTCATGCTGACCGCGATCCAGCATCAACTGCAGCGTCGCAACACCAAGGGCGAGCGCGGCAAAGCCCAGACCGTCAAAATAGCGTTTGTTGACGGGGCGGCTGGGCAGCAGCCACAACAGGATAAGGACCGTCGGGATGCCAATCGGCAGGTTGATGTAGAAGCACCAGCGCCAATCATAGCTTTGGGTCAGCCACCCGCCAATCATTGGCCCGAAAATCGGTGCGACCATAACCCCCATGCCCCACATGGCCATGGCCTTGGGCGCGCGTTCAGGCGGGTTGATATCCAGCAGAATCGATTGGGAGAGCGGCGCGATAAAGGCGGCGCAGACGCCCTGCAACACCCGGAAAATGACCATTTCGGTCAAGTTGACGGCAATGCCGCACAACATGGAGGTGATGATGAAGCCAATCACCGCACCGATGAACAGGCGGCGCGAGCCAATGCGGTCCGCCAGCCAGCCGGTGATCGGCATGACCACAGCGCCGGCGACAATATAGCTGGTCAGCACCCAGGTGACGGTGTCCTGCGTCGCCCCAAGGCTGGTCTGCATATGCGGAATGGCGACATTGGCGATGGTGGAATCCAGAATCTGGATCATCGCCGCGCCCATGATGGCAAGCGTCAACAGCCCCTTTTTCTCCGTCTGGAGCAAGGGTTGACCCTGGACAGGTGCGGCGGTCGCCACGGCCCTATTTACTGGCCGTGTCGATGCGGACATGCGTCGACAGGCCCGCCAAAAGCGGACGCGCCGCCCGATCGTCAATGGCGATGCGCACCGGCACACGCTGGGTGACCTTCACCCAATTGCCATTGGCATTTTGCGCGGGCAGCACAGAAAATTCTGATCCGGTCCCCGCGCCGATACTGGCAACATGGCCTTTGAGCTTCAACCCGGGATAGGCGTCGAACGTCAACCGCGCGGTCTGGCCGACCTTCATATGGTTAAGGTCAGTTTCCTTGAAATTCGCCTCTACCCAGGACCCCGCTCGCGACACGATGGTGAGTGCGGGCAGCCCGGTGACCATGGTCTGGCCAATCTGCAACCGTTCCGCCTGACTGACCACGCCCGAAATCGGCGCCCGAACCACGGTCCGCGACAAATCAAGCAAGGCCTTTCGTTTCTGGACCTGCGCCGACATGATCTGCGGATTGACGCCAGGGGCCGCCGCCCCCGTGGCCAGCGCCGCGCGCGATTTCATCGCATCGGCTTCGGCCGCCGCCAATTCACTGCGCGCTTCGGACAGGGCGTGTTCCGCCTGCTGCATCCGGGCCTTGGTGGTAAAGCCCGTTTCCATCAATGCTGCCTGGCGTTGATATTCCGACGTGTAGAACGATACCGCTTCGCGGGCCCGCGTGATGCCGACATCGCGGGTGTCATAATCGGTTTGCAGGGTCGTCACGCGGACCTGCGCCTGGGCGATGGCGGCATCGGCTTGGGCAGCCGCAATGCGATACGGCTCTGGATCGATGCGGAACAGGACATCGCCAGCCTTCACCTGCTGGTTTTCCTTGACCATCACCTCGACAATGCGGCCCGTGACCTCAGCGGCGACCGACACCTTGTCCTGCTGCACATAGGCATTGTCGGTCGACACATAATGGTCGTTCGCCAGATAATAAGCGCCGCCACCAATCGCCAGCGCCAGCGGGACAGAGATCATCAGCACCGGGCGGAGCCACGCCTTTTGGCGAGGCGCCGGATGCGGGGTTGCCTGATCTGTTGAAATGTGCGGATCGCGATCAGCCATTTGAGATCAACTCCTGCGGACTACGCCGCGACAAATTGGCCCGGATACGGGCAAGAGATTGCAGAAGATTGTCCTGGTCCGCTGGCGAAAGGCCGACCATCGCCTCATCAAACAACCCGAAGGCAAGCGGACGCATTTCATCCAGAAGGCGGCGGGCCTTATCTGTCATAAACAGTTGCCAGGCCCGGCGATCAGACGGGTCGGCGCGCCGCTCAACCAGATCGGCTTCCTGCAAGCGATCGACCATGCGGCACAAGGTGATCGGCTCCACCTCAATCAGGTCCGCCAGGCCGCCCTGATTAATCCCTTCATGACGGTGCAGCATGGTCAGCACCCGCCATTGCGGACGCGAGACGCCGATACCGCGGGCGCGCTCATCAAAGGTGCGGCGCAACAGATGCGACACATCCGCGATCAGCGATCCAAGATTGTCTGTTTCGTTCATGGGCAGGCACATTATAGCAGTGCTTATTAATTTTCAATCCGCCGCAGGAACTTTCCAGATCGTTGATACGCATCAATGCGTTGCGCAGATTTTGGCGCACAATGGCGCTTTCTGGCTGAAAGGAACGCACGATGCTGACTGTTACGATGGATGCAGATGCCGGGTTTCTGGAACTGACCGTGGACGGCCCGATTGGTGACGATGATTACAAAAAGGCCGTCGATGCCGTGGACCAGTTGCTCACCCGCCACCCCAAGATTGATATTGTTGAGGTGGTTAAAGAGATTGGCTGGATTGACCCCGGCGTCTGGTTCAAGGATCTGACCTTCCACCTGACGCATCGCAACTTCATGCGCCATGTCGCCATTGTGTCTGACAAGGCCTGGGTCGGCCCCTTATCGAGCCTACTAGCCCCCTTATACCCCGCAACCATCCGCAACTTCCACTTGGCGGAACTGGACGATGCCCGGCGCTGGGTCCGCACACATGGGGACCCGGATGCCCCGGAGGCAGAACCGCATCTGGATTTCGCCTAATCGGCCGATCACGGCTTGCGGAGCGGGTGGCGTTGTTCAGGACAGGCACCACCCGCCCCCGTGCGGGCCCTTTGGTGCCATGCGCGTGGTCGATACGCGCCATGGCGGGGTGGGGGGATCCAAAGGGCCGCTTGGACGGGATGGTTCGGGGTATCCCGCCCAATATGGTCACGCCGCGCGGGCGCTGTTCACCAAAACCGCGATCTCATCGAGCAACTTTAATCGTTGCTTTTTAAGATCTTCCGCACGCGCATCGGACGCCGCTTCAACATCTGCTTCAATCCGGTGGATCTCACGATTCACATCATGATACCGGTCCGCCAGCGTCACAAAATGTGCATTGGTGGTTTTCAGATTGTGCAGAACATCATGCGCATCCGGAAATTCGTCGCGCAATTCATGGGGGGTGTGGCTCACTTCTCACCCTCGCCTTTCATCGCGTCGGTGATCGAGCAGAATATTAGAATAACAGCGAACCCCCCCGCTGCGGCCAGCGCCCCAAGAATAGGCGCCTGCATGATATAGGGTGACATGGTGTCTCCTCCTTCTCTTGAGTGACACCATATGTCCGCATCGACACGGCGCTGTCCTTGACATGAATCAAAGCGGACCAGCGGACGAAAAAAGGCACAATGAGAAAAAGGGGGAAGGATGCACACAGGCCCCTTCCCCAATCATGCCTGCAAACCCAAAGATCGGTTAGGTGCGACCCTTGGCCGAGTCAGGCCCTTCACAACAAGCCCTGTCGCTATGTCGCTTTTCTACAATTTCGTCAACCCACAGAGCGGATGAGCCATGGATTTGGTGGAGCTTTATAACCTAATTGGCACATATTATGTTTTTTCTAAAACCAGAATAATAAAGACTGCCAGAGCGGTTTCTGGCCGCTGCGCAGGATTAATGACGATATTTCCAAATCTTGGGCGCATCATTGTTCAGCGGCGCGCAGCCAAAGGCCGGGGCGCATGTCCGTACCGACGGATTTTTCCATAAGGATACAGCCAGCGGCCAGCACCATGCCCCAGCCCGCCGCGCATCGCCCTTTTCCCGAATCACACAGGCCGCAGGCTCAGCCCTCATCCCCCATGCGCAGCGCCGCGATAAAAGCTTCCTGCGGAATGCTGACCGAACCATATTCGCGCATCCGCTTTTTGCCCTCTTTCTGCTTGTCGAGCAGCTTGCGTTTGCGGCTGGCGTCCCCGCCATAGCATTTCGCGGTCACGTCCTTGCGCAACGCGGCGATTGTTTCACGCGCGATCACCTTGCCACCAATGGCAGCCTGGATCGGGATTTTGAACAAATGCCGCGGGATCAGGTCTTTCAGGCGTTCGCACATATGGCGGCCGCGCGCTTCGGCGGCGCTGCGATGCACGATCATCGACAGGGCGTCGACGGGGTCGCCATTGACGAGGATATTCATCTTCACAAGGTCGCCCGTGCGATGGCCGATCTGATGATAGTCAAAGCTGGCATAGCCGCGTGAAATGCTCTTCAACCGATCATAGAAATCGAACACCACTTCGTTGAGCGGCAGTTCATAGGTGATCTGCGCCCGCCCGCCGACATAGGTCAGGTTCTTTTGAATGCCGCGCCGGTCCTGGCAGAGCTTCAGGATCGAACCGAGATACTCATCAGGCACATAGATGGTGGCCTCGATCCACGGCTCTTCCATTTCCGCGATCTTGACGGGATCGGGCATGTCGGCCGGGTTATGGAGTTCGCGCACCTCGCCATCGGTCATATGGACGCGATACACCACGCTGGGCGCAGTCGTGATCAGATCCAGATCATATTCGCGGCTCAGCCGTTCCTGAATAATCTCAAGGTGGAGCAGGCCGAGGAAACCGCACCGAAAGCCAAAGCCAAGCGCGGCCGAGGTTTCCATTTCAAAGCTGAAGCTGGCATCGTTGAGCCGCAGTTTCGAGATGGAATCGCGCAGCTTTTCAAAGTCATTGGCGTCGGTCGGGAAGAGGCCGCAGAACACAACCGGCTGCACTTCCTTAAAGCCCGGCAGGGGCGCCGCGGCTGGCCGCTTGGCATCGGTGATCGTGTCGCCAACGCGCGCCTGGCTGACATCCTTGATCTGCGCCGTGATGAAGCCGACCTCGCCGGGGCCAAGATCAGGCAGATTTTCAATCTTGGGCCGCATACAGCCAACGCGATCCACAAGGTGCGTCGTGCCGGCCTGCATAAATTTGATCTGCTGCCCTTTTTTGAGGACGCCGTCCATGATGCGCACCAGAATGACAACGCCCAGATAGGGGTCATACCAGCTGTCAACCAGCATCGCCTGCAACGGGGCATTCGGGTCCCCCTTGGGCGGCGGAATGCGCGTCACAATTGCTTCCAGAACATCGTCAATCCCGATGCCTGATTTGGCACTGGTCAGCACGGCATTATCGGCCGGCAAGCCAATAATCTCTTCAATCTCTGCCTTGACCTTCTCGACCTCTGCCGCCGGCAGATCGATCTTGTTGATCACGGGCACGATTTCATGATCATGCTCAATCGATTGATAGACATTGGCCAGCGTCTGCGCCTCAACGCCCTGCGCGGCATCCACCACCAGCAACGCCCCTTCGCACGCGGCAAGGCTGCGCGAGACTTCATAAGCGAAGTCGACATGGCCCGGCGTGTCCATGAGGTTGAGCGTATAGGTCTTGCCGTCCTGCGCCTTGTAATCAAGCCGAACGGTTTGCGCCTTGATCGTGATGCCGCGTTCTTTCTCGATATCCATATTGTCGAGCACCTGCGCCGTCATCTCGCGGTCGGACAAGCCGCCGGTGCGCTGGATCAGGCGATCGGCAAGCGTGGACTTGCCATGATCAATATGGGCGATGATCGAAAAGTTGCGGATCAGGTCTAAAGGCGTGGACATGGCGCGGCCCTAGCAGCGCCTGCGGCAAAGGGCAAAGGGGGGAAAATGGTTAGGCGCGGTCGGCCGCCTGCGACGCCAGCCATTGCGCCAGAATCGCATTGACCTGCTCTGGCGCCTCTTGCTGCACCCAATGGGACACACGCGGCAAACGGTGCAGCGCCAGCTGCGGCACCCATTGTTCTGTACCGACAGTGCAGCCAAGGCCCAGGGCGGCATCTTCCTCACCCCAGATCATCAGCGTTGGCACCTTCACCTGCGCATCGCCCAGATCCACCGCATCGCGGTGGCGCATCAACGCGCGATAATAATTGATCATGGCGGTCATGGCGCCCGGCGCCTGTGCGGCACGGGCATAAACGTCCAGAACATCAGGGCCAAAGCGGCGCTTATCAACCGCCATGTCGTAAAAGGCACGCCGCACGCCGGCTGCGTCATTGGCCGCCATAAAGCGTTCTGGCAGGCCGGGCAGCTGAAAGAAAAAGACATACCAGCTTTTCTTCAATTGCGACCAGCGCCGCAGCTCACGCTGCATCACCTTGGGGTGCGGCACATTCATGATGACCAGCCTGGTCAACGGATGGGGCATTTTGCCCTGGCCATGCAGGATCGCATAGGCCCAGGCGATAATCGCGCCCCAGTCATGCGCGATGATCATGACCTCATCGACCGGGCTTTCTGCCGCCGCTGCATCGATCAGCGCCGCCACATCGGCGGTCAAATGATCCAGCCCATAAGCGCGAACCGCCGCCGGGCGTTCAGACGCGCCATAGCCGCGCGAATTGGGCGCCCAGACCCGCCAGCCCTGGTCTGCCAGCATCGGCATTTGAAAGCGCCAGCTGTAATTCAGTTCAGGAAATCCATGAAGACACAGGGCCAGACGGCGCCCCGCCGGGTCACCCGCCTCGGCCAGTTCAAGCCGGACGCCATTGGCCGTCACAAAGCGCTGGCGGATGCCGGACCCGGCCTCTGGCGCCCATGAAAAGTCCGATCCCGTCATCTGTGCTGCCTCCCCATCAAAGCGTTGCGCCAAGACAGACGATTCCGCATCAACTGTCCAGAAAAAGGACAAAGGATGCGTCCCTTACAATTATCGTCATTTTGGCATGGACATTATTGCCAAAATGATGAATAAATTCCCTTGCGGTACTGACGCGCAGATGCCCGGTTAACAGGTACCGCGGGTAACAGCGTAATGCCGGGGCTGCGCACCAAGGCCGGGGGGTTCCCGGCCATTTTTTTCTCAGGCGCCTGGCTCGAAATGAGCGTGAATTGCCGTCAGGGCATTGGCCTGGCGTTGTGCGCCCTGCCCGCGGATCAAAACATATGGCAGCTTGCGGCGGTCTAGCTCACGAATGGACAGGTCCATGAAGCGACGACGATCGGCATCCGCGCCTAGAT
>JACCEC011356046.1_pt1 | contig 10439 bp, 8 predicted proteins | sample 7450121 | NCBI WGS metagenome assembly JACCEC01 (sample SAMN15323455, study PRJNA562643) | freshwater metagenome | isolation source: river surface water | place: USA:Blue River Watershed | collected 2017-08-18 | reverse complement strand
GCCCACTTCGCCACGCTCCGGATCGCGCACAACGAAGCGTTCGCTGACGGCATGCCACGACAGCTCGCGCGTCAGCACCAGGTCGGCGATGCCGGCATCGGGCCAGAAGCGCCGTTGCTCGGAGACCGTGGCCTGCAGGTCGAAGTGCAGCGACACACCATCCAGCAGCGCGTTGCGGATCTCGTCGCCGATGGGGTACTCGACCCGGGCATTGACCTTGAACACGCCGTCATCGACCGTGACATAGGCGGCGCGCACCACCAGCGTGCCATCGAGGGCATCGGCCGCGGCCGGGTGCGGCGCGAACAGCGCAGCGACGCACAGGCACAGGGCCGCCCAGACCGGGCTGCGCTGCGTGCGCAAGCCGTTCCAGCGGTCGGGACGATCAGCCCGCATGACCTGCCTGCTCCCCCATGGTCAGGCAAGCATAGTAAAAACCGTCGTGGACTGTCGCGGCACCCGCCGCCAGGGGCTGCGGCAGCAGCTGTTGTTCGAAGTCCAGCCGCAACCGGCCGTCGCGCACCGCGGGCAGCGAAACCACCAGATCGTGGTTCTCGGCCGGCAGGGTCGAACAGGTGGCATACAGCAGGCGCCCGCCCGGCTTGAGCAGCGGCAGCGCCGCCGCCACCAGTTCGCGCTGCGTCGCCGCGAAGCCGGCGATGTCGGTGGCGCGACGCAACAGCTTGATGTCGGGGTGGCGGCGGATCACGCCGGTGCCTGAACAGGGCACGTCGAGCAGGATGCGGTCGAACTGGCGACCGTCCCACCAGGTGGGTGGCGCCCGCAGGTCGGCGCAGACCAGACGCGCCTTGCGGCCCAGGCGCTGCAGGTTGTCCGCCACGCGATCCAGGCGCGCCGGATCGTTGTCGAGAGCGACCACTTCCGACAAACCGGGCGTGTGTTCGAGCAGGTGACCGGTCTTGCCGCCGGGCGCGGCACAGGCATCGAGCACGCGCTCGCCAGGCTGGGCATCGAGCAGCAGCGCGGCACACTGGGCGCCGGCATCCTGCACGCTGACCTGGCCCTCGGCGAATCCGGGCAAACGATCCACAGGCACGGGCTGCGCCAGCACCACTGCGGCAGCGCCAAGGCCCGGCTCACCGGACAATCCCGCGCCAGCCAGGCTGTCAAGCCAGGCCTCGCGTGACAGACGCTGCAGGTCGACGCGCAGGACCATGGGCGGCGACTCGTTGCCCGCCGCCACCATGCGGGCCGTGGCCGCCTCGCCCCAGGCCGCCTGCCAGGCCCGCAACAACCACGGCGGATGATCCGTTGCCACGGCCGGGCGCTGCGCCGACAACGCCGCCAATCGCGCATCAGCCTCGCGCAGCAGGCGCCTGAGCACGGCATTGACGAAGCCTGCCGCGCTGGCGTGACCGAGCGCCCGGCTGGCATCGACCGCGATGTTCACCACCGACTCGGGGACAGCCCGCGAGTGGCGTATCTGGTGCGCTGCGCACACCAGCAGCGCCTGCAACAGCGGCTGTGGGGGTCGCCCCGGCTGGCTGAGCAGTGCGTCGACCAGCGGCGCCAGCGACAGATAGTGGCGCAGGCTGCCTGCCAGGATGGCGCGCACGGCGCCACGTTCGTGCAGTGGCGGTGCCACGGGCTCCAGAGCGTCTTCCGCAGTGCAGCCCTGGGTGGTGACGCGCGCCAGCGCGCGGGCGGCCAGTGCCAGCGTGCTGCTGCCGGGAGCCAGCGGTGCCGTGCCCCGGGTCACGTGAAACGCAATGCGCCAGCGGCGCCGGCGGCGTTGAGGAAGTCCGCGGCCGCAACGCGCCGGCGACCGGCGCGCTGCAATTCGAGCACCCCCAGCACGCCATCGCGGCAGGCCACCGCCAGCGCCCCGTCGCGCAGGCCCAGCACGGTACCGGGCGCCAGATCCGGCGGGGCGTCCTGCGACAGCACCCGGCTGCGCCAGAACTTCACCACTTCGCCCTGCAGGCTGGCTTGCGCGCAGGGCCAGGGGTTGAAGGCCCGGATACGGCGATCGAGCGTGGCCACGCCAGCCTGCCAGTCGATGACAGCCTCGGCCTTGTCCAGCTTGGCCGCGTAGGTCACGCCGCTTTGCGGCTGCGCCTGCGCCACGGCACGACCCGTCTCAAGGTCGTCGAGCACCTCGACCACCAGCCCGGCACCCAACCGCGCCAAGGCGTCGTGCAGTTCGCCGGCGACCACCTCAGCGCCGATCGGCAGGCGCGCCTCGCGCAGCACCGGCCCCGTATCCAGGCCCACATCCATCTGCATGATGGCCACACCAGACTCGGCATCACCGGCCTCGATGGCGCGCTGGATCGGTGCCGCACCACGCCAGCGCGGCAACAGTGACGCGTGGATGTTGATGCAGCCCAGCCGTGGCAGCGCCAGCACATCGGCCGGCAACAGCAGGCCGTAGGCCACCACCACCATGACATCCGGCCGCCAGTCAGCGAGAGAGGCGCGCGCCGCGGCCGCATCGGCATGTGAGGCCTTCAGGCCTGCCGGCTGGGCAACCGTCAGCCCCAGCGCCAGCGCCGCCTGCTTCACCGGACTGGCGGTAAGGCTGCGGCCCCGCCCGGCCGGACGGTCCGGCTGCGTCAGCACGCCCACCAGTGCATGGCGCTGGCCGATGGACTGCAGGGCCGGGACGGCGAATTCCGGCGTGCCGGCAAAGACGACGCGCAAGCTCAAATGGGTTGACCGTGGGGCTGCGGCGCCGGTTCATGGGGAACGCGGTGCCGCCGGTCCTTCTCCAGTTTCTTGCGGATACGCTGCCGCTTCAGTTCCGACAGGTAGTCGACGAACAGCTTGCCCTCGAGGTGGTCCATCTCGTGCTGCACGCACACCGCCAGCAGGCCGTCGTATTCGGCCTCGAATACGGCGCCGTGCGCGTCCTGCGCCCGCAGCCTGATACGCTCGGCACGCGGCACGTCGTCGAACACCTCGGGCACCGACAGGCAGCCTTCCTGGCCCTTGGCGCGGCCCTCCGCCCACAGGATCTCCGGGTTGGCGAACACCAGCGGCTGGTCATGCGCCTCGGACACGTCGATGACCACAAGACGGTGGTGCCAGTTGACCTGGGTCGCGGCCAGGCCGATGCCCGGGGCGGCGTACATGGTTTCCAACATGTCGGCCACGCGTTGCCGCAAGGCGTCGTCGAAAATGGTGACGGGAGCCGCCTTGGTGCGCAGCCGCGGATCGGGATATTCGAGGATGGTGAGCTTGGCCATGTCTGGGTCGGAAGGTTGGGGCGCGTGATGCGATCCACAAACCCGGCGTCGGGTCATGGGCTACATGCGGCTGCGAGTCTATAACAAGCGGCATTGTGGCTCGCCATGCGGGCCGTGTCCGGGAGTTCCCGATGTCCGTCCGTTCGCCTGCCTTTGTTCTGGGTTCCAGCCTGCTGCTGCTGGCAGCCTGCGCCAACGAGCCCCGGCGCACCAGCGCGCCTGCCGCGGCGCCCGTGGTTCCCGCTGTCGCCGCGCCCGAGCGGCAATCTGCCGTGGAGGCCGCGCTGGCACGCAGCGGCAGCGTGGCAGCGGCTGATGGCACGCTGGCCCCCGGCGCGACGGAGGCTCCGGCGCTGCGCGAAGATGCCCCGCAGCGCTATGTGGTGAAGCGTGGCGACACGCTGTGGGATATCTCTGCACTGTACCTGCAAAGCCCCTGGCGCTGGCCGGACCTCTGGCGCGCCAACCCGTCCATCCAGAATCCGCACCTGATCTACCCGGGCGACACGCTGCTGCTGGTGGCCGGCGCCGATGGCACGCAGCGGCTGGAACTGCAGCGGGCCGGCGGCACGAACGGCAGCGGCCTGGCCGCCACCGGCGGTGCCCCGGGCGACGTCGTGAAGGTCACGCCGCTGCTGCGCAGCGAACCCTTGCAGACGCCGATCGCCGCCCTGCCGGCGGCCACCATCGCCAGCTTCCTGGGCAAGCCGCAGCTGCTGTCACGCGACCAGGTGCGGCAGGCCCCCTACATCGCCGGTCTGAGCGACGGACATGCCGCGGCGGGTGCGCCACAGACCGTGCACGTGCGCGGCTTGCGCGGCGCCTCGACGGGCAGCTACCACGTCATGCACCTGGGGGATCCCGTGAAGGATCCGGCCACCGGCAAGCCGCTGGGCCATCTGGCCGTGTATGCAGGCACTGTGCAGATCACGGCAGGCGGCCGGGTCGCGACCGGCAAGCTGGTCGAATCCACACGTGAAACGCTGGTGGGCGATCTGCTGTTCCCGGTCGAGGCCGATGTGGGTGCCGATCTGCAGCCACGCCCGGCACCGGCCACGGTGCAGGGCCAGATCGCCGCCGTCGTGGACGCCGTGACGCTGATCGGCCAGTACCAGGTGGTCGCCCTGAACCGGGGGCGCGAGGACGGCCTCGAGCCCGGTCATGTGCTGGCGATCCAGGGCAAGCCGGATCGCCTGCGCGACACGAGCTGCAGCCGCCGGCTGGGACGCCTGTGCGGTCCCGGCGCCACGCTGCGCCTGCCCGGCGAGCAGGTGGGCACCGTGCTCGTGTTCCGCAGCGACGCCCGGATGAGCTTTGGCCTGACCGTGAACGTGACGGCACCCGTGCGCATCGGCGACCAGGTCGCCGCCCCCTGAACCCCGCCGCGGCGTCAAGCCGCATTCCGGCGGATTCGGCACGATAGGGCGCGCCACCGGCGCGCCAGCTCGCCTACGGTCATGCGCCATGACCACCTCCGCTACCGACCTGCCGTTCTGGCTGACCGTCGCCCGGGCCAGCTACCTGCACGCCGGCCACCTGCGGCCGGCGCTGGCCCAGGCCGGTGGACCCGCCGCCTTGTGGCGGCAACCCGCCCCACTCCTGCAATCGCTGGGCCTGCCGCCCGCCGCCAGCGCCCTGCTGGCCCGACCGCCGGCGGACTGGGAACAGGACCTGCAGTGGCTCGAGCGCGAAGCCGCTCACCTGCTGCCCTGCACCGACCCGCAGTACCCCGCCCGACTGGCCACCATTGCCGCCGCACCGGCCGTTCTTTTCGTGCGCGGACAGGTGGCGGCACTGAATCGCCCACAAATAGGCTTGGTGGGCACGCGCCAGCCCAGCCCTGCCGGCCGGGAACTGGCCCGCGAGCTGGCCGACCAGCTGACCCGCAGAGGCTTGCTGGTGACCAGCGGCCTGGCGCGCGGCATCGATGCCGCCGCCCACCGGGGCGCACTCGAGGCCGGTGGCGACAGCGTGGCCGTGCTGGGCTGCGGGCTGGATCACTGCTACCCCCCTGAACACGACGGACTGGCCCGGGAGGTGGCGGCACGCGGTGCCTGCATCAGCGAGTTCGCGCCCGGCGAAACGCCACAGCCGCGGCATTTCCCGCGTCGCAACCGCATCATCAGCGGGCTGTCGCTGGGCATCGTGGTGGTCGAGGCGGCGAGTGTCAGCGGCTCGCTGATCACTGCGCGCCTGGCGCTGGAACAGGGGCGGGAGGTGTTCGCGGTCCCCGGCTCCCTGCGCAATCCGCAGGCCGCCGGCTGCCATGAGCTGATTCGCGACGGCGCCCGGCTGGTGCGCGACGCGCAAGACATAATCGACGAACTTGGTGCCACATTGCGGGAATTCCGAGACTTTTACCCGCATCTTGAACGCACAGGCACCCCTGGCGCGATGCCTGACGGGTTGGACAGCGCCGCCGAAATGCTGTTAGATGCCTGCGGTTTTGAACCAGTCAGCCGCGATGTCATGGCACTGCGCACGGGCCTTGAGCCCCGCCAGATCGCCACCATCGTGCTGCAACTGGAACTGCAACAACGGCTGGAAGCGCTGCCGGGCGGCCTCTACGGGAGGCTCCGGTGAGCAGGCAAACGAACGCCCCTGATGAACGGCACCGTTCTCGACATCCTTATTTATGTCTTCGACCGCTACATGCTGGACGACAGTCCGGACGTGCCCGAGCGGGACGAACTGGCGCGCGACCTGGAAAGCGCCGGCTTCGGCGAAGCCAATGTGGAGCGGGCGCTGGATTGGCTGGCCGACCTGGCCGGCGAGCGGAACCGTCCTGCCCTGACGCCCACGCCGGGGGCCGAAGCGGCCGAGTCGACCGGCCAGCCGCCGTCGCTGCGCATCTATACGGCACAGGAAATCGCGCACCTGTCGGCCGACTGCCGCGGGCTGCTGCTGTCACTCGAGCAGGTCGGCATCCTCAGCGCGCAACAGCGCGAGATCGTCATCGACCGCCTGCTGGCGCTCGACGCCGACGAGCTCGACCTCGAACAAGTGAAGTGGGTCGTCCTGATGGTGCTGTCCAGCCAGCCCGGCCAGGAGCTGGCCTGCGCCCGCATGGAAGATCTCGTCTTCGACACGCCGGATTCGCCGGCCCACTGATCGCAGCGCCCTGACGGCGCGCGCGACCTGAGCACAGGCCCATGGCAGACAACCTCGTCATCGTCGAATCGCCCGCCAAGGCGAAGACCATCAAGAAGTACCTCGGCAAGGATTTCGAGGTGCTGGCCTCCTATGGCCACGTCCGCGACCTCGTGCCACGCGACGGCTCGGTCGATACAGCGCATGGCTTCGCCATGAACTACCAGGTCATCGAGCGCAATGAAAAGCACGTCGAGGCCATTGCCCGCGCGCTGAAGAAGGCCAAGGCCCTCTATCTGGCGACCGACCCCGATCGCGAAGGCGAGGCCATTTCGTGGCACCTGCACGAACTGCTGCGCGAACGCGATGCGCTGGCCGGCAAGACGGTGCACCGCGTGGTCTTCTACGAGATCACCAAGAACGCGATCCGCGCAGCTGTCGCCAAGCCACGCGACCTGGCCATGGACTTGGTCAACGCCCAGCAGGCGCGCCGCGCGCTCGACCACCTGGTGGGCTTCAACCTGTCGCCGCTGCTGTGGAAGAAGATCCGCCCCAGCCTGTCGGCCGGCCGCGTGCAGAGCGTGGCCTTGCGCATGATCTGCGAGCGCGAAGAGGCCATCGAGGCCTTCAAGCCGCAGGAATACTGGACGATCGACGCTGAAGGCGAGCACGGTACCAGCCGTTTCCCGCTGCGCCTGCTCGAGTACCGCGGCACCAAGGTTGAGCAGTTCAGTTTCACCAACGAGGGCAGCGCCCGCGAGGTCGAGGGAACACTGCGTTCCGCCACCGGCGGTCGCCTGCGCGTGGTGGCGATCGACCGCAAGCAGCGCCGCCGCAACCCGGCGCCGCCGTTCACCACCTCGACGTTGCAGCAGGAGGCCGCGCGCAAGCTGGGCATGTCGGCGCAGCGCACCATGAGCGTGGCGCAGAAGCTCTACGAGGGTGTGGACTTCGGCGAGGGCGCGGTCGGCCTCATCTCTTACATGCGTACCGACTCGGTGGCGCTGGCCAACGAAGCGGTCGTCGCCATCCGCGAGACCATCGCGCGGATGTACGGGCCCGAGAGCGTCGCCGACGAGGTCCGCGTCTTCAAGACCAAGTCGAAGAACGCGCAGGAGGCCCACGAGGCCATCCGCCCCACCTCCTCCGACATCACGCCCGCGCAACTGGAAGGCAAGATCGACGCCGACCAGCTGCGGCTGTATGCATTGATCTGGAAGCGCGCCATCGCCTGCCAGATGGCGCCGGCCGTCTATGACACCGTTGCCGTCGACCTGCTGGCCGGCGACCGCGTCCGCGATCCGGCCAGCGTCCCGGCGACAGAACGCCACCTGTTCCGGGCCAATGGCTCCACGCTGGTCAAGCCGGGCTTCATTGCCGGCTACCTGGAAGGGCAGGACGACGCCGCCACCGATGACGAAGCCCATGTGCTGCCCGCCATGAACGAGGGCGACGCCGTGGCACTGTCCAGCCTGAAGGGCGAGCAGCACTTCACAGAGCCACCGCCGCGCTTCTCGGAAGCCTCGCTGGTCAAGGCGCTCGAGGAACACGGCATCGGCCGGCCGTCCACCTACGCCTCCATCATCTCCACGCTGCGCAACCGCGAATACGTCGAGATCGACCAGCGCCGTTTCACGGCAACCGACATCGGCAAGATCGTCAACCGTTTCCTGACCAACTGGTTCCCGCAGTATTTCGAATACGGCTTCACCGCCTCGATGGAAGACGAGCTCGATGCCGTCTCGCGCGGCGAGGAAGACTGGCGAACGCCGCTCGAGCGCTTCTGGCAACCCTTCGCCGCGCGCATCGAGGAGGTCGGCGAAACGGTCAGCCGTGATGAAGTCGCCATGGCGCGCGAACTGGGCATCGATCCGGTGTCGGGCCGGCCGGTGTCGGTGCGCATGGGCCGCTTCGGTCCGTTCGTGCAGGCCGGCACCAAGGACGACGAGGAAAAGCCGAAGTTCGCGGGGCTGCGCCCCGGCCAGAAGATGGACAGCATCACGCTGGCCGAGGCGCTGGCGCTGTTTGCGCTGCCACGCGCGCTGGGTGCCACGCCAGACGGCGAACCGATGACCGTCGGCGTCGGCCGCTTCGGCCCCTACATCAAGGTGGGCGGCAGCAAGTACGTCTCGCTCAAGGACGACGACCCGTACACCGTCAGCCACGAGCGCGCACTGGAAGTGGTGGCCGCCAAGGCGCTGGCCGATGCCAACCGCATCATCACCGACTTCGGCGTGGACGACATCCAGGTGTTGAACGGGCGCTATGGCCCCTACATCACCGACAAGGAACGCAATGCCCGCATTCCCAAGGATCGCGAGCCGAAGTCGCTGACGCTCGAGGAATGCCGCGCGCTGCTGGCTGCGGCGCCACCACGGCCGGGCCGTGGCCGCTTCGGCGCCAAGGGCAAGCAGGCCGGGGGACCGCGCGCCAAGGCCGCTGCAAAGACCGCCACGGCGAAGCCGGTCGCGCCCAAGAAGAAGGCCGCGGCGAAGAAGAAGAAGTCGGCAGCCAGGAAAAAGGCTGCAGGCAAGACTGTCGCCGCCAAGGTGGCAAAGAAGAAGGCCGCACCGGTCGTGACCGGTGGTGCACCGCTGCCCGTGCGCAAGGTCGCCGCCCCGCGCTGAGCGCGGGACGGCTGACGGACCATGCAGTACCGCCACGCCTTCCACGCGGGCAATTTCGCCGACGTGCACAAGCACATCGGCCTGCTGGCCTTGCTGGCGGCCTTGTCGCGCAAGGACAAGCCCTTTCTCTACCTCGATACCCATGCCGGCAGCGGCCTGTACGACCTGCATGGCGAAGAAGCGCGACGCGGCAACGAGGCCAGCGCCGGCGTCGAACGCCTGCTGCAGGCGCAACTCGCATCGACACACCCCGCTCTCACCCATTACCTGGACAGCCTGCGTGCTTTGCGCGGCGCGATGGGCGGTCAGCACTACCCCGGTTCACCCTTGTTGGCCGCCGCAGCGCTGCGACCGGGTGACCGTGGCCTGTGCATCGAGGCCCAGCCGCAGGAAGCACGCCGCCTGCAGCGGGCCCTCGACTCGCTGGGCGGACTGGTGCGCGCTCCCGTGCGCGCCCAATCGGGCGACGGCTACGAACGCTTGATCGCGCTGCTGCCGCCAACAGAGCGCCGTGCACTGGTGCTCATCGACCCGCCCTACGAGGCCGCCGACGAGTTCCAGCGCATCGCCACCGTGTTGCCCGAAGCGCTGCGACGCTTCGCCACAGGCGTGTATTGCGTATGGTTCCCGGTGAAGCGCGAGCGCGACACGATGCTGTGGTTGGCGCGGCTTGGTCGGGCGATTGCCCAGCCAACGCTCGCGCTGCAACTGTGGCTCAAGCCGCGCGACCAGGCCGCAGGCCTGAACGGCTCGGGGCTGGTGGTCGTCAACCCGCCGTTCCAGTTCGACGAACAGGCGGCGCAGTGGCAGGAGCAGCTGCGCCAGGCGCTGGGCGCGCCTGACGGCAGCGGCAGTGAAGTGCAATGGATCGTGAAGGAGTGACGCGGCCGTGAGTGCGCCCGACCGTTATGCCGTCATCGGCCACCCCGTGGCCCACAGCCGCTCGCCGTTCATCCATGAGCGCTTCGCGCGCCAGACCGGCCAGGACCTGACCTACGAGCGTATCGAGACCGGGCCCAGCTCATTCTCGCCCGCCGCGCTGGCTTTCTTTGCCGAGGGCGGTCGCGGCCTGAACGTCACCATGCCGTTCAAGCCCGAGGCCGCCCGCCTGTGCACCGAACTGACGCCACGGGCGCTGCGGGCCGGGGCCGTGAACACCTTGCACCTGCTGCCTGATGGCACACTGGCCGGCGACAACACCGATGGCACCGGCCTGGTGCGCGACCTGCTCGACAACCAGGGCCTGGCCGTGGCGGGCCGGCGCGTGCTGCTGCTGGGTGCCGGTGGCGCCGCCCGCGGCGTACTCGCGCCCTTGCTGGAACTGCAGCCCCGGGCGCTGGTCGTTGCCAACCGCAGCGCGGAACGCGCACACGAACTGGCCCGCCTGTTCGCCGATGCCGGCCCGGTGAGCGGCTGCGATTTCGGTGGCCTGGGCAACGAACCGTTCGACCTGTTGGTGAACGCAACGTCGGCCAGCCTTGCCGGCGAAGCCCTGCCCCTGCCGCCCACCGTC
>JACCEC011940185.1_pt1 | contig 10441 bp, 8 predicted proteins | sample 7450121 | NCBI WGS metagenome assembly JACCEC01 (sample SAMN15323455, study PRJNA562643) | freshwater metagenome | isolation source: river surface water | place: USA:Blue River Watershed | collected 2017-08-18 | reverse complement strand
CATTTGGTTAGGAAATTTGCTGGACGGTCTGCCCGAGAGCTTTGTGGTTGGCACGGTGTTGATGGCCACCGTCACCACCACGCTCAACGCAGGCACGCCCTTGGTGTTTTGGGATGTGTTGCCCTACACCTTGTTGGCAGGATTGTTTTTGTCGAACTTGCCCGAAGCCTTGTCCAGCTCTGCCCAAATGCGCATGCAGGGCATGAGCGTGCAACGCATTCTGATGATGTGGTTGTCCTTGGTGGTGATGACGGGCATTGCGGCTGCCTTAGGGGCTGTGATGGGCGAGTGGGTGCCGCACAACGCCATGGTGTTCATCGAAGGCTTGGCCGCTGGCGCCATGCTCACCATGATTTGCGCAGCCATGTTGCCCGAAGCCACGCATTTGGCCAACCCCAATTGGGTGGGCTTGGCCACCTTGAGTGGCTTCTTCTCGGCCTTGCTCTTCAAAGTTCTCGAGTAAGAAGCGCCGCAAAAATCGTTTACAATCTTGCCCTGTTTCGGTGGTATAGCTCAGTTGGTTAGAGCGCAGCATTCATAATGCTGATGTCCCAGGTTCAAGTCCCGGTACCACCACCAATTAAAAACCCACAGTCATTTGGCTGTGGGTTTTTTCTTTGTTGCAGCAAAGTTTGTTTATTTCAATAGAAATGACACTTCTTGTTGAGAGACTGTGCCAATGCTAGCTAATTGCACTTGCGATCCGCTCTCCAAACTTGATTGAATTTGATTTGAAATTGCTGTTGCTTCAAGCGATGTATTTATTTGTTGTACGGATGCAAACGCATGACTTTGCATGAGAGAGCTACCTTCGTAAAGAGCAGTTGCAATTTTTGCCAAAGCTGACTTTTGATCAGCGACATAGGTGAGGGCCATATCAACTTTGTCGCCATATGAGACAGGCGAGCTGCTAGAGGAGCTTGAATCGCTAATCAAGTGACCGAGACCAAGTTCGGGGTGTCTAGAGATGTACTCAAGCGCCCGGCCGAGCTCCCATTGCGCTCTTTGCTTCTCTAAATCTCTCTCGGCAAGACCTGCGCCAAATATGGCGCTGTATCCGCCACCGAAAGCTCCGCCGCCACCACCACCGCCACCGCCAGCGCCAGCGCCAGCGCCTCCTCCTCCACCGCCGCCAGCTTGTTGAGCAGCACCCGCAACTGCAGCTGCTATTGCCCCGCCTGCTGCAGTGGCGTTTGTGGTTTGAAGAGCAACGTCATAAGTTAAATCTGAAAACTCCAGAAATTCGACATTGCTGACGGTGTCGATGCCATCAGTTCCTGTGTTGGCAGTAACTGTCAACAGCCCGTTATTACTTGCAATCGTGTAGTTTGCATACGCACCATTGAATACGGCTGTGTCACTACCTGCTCCGCCGTCAATTGTGTCGTTGCCTTGATTGCCTTCAATGACGTTGTTCACACTGTTGCCAGTGATTGTGTCGTCAGCACTGCCGCCAATTGCATTTTCAATGGTTGATGAGTAAGCAATGGCAACGTTATCTTCGCCTGTGTAGAGAATGCTTTGAGATGGCGCTGTGACCGTCGCATCTGCGGCGGTCAAATAGTTGCTGATGTTGTAACCAAGTCCGTTGTAATAGCTAATTTGATCTGCACGATTCCAAATGCCGATGGAAGAGAAAGCGCCAGGTCTTAGATCAATTTTGTTTGATTTTGTTTGGTTTGACAGGTCGAACGTGTCTGCGCCACCGCTATCTAGCACTGTCTCCAATATCTTAGGGTTTACTGCCCATGAATAAACCGTATTCGTCGCGCGCGTGGTCGTGGATGCACCGTAAAAGTATTCCGCAGTTGCAATGTCATAACGCATGGCTGTCGAGGCGTAGATGGGGACCAGGCTGACGTTGTTGCCACTATCTTGGAGGTAATAGTTCCGATCTTTCGATGTGTACGACATGATCGTGTTGCGTAAAAAGTCCTCATTTGCACCAAGGGTGGCACCAGTTGCCGAACCTCCATCAAATGGATGACTCAGGCCAATTGAATGTCCAATTTCATGAAGTGCAGAAAGAAATCCATACGACCCAACTGAAAAATCGTAGTTAGTTTGAACGTTGACACCAAACCAAATATCTCCGCTCACAGGTAAATTTCCCGGGTTGTATGCATAGGCGGCAGACCCCGCGGCGATGTCACTTGTATAAGCGACGCGTAGCTCGCCGACCGTGGTGCCTGACTCGTTCACCTTGTCAAAACTGAGCCCAGTCAATTCGTCCCAAAGAGCAAATGCAGCGTCAATGCCAACGGTGTTAGCCGCACTGATTGCGGAAACTGTCGCGGGAGGATTTCTGGCTCCTGCTGGATAGCCCACATATGGCACAGCATCGCCGTCATAGTAGGAGTAACTGAGCGATTCGCCGGCAGCTAAATCCCACTTGCTACTCATTCTTAGAGTTTCTATGAATGATGTTGCTGAAACGGATGTGGCCAGTGAACCCGCAGCACTCGTGCTGTTTTGCACAGGGCCATCAGATGCCTTAATCCCATCCTCTGACAGTGAAACATTGAGTGCCTTGCAGATTGGGCAATGCGATGAATCATGGGCTTTTGTAAGAAGCTTGCCCATGTCAACTTCCAGAACTGCCATGGAATTGGGGCCTGAACTGTCAGTATCTAAGGTTTGGAATGCCTCTTCTGTGAACAGGCCTTGCTCTGATTTAACGAGTAAAACATCAGGTGTTTCAACTGTTCGGGAACCTAGGAAGTTAGAAAGTCCAGCTTCTATTTGCGTGATACTTTCCTTTATGGCGGCGAATTCAGCAGATCCTTGATTCCAAGAATCTAATTGATTTTGCGCTGTTTTGATTTGCGCCAGGTAGTTCGAAATAGTGTCAAGGTCCGCGTCAGCAACTTGAACAAGAGACACCATCGAGGACCAACGGTCGACCGTGTCTTTCAGCATTAAATAGGATTTGCCAGAGACCGGACTCAACTGGAGCCCTGGTTGACTGGGGCTGAGCAAGCTTTTCCCAACCTCTGTCAAAGTTACCCGACCAGCATCGGTGGAACTAGACGCGTTGCTAGCTCCTAGTCTTGAGGCAAGGTACGCCCCAGATAGCTGAATGGAATTTGACATCTCCCTAGAGTCGACGCAAACAGAATAAGCTTGAGAACACGCATTAATTGTAGAAAAAACCGATGCTCAATGAATTCTTATGTATTCAAATTTATGCGTGATCTCACCAGCAAATAAAAAACCCACAGTCTGTTGGCTGTGGGTTTTTCTTGGCTGAAAGGCCTCTTAAGGCTTGTGTTGGTGCAGCTGAACCACCGACTTCGCGCGCTTGCGGAAACGGATGTTCAGCATTTCCACAATCACCGAGAACGCCATGGCGAAGTAGATGTAGCCTTTGGGAATGTGGTGACCCAAACCTTCGGCCATCAACACCACACCGACCACCACCAAGAAGGTGAGCGCCAGCATTTTGATAGAGGGGTGGTCCGAGACGAATTGGCCAATGCTTTTGGCAAACGCCATCATCAACGCGACCGAGGTGATGACGGCCGCAATCATGATGGCCACCTCATCCACCATGCCCACGGCGGTGATGATGGAGTCCAGCGAGAACACCAAGTCAATCACCATGATTTGCAGAATGACCGAGGCCATGGTGTTGGCAGCGGCGCTGGTACCGTGCTCTTCATCACCTTCGAGTGATTGGTGGATTTCACCGGTGCTTTTCCAAATCAAGAAGAGCCCGCCGAGGATCAAAATCAAATCACGACCGGAAACATCTTGACCAAAGACGGTGAACAAGGGTTCGACCAAGCCCACGATGACGGACAACAACATCAACAAGCCAATGCGCATGAACATGGCCATGAACAAGCCAATGCGGCGCGCGAACTCCCGTTTTTCAACGGGCAGTTTGTCGACCAAGATAGAGATGAAGATGATGTTGTCGATGCCCAGCACCAGCTCGAGCGCGGTGAGAGTGGCAAAAGCGATCCACGTTTGCGGGTCGGTCAGCAGTTCCATGGGGTGCTTTCGTTAAAACAATGACACATCCTAGCCAAGGCCTAAAGGTCCACGCGGTGTGGGCCTTTAGATCTGACCCGGCTTTATTGGTGCTTGAAGTCGGCCGCGCGTTTGTTGACGAATGCGTCCATGCCTTCCTTCTGGTCGGCCGTGGCAAACAATGCGTGGAACAGGCGGCGCTCAAACATCACGCCGTCGGCCAAAGTGCCTTCGAAGGCGCGGTTGACCGACTCTTTGGCGGCCATGGTGGCGATTTGTGAGAAGCCACAAATCATCAAGGCGGCACCCAAGGTTTCTTCCATCAGTTTGTCCAGCGGCACCACGCGGCTGACCAAGCCGGAGCGCTCGGCCTCAGTGGCGTCCATCATGCGACCCGTCAAGGCCAAGTCCATGGCTTTCGATTTGCCCACCGCACGTGGCAAGCGCTGTGTGCCGCCAGCACCGGGGATGATGCCCAGCTTAATTTCGGGCTGACCAAACTTGGCGTTGTCAGCGGCGATGATGAAGTCGCACATCATCGCCAGCTCGCAGCCGCCGCCCAAGGCAAAGCCACTCACCGCAGCGATGACGGGTTTGCGAATGGAACGGATGGTTTCCCAATCGCGTGTGATGAAGTCATTTTTGTAGGCGTCAGCAAAACTGTAGGTGGCCATGGCACCAATGTCGGCACCGGCAGCAAAGGCTTTCTCGCTGCCTGTGATGACCATGCAGCCAATGGCCTCATCAGCATCAAAGGCTTTCAAGGCTTGACCCAATTCAACCATCAAACCAGAGTTCAACGCGTTCAATTGTTTAGGTCGGTTGAGGGTGATCACGCCCACTTTGTCGGCTTCGGTGTGGACGGTGATGAATTCGTAGCTCATGCGAGGACTCCAGAAAAAGAGAAAGAGGTCTAGGGTGATGGGGCTAACTATAGGGCCAGCCAGCGACTGACTTGCTTGGCGTTGTCGACCGCGAGACGCCATGTGGCATGGTCTTGCGCCTGGGGCAGCGTCAGGTTCAGCTTGATCAATTGGCGGTCACGGCTGACCAATGCCACCACTTTTTTGGCGGTGCCTGTGTAGAGCAGCAGGTCGTCGAGTTTTTTGATGCGCCACGCCGAAGCTGGTTTGCCAGTGGTTTCAACACCCAGCCATTCATCCCCGGGGGCGAAGCCTGCGCGATGTGCCGCACTGCCATGCAGCACTGTTTTGATTTGCACGCTGTGATCTTCTACCACCCGCAGGCCCAAGCGTTGCGCCAATTGCGCAGGGTCATGGTGCACGCGTACGCCGTGCGATGCGAGAAGCTTTTCAAGTGGCAGATCGCGCGTGCCATGCACCCAGGCTTTGAATTCAGCAGCCCACGAGCGACCGGTGAGGTCTTTCAGCACGGCCAACACATCGGCTTCTTGCATGGGGCCTTGACGGGGTCGGGTGTGGCAACGGGTCCACAAGCCACGCATGACATCGTCCAACGACACGCTGTGGTTCTTCACGCCATGCAGGCGCAGCGACAGGTCCAGGCACAAGGCGACCAACGCACCTTTGGTGTAGTAGCTCACGGTGAGGTTGGGGCTGTTGGCGTCTGGGCGGTAGTACTTGGTCCAGGCTTCAAAGCTTGACTGCGCCACGCTGTGCACATGACGCCCAGGGGTTTGCAGCACCTGGTTGATGGTTTTGTTCAACAGCTTGAGGTACTGCACATCGTCTATCAGGCCAGCGCGTCGCAGCAACAAGTCGTCGTAGTAGCTGGTAAAGCCTTCAAAGAACCACAACAACTCGGTGTAGTTTTCTTGGGTGGAGTCGTAGTGCGCAAACTCGGCAGGGCGCAAACGTTTGACGTTCCACGTGTGGAAATACTCGTGGCTGATGAGCCCCAGCAGCGTGGTGTAACCCTCGCTTTGTTTCAGGTCTGGGGACTTGCTGTCGCTGAGGCGCGGCAAGTCGGCACGGTTGCAAATGAGGGCCGTGGAGTTGCGGTGCTCTAAACCGCCATAGCCATCGGCCACCGCGTTGAGCATGAACACATAGTTTTTGTGCGGAATTTGCGTACGTTTTTTACCGTGCCAAAACTGAATGGCGTTTTCGCAAATTTTGTGGGTGTCGCGCAGCAAACGCTCACCGTCAAAGGCCGGCGTTGCGCCTGCCACCACAAAGCGGTGTTCGATGCCACAGGCCTTGAAGCTGCCGGACCAAAACGCTCCCATCTCCACGGGGCAGTCCACCAACTCGTCGTAGTTTGCGGCCACGTAGGTGCCAAAGCCGTGGCGGTCCACCTTGACGGGCGCGAGACCGGTGGCCACTTGCCATGGGGTGGCACGGGGTTGGTTGAAACTGGCAGCCACCAACTCCAGGTGATGCGGCACATCGGCTTGCCCCAGCACTTGCAGGCACAGGCTGGTGCCGTTGAAGAAGCCACGCTGCGTATCAAGCCAAGCGGTGCGCACCGAGTCATCGTGGGCATGCACTTGGTAATGCAGGGTGACGGGTTGGTCTGCCTCACAGCGCAGTTGCCAGGAGCACTTGTCGCGTTGTTGCAGCGCAATCTCGCGCTTCCCCTGACGAGCGGTGATGCCCGTGATTTGCTTGGCGAACTCGCGCACCATATAGCTGCCGGCAATCCACACTGGCAACGCCACCTGTTGGTTGGCGGCGGGCTTTGCAATGGTGAGTGTCACGCCGTACAGGTGTGCATGCAGGTCGGCAGCTTCGATGCGAAAGTGGATGGGGGTTGGCATGTGAGGGCGTGTGCTGTGCTGTTACGTGGCCGCGGCGCCTAGCAAGCAAGACAGGGTAGAAACCACGGTCAAGCGGAAACGCAGGGTCATCCAATCGCGCAGCCCCGCTTCAGGCCAAGTTTTGCGGTCCACCAAGTAGCAGGCGATCAGCAGCAAACTCAGCAAAGGCAAACCGGCATAAGCCGGCATGATGACGGCGACCCACGACACCAGTGAAGGCACCACGCCCCACACCATGTGCAGTTTGCGTTGCGGTGCGTTGTGGCGCAAACCAATGCCCCAGTGGATGCCGCCTAAAAACGAGGCAATGGTGGCGCCATACGCGCTGAGGGCGATGGCGACAAACGGATGGGCTTCAGGGGTGACGATCCACATGAAAAGCGCCAACACCACAAACGGGATGAGGCCGGCGTAACCCAAGCGCTCAATCAATTGGCCGGCGTCGCTGTCAGGGGTGATGGGGGTGTGAACCATGGTGTGACTCGTGTGTGGGGTGGGCTGATTCAGCGGCTGGCATCGGCCAGCAGCTTCTCGATTTGTGCGGTGTTGATGGCGCCTGGCACACGCGTGCCGTCTTGGGCCACCAGTGTGGGGGTGCCGGTGATTTTGTATTTGCGGCCGAACTCGAGGTTGCGCTCGATCGCCGCGGTGTTGCACTGTGCGTTGGCGGGGGCTTGGTCGCGCGTCATCAAATCTTTCCAAGCTGTGGCAGGGTCTTTGGCGCACCACACGTTGCGTGACTTCTCGACCGAGCCAGGGCCCAACACAGGGAACAAGAACAAATAAACCGTGACGTTGTCGACCTTGGCCAAGTCGCGCTCGAAACGCTTGCAGTAACCGCAGTTGGGGTCTTCAAACACGGCGAGTTTGCGTTTGCCGTTGCCATGCACGAGGGTGATGGCGTCTTTCAAAGGCAGGCTGTTGAAGTCGATCGCGCTGAGTTTGGCTTCGCGCTCTTCGGTCAGGTTGCGTTTGCTCTTGGTGTCGATCAAGTTGCCTTGAATCAGGAAGTTGCCTTCTGCGTCGCTGTAGTAAATCTCGTTGGTGCTCAGGCGCAACTCATAAATGCCAGCTAACGGTGTGCGTGTGATTTCTTCGATCTTGGGGATCTGTGGAATGCGCTCGCTCAGGTTCTTGCGGATCGTGGCTTCGTGCCCTTGCGCCCAGGCGGTGGTGATGCTGAGCGCACACAGGGCGACAGCGGTGAGGTGGCGAAGGGTGTGTGGCATGCGTGTTCTCGTTGAGGTGAAAAATGTGGCGGGCTCAGCCCATCGCCTGTTGCATGGCCCAAGCTTTGAGAGGGGCCAAGCTGTTGAAGCCATTCATGCCCCAATTGCGCAGCGCCTGCACGCCGGTGTTGGGATGCGCAAACAGACGTTGCAATCCATCGCAGGCAAGCCACGTGGGCATCATGTCGGCTTTGCGCGCACGCTCGTAGCGGCGCATGAAATAACGGTCCCCCACGCTGCGCCAATAGTCTTTGGCCTCGCGTGCTTTCAGTACGTTGGCAAGTTCGGCTACATCGGCCAAGCCAAGGTTGAGTCCCAAGCCAGCGAGTGGGTGGATGTTGTGCGCGGCATCGCCCGCCAAGGCCCAAGCGCTGCCGTCGGCAAAGTTGCCTGTCCAGCGGTCGGCGCGTGCCAGTTGCAAGGGCCACATGGCGCGTTCGGTGGTGAGCTCTAACTGACCCAGTACGCCGTGGCTGGCGGTTTCCAGTGCTTGTGCAAAAGCGGGTGCATCCAATGCCAACAGTTCTTGCGCACGCGCAGGCGGCAACGACCAGACCAAGCCGGCCGTGTCGCCCTGGGCGCCACCCAAGGGCAAGAGCGCCAAAATTTCTAAGCCGTGTGGGCCCTGGGCAAACCATTGCAACGCTTGCGCACGGTGCGGTGTGCTGCAACGCACGCGCGCGGCCACGGCATGTTGTTGGTAAGGCAGCACCTCAAACTGCACACCCAACTCTGTGCGGGTGGCACTGGCGCGGCCTTCGCACACCACGGTCAAGGCGGCAGGTTCAGGGGTGGTGAGTGGGGTGATGTCGGCTTGGTAACGCACGGCGTCTGCCAATTGGGCTTCGAGCACAGGCACGTCGACGATCCAAGTGAGTCCCTCGGGGGTGGGGCTTTCGAAGTGGGTAAAGCCGCCATCGTCGCCCCACACACGCATGTGTTGCACAGGGGTGGCATGCAAGGCGTCGGGCCAGCAGCGTACATCTGACAGCAAGTCACGTGAAGCGCTGTTGAGTGAGTAAGCCCTAACGTCAGGGGTATTCTTCGAGGGCGAGGAGACCAAGCCCACACGCAGTTTTTGACGTGCGAGCAACAGCGCCAAGGTGCGTCCCACCATGCCATCGCCGCGGATACAAACGTCAAATTTTTGAGCCATGTGGGCAATTGTAGGAGGGCGGCACAATGCCGCATGGCCCACGATCCAACATCCCCACAGTCCGTGTTTGATGCCCACATTGCGGCCTTGTGGGTGTTTCCCGTGAAGTCGTGTGCGGGTATCGCAGTGCCAGAGGCGGTGCTGACACCCACCGGCTTGGCCTACGACCGCGCGTGGATGGTGGTCGACGCTGAAGGTGAGATGTTGACCCAGCGCGAGTTGCCCCGCATGGCCTTGATTCACCCAGCGTTGACCCACGACAGCTTGGTGTTGCGAGCAGCCGGGCAGGCGGACTTGCACCTGCCATTGCAGCAGCCTTCTGCCAAAGTGCAGGTCATCCGCACACAGGTGCGCGTGTGGGACGACGTGGTGCCCGCCTTTGACATGGGGCCCGAGGCCAGCGCGTGGCTCACTGACTTTTTGGGCGACAGTTTCGGCGCCTTGCGCTTGGTGCGTTTTGATGAGCACTTTGCCCGCCCCAGCAGTGCCAAGTGGACCCAAGGGGTGCAAGCGCTGAACCAATTCAGCGATGGCTTCCCTGTGCTGGTGGCCAGCACCGCGTCGCTGGATCAACTCAACGCCCGCCTGCAAGCGCAAGGCGAAGCGGCGGTGGACATGCGCCGCTTTCGCGCCAATCTGGTGTTGGGCGGCGTGATGGCGCATGACGAAGACCGCATTGGTACGATCACCATCGGCGCTGTGCAGCTCAAACCCGTCAAGCCCTGCCCGCGCTGTCCCATTCCCAACATTGACCCCGATTCGGCTCAGCCCCATCCCGTGGTGAGCGACACCTTGCAGGCCTACCGTCAAGACGCACGCGTCAAGGGTGCGGTCACCTTTGGCATGAACTGCATTCCCTTGACAGGGGTTGGTCAGGTGTTGCGCGTGGGCCAGCGCGTCTCGGCAGACTGGGCGTTTTAATGCGGCGCCAGAAGCTGTCGTTTGGCGCGCACTTACAATCTGCCGCAGTTAAAAGGACATTTGTATGAGTTTGAAATGCGGCATCGTGGGTTTGCCCAACGTTGGTAAATCCACCCTGTTCAACGCCCTCACCAAAGCGGGCATCGCGGCCGAGAATTACCCCTTCTGCACGATTGAACCCAACACCGGCGTGGTCGAAGTGCCTGATCCCCGTTTGCAACAGTTGGCTGAGATCATCACGCCCGAGCGCATCGTGCCTGCGATTGTGGAATTTGTGGACATCGCCGGTTTGGTCGCAGGTGCCAGCACAGGCGAGGGCTTGGGCAACAAGTTCTTGGCCCACATCCGCGAAACCAATGCCATCGTCAACGTGGTGCGTTGCTTTGAGGATCCCAACGTGATCCACGTGGCCAACAAAGT
>JACCEC012205215.1_pt1 | contig 10443 bp, 10 predicted proteins | sample 7450121 | NCBI WGS metagenome assembly JACCEC01 (sample SAMN15323455, study PRJNA562643) | freshwater metagenome | isolation source: river surface water | place: USA:Blue River Watershed | collected 2017-08-18 | reverse complement strand
GTTTGGCGATGCGTCCGTCCTGTGTCAGTATGAGCAGTCCGACGGAATCGATGTCCAGTCGCCCTGCAGGCACCAGGCTCTTTAGCTGTGCTGCAGAGAACTGCAATGGTGATTTATCCTGCGCCCAGCGGTTCTCGGGGCGCACCAGCGTGACCGCTGGTTTATAACCATCTTCGGCTTGCCCGCTGACGAATCCCATGGGCTTGTTGATCAGCACGGTCACCTTGCGAGCCTGCTGTGCCTGCGCCTGCTTCTCTATAGTGATTTTCTGATGCGGCAGCACTTTGCTGCCCAGCTCGGCAATCACTTGCCCGTCGACCCGCACCCACCCTTTGGCGATCCATTCATCAGCTTCACGGCGAGAGCAGAGGCCAAGCTCGGACATGCGCTTGGACAGACGGAGCGGTTCAGTCATGGAAGCCGTGAAGAGAGGTTCATGCGCGCAAAGCGTCAAGGAGATCGGATTCCAGCGCAATCTGGCTGCGGGCATGGGAGAGTACCGGGCCATCGACCAGGAAAACATCTTCGACACGCTCGCCCAGTGTCGTGATTTTTGCGGTGTGAAGGTTGACCTTGTAGCGCGCGAGCACGCTGGCAATCGAATAGAGCAGTCCGGTGCGGTCGCTGGCTGACACCGACAGCAAGTGGTACTGGCCACGCTCATCCGGCTGCAGGTTCACGGTAGGCGTGATCGGGAAGGTGCGCGACAGCCGCGACAGCCGTGCCTTGGCAGGTGGCGGCAATGCGTCATCAGAGGCAAGCCATTGCTTGAGTTCATGTTCGATCAGCGTGATCAGCTCGCGATAATTGTCGGCGAACGTGGGCTCGCTGACGAGGAAAGTATCGAGCGCATAGCCAGTGCGTGTGGTCTGTACCTTCGCATCGAGAATGCTGAAATTCTTGCGGTCGAAATAGCTGCAGATGCGGGCAAACAGGTCAGGGCGGTCACGCAAATAGACGACGACCTGCAGACCTTCTCCAATCGGACCGAGCCGGCAGCGGACAATGGGTTTCTCGCTGTCGACATGCTCACACAGCACGCGGGTCTGCCAGGCGATTTCGGAAGCGTCATGACGAAGGAAATAGCCGACGTCGAGCGTTTTCCACAAGGCCTCGTGCACGTCTGCCGGCAATCCATGCAGACGCAGGCTGGCGATCGCTTCCTGCTGCCGTTTCTGCAGCTCGCGGTCGGTCGAGGGCGCTTCACCACCGAGTACGCGCAGGCTCATCCGGTACAAATCTTCTAGCAGCTTGCCTTTCCATGCATTCCAGACTTTGGGGCTGGTGCCTCGTATATCGGCGACTGTTAGCAGATACAGTGCAGTCAGGTGGCGCTCATCTTTGACGACCTTCACGAACGCGCGGATCACATCAGGATCAGACAGGTCCTGCTTCTGGGCGACATGCGACATCTGAAGATGATGCTCGACCAGGAAGACGACAAGATCCGCATCGTCTTTTGAAAGGCCGTGTTCGCGGCAGAAGCGCCGCGCATCGACTTTTCCGAGTTCGGAATGATCGCCGCCGCGTCCTTTGGCGATGTCATGGAACAGTGCGGCGATATAAATCAGCCAGGGCTGCGGGAAGTTGGCCATCAGCTGGCTGCAGAATGGATATTCGTGCGCGTGTTCCGGAATCGCGAAGCGTCGTACATTGCGCAGCACCATCAGGATGTGCTGATCGACGGTATAGACATGAAACAGATCATGCTGCATCTGACCGATGATCCGTCGAAATGCTGGCAGATATCGGCCCAGTATCGACAACTGGTTCATATTGCGCAGTGCATGCGTAATGCCCTTGGGCGCTTTCAGTATCTGAAGGAACAGCTCGCGATTCTTCGAGTCGCGACGAAAACTCGCATCAATCCGAAAGCGTGCATGCCACAGCGCGCGCTGCGTGCGGGCAGTCATGCCCTTGAGTTCGCCATGCTGCTCTAGCAGAAGAAAGATCTCCAGCATCGCTGATGGTGTGTCTTCAAACACCTTGTCATGCGCGATGTCAATCATGCCGTTCACTTCATTGAAGCGCTCGTTCACTGGGCGCGACACGCTGGGCTGCGGGAAAAGACGTGCTTCGATATTCTGTAAAAGAATCGTGTTGAGCTGCGTCACCGCTTTGGCCGCCCAGTAATAACGCTGCATCAGTACTTCACTGGCGCGTCGCGCTTCGGTGGTCTCGAAACCGAAGGTCTCGGCTACTGGATTCTGCACATCGAACACCAGCCGGTCTTCGCGGCGGTTGGTGTGCAGATGCAGACGAATACGAATGTCTTTGAAGGCGCGTTCTTTTTCAGCCAGCTGGCGCGCCTCAGTTGGCGTGATCATGTCATTCGCTGCCAGTTCGCGCCACGAATTACCTAGCCCGGCCGCTTTCGCTACCCACAGAATCACCTGCAGGTCGCGCAAACCTCCTGGGCTTTCCTTGCAATGGGGTTCCAGACTGTAGGGAGTGTTTTCATACTTGACGTGTCGCTGGCGCAGCTCAAGCACCTTAGCCTGAAAGAACGCGCGCGCATCCATGGCTTGCGCATAGCGCTCGCCGAGGCGATCGAATAACTTGCGATTACCAGAGATTAGTCGTGCCTCGAGCAGGCTGGTTTGTACTGTGATGTCCGCAGCAGATTCGGTCAGGCATTCATCGACTGTACGTATGCTGTGACCGATCTCCAGCCCGAGGTCCCAGAGCATTTGCACCAGTTGTTCGAGCTTGTCGCGCAGCGACGCGTCCGGCGCAGCGGGCAAGAGGATCAGGAGATCAACGTCAGATTGGGGGAAAAGCTCGCCGCGCCCATAGCCGCCCACGGCGACAAGCGCGGTATCGGCGGGCATGTCGAAGCGCTTCCATGCGTGCGTCATGACCTGATCGGTCAGCTGGCGCAAGCGCTTAAGTAGTTGTTCGGGTTTGCGGTCTTGCTGGTAGTCGTTGACGACGGAACGCCGGCCTTCGCGCAGCTGCTCGCGCAGCGAGCTGGCCAGCGAGACCGGATCAGGCGAGGGCCGCAATGCTGCCGGCATGATGCTCCCTGATAAAAGCAGGAGGTGCCGGCATTGCCGGCGATATGGTCAGTACTTCGAAGCCGGTCTCGGTGACCAGCACGGTATGCTCCCACTGCGCAGACAGGCTGCGATCGCGAGTTTTTATGGTCCATCCGTCTCCCATCTCGCGGATCTCGCGGCGACCGGCATTAATCATGGGTTCGACGGTGAAAATCATGCCAGCTTCCAGCTTTGCCAGTGTGCCGGGGCGGCCGTAGTGCAGCACCTGCGGCTCTTCGTGGAACACCTTGCCGATGCCATGCCCGCAAAATTCGCGTACGACAGAGAAGCCGGCATTTTCGGCATGCTGCTGTATCACGTAACCAATGTCCCCCAGATGGGCGCCCGGACGAATCTTGGAAATACCCAGCCACATGCAGTCGTAAGTAATTTCTGCAAGGCGTTTTGCCAGAATCGACGGCTCGCCGACGAAAAACATGCGGCTGGTGTCGCCGTGGTAACCATCCTTGATGACGGTGATGTCGATGTTGATCACATCGCCATTCTTGAGCACCTTGTCGCCAGGGATGCCATGGCAGACAACGTCGTTCACCGAGGTGCAGATCGATTTCGGGTAGGGCGTGTAGCCCGGAGGGCAGTAGTTCAACGGCGCAGGTATCGTTTGCTGCACATTGACCATGTAGTCATGGCAAAGCTGGTCAAGCTCAGCGGTGCTGATTCCCGCTTTAACGTGGGGAGCGATGAAGTCGAGGACTTCCGCCGCCAGCCGGCCGGCAATGCGCATTCCCTCGATGTCTTCGGAGGTCTTGATGGATATGGAGCCCATGGGGGAATTCTCTGCGGGCGCTGAGTCGGCGCCGGGCAAAACCTAAAGCACAGATTATAGTCGAGCCAGCGTTTCGGGTCGGACGGGCTTGCCGGGTTTGTAAAAGATGGGGGAAATCGGTTAGAATCGCGGGTTGACCGGGAAGGAATGTCCGTTTTTACGTAAAACCTTCGGTTTCTGGTCAGTTCGTTAAATTTTTGCAAATCGCGAGCCTGTGCCTCCAAGGGTGCCCTCAGCCAGAACTGGCGGGGTCGCTGGCCAGGCTCCAGACCCAACCCTGGAGAGCTCTACATGTCAGTCACCATGCGTGAAATGCTGGAAGCCGGTGTCCATTTCGGTCACCAGACCCGCTTCTGGAACCCCAAGATGGCTCAGTACATTTTCGGTCATCGCAACAAGATTCACATCGTCAACCTGGAAAAGACCATGGTCATGTTCCAGGAAGCCACCAAATACATTCGCCAGCTGTCCGCCAACCGCGGCACCATCCTGATGGTGGGCACCAAGCGTCAGGCGCGCGACATCATTGCTGCAGAGGCGCAGCGCGCAGGCGTTCCTTTCGTTGAACAGCGCTGGCTGGGCGGCACCCTGACCAACTTCAAGACCATCAAAACCTCGATCAAGCGCCTCAAGGAAATGGAAGCTGCTGTTGCCGACGGTTCGGTCGAGAAGATGACCAAAAAAGAAGCGCTGATGTTCCATCGCGAACTCGACAAGCTGCAAAAGGCGATCGGTGGTATCAAGGACATGAACGGCGTGCCGGATGCGATTTTCGTGATCGACGTCGGTTACCACAAGGGCGCGATCACCGAAGCTGCCAAACTGGGCATCCCCGTGATCGGCGTGGTCGATACCAATCATTCCCCGAACGGCGTGACGTACGTCATCCCCGGCAATGACGACTCCTCCAAAGCGATCACTCTGTATGCGCGTGGCGTGGCAGACGCGATCCTTGAGGGCCGTTCGAACTCCGTGAAGGAGATCGTCGAATCCGTCAAGGGCGGTGCAGACGAGTTCGTCGAGGTCGATCAGGCCTGATGCCCTGATACAAGCCCCGTTACCGGGGCGGAAAAACGGGGGCAACAGTGGTTCGCCCCTTTTTTTCGGGATTTGAATATCGGATGGCGGCGTCGTCGTCCACAGTTTAGGAGAGAAGAATGGCAGCAATTACCGCAGCAATGGTCGGCGAACTTCGTGCGAAGACCGATGCTCCCATGATGGAGTGCAAGAAAGCACTGACCGAGGCCGACGGTGACATGGCCCGGGCGGAAGAGATCCTGCGCGTTAAGCTGGGCAGTAAGGCATCGAAGGCCGCATCGCGCATTACCGCCGAGGGTGTGGTGGCAGCGCATATCGCCGGTGGCGTGGGCGCACTGGTCGAAGTCAACTGCGAAACCGATTTTGTGTCGAAGAATGACGACTTCCTGAAATTCTCGTCCGACATCGCCAAGCTGGTCGCAGACAAGAATCCGGCCCACGTCGCTGCACTGTCCGCGCTTCCGCTGGAAGGCAAGACGGTTGAAGAGATTCGCACCGCGCTGATCGGCAAGATCGGCGAGAACATGTCGATTCGTCGTTTCAAGCGTTTTGAAACCTCGGCCAAGCTGACTTCCTACCTGCACGGCACCCGCATTGGCGTGATGGTTGATTTTGACGGCTCGGATGAGCAGGTTGGCAAGGATGTCGCGATGCACATCGCTGCGATGAAGCCAGTTGCGCTGTCGTCGGATCAGGTGCCTGCGGATCTGATCGAGAAAGAGCGTTCGGTCGCTAAGCTCAAGGCAGAAGAGTCCGGTAAGCCAGCAGATATCGCCGCGAAGATGGTTGAAGGATCGGTGCAGAAATATCTGAAAGAAGTCTCGCTGTTCGATCAGGCTTTCGTAAAGAACGACAAGCAGACCGTTCAGCAGATGCTGAAAGCGACCAACACCACCGTGAAGTCCTTCACGATGTTCGTGGTTGGCGAAGGCATCGAGAAGAAGCAGGACGACTTTGCAGCGGAAGTGGCGGCGCAGGTAGCCGCCGCGAAGCAGGGTTGATCTTCTTCAAAAAACGGGCCGAAAGGCCCGTTTTTTTAAGCCCTGCCCAGAATCAGTCAGTCGGGGACGCAGCCGGTAAAATACGAGCTGTTTCCGAAAGCGTTAAAGAAAACCGTAACACCAGGGAGCAATGCACATGACGTCACCCGCCTACAAGCGCGTACTTTTGAAACTCTCCGGCGAGGCCCTGATGGGCGATGATGCTTATGGCATCAACCGTGCGACGATCGAGCGTATGGTGGCCGATGTTTCTGAGGTGGCGAAGCTGGGCATCGAGGTGGCGATTGTCATCGGTGGCGGCAATATTTTCCGCGGTGTGGCGCCCGGCGCGCAGGGTATGGATCGTGCGACCGCCGACTACATGGGCATGCTGGCCACGGTCATGAATTCGCTGGCACTGGCCGATGCGATGCGTCAGGCAGGAATGACTGCACGCGTCATGTCTGCCATCGGCATCGAGCAAGTCGTCGAACCTTACGTGCGCCCCAAGGCGCTACAGTATCTTGAAGAGGGCAAGATCGTCGTTTTCGCCGCAGGTACCGGCAATCCTTTCTTTACCACCGATACCGCGGCCGCATTGCGCGGCGCCGAGATCGGTGCCGAGGTCGTGCTGAAGGCCACCAAGGTCGATGGCGTCTACAGCTCGGACCCCAAGAAAGACGCATCCGCCACGCGCTATGCGACGATCAGCTTTGATGAAGCGATCGCCAAGCATTTGCAAGTGATGGACGCGACGGCGTTTGCGCTGTGCCGCGACCAGAAACTGCCGATACGGGTATTCTCGATCACCAAGCCGGGCGCGCTCAGGCGCGTGGTGCTGGGCGAGGATGAAGGTACGCTCGTTCACGTATAAACCGCAATAACGCAAACGCGCATAAACGTATCAACAATTCGCCGCACTGAATCACGGGAGAGCAGCATGACTGTCGCTGACGTCAAAAAGAACACTGAACAGAAGATGCAGAAGTCCATCGAGACGCTGAAGGGTAATCTGGCCAAGGTACGCACAGGTCGCGCCCATCCCGGCATGCTCGATCATATTCAGGTGGATTATTACGGCACGCCGACGCATATCACTCAGGTCGCGAACGTGACGCTGCTCGACGCGCGCACGCTTGGCGTTCAGCCCTGGGAGAAAAAAATGCTGGCCGTGGTCGAGAAGGCAATCCGCGAATCCGATCTCGGTCTGAACCCTTCTACGCAGGGCGATCTGATCCGCGTACCCACGCCGCCGCTGACCGAAGAACGCCGGAAAGAGATGGTCAAGCTGGTCAAGAGTGAAGCGGAAGATGGCAAGATCGCTGTCCGCAATATTCGTCGCGACGCGAACGAAGCCCTGAAGAAGCTGTTGAAAGACAAGACCATCTCGGAAGATGATGAGCGTCGCGCACAGGACGATGTTCAGAAGCTCACCGATAAATTCGTTGCGGAAGTCGACAAACTGGTCGCAGAAAAAGAAAAAGAGATCCTGACGGTCTGAGCCATTCCCCCCGGTGCCGCATGGCCGGGTTTGTCCCCTCTCTGTTTTCGTCCGTCCATGACCCGATCCAGCTCTACGCAAGACATTCCTGAAGCTTCGCTGGTTCCATCCCATGTGGCCATCATCATGGATGGTAACGGGCGCTGGGCAACGTCGCGCTATCTGCCGCGCGTGGCGGGGCATGCGAAAGGTGTCGAGGCTGTCAGAGGTGTCGTCAAAGCCTGCGTGTCGCGGGGTATTCGCTACCTGACGCTGTTTGCATTCAGCTCCGAGAACTGGCGTCGCCCGGCGGAGGAGGTCTCGCTGCTGATGAGGCTGTTTTCCACCGCACTCGAGCGCGAGGTGAGTCGCATGCATGCGAACGGCATACGCGTACGCATCGTCGGCGACCTGAGCCGTTTCGACCCCACACTGCAGCAGCAGATCGCGGAGGCCGAGGAGCGTACTGCCGGCAACGATCGGTTAACGCTGACCATCTGCGCGAATTACGGCGGCCGCTGGGACATTCTGCAGGCGATTAACAAGGCAGCCGCTGAGCGACCCGGCATCACTGAATTTACCGAGCAGCATCTGGCGCCTCATCTTGCGATGGCCCATGCGCCCGAGCCAGACCTGTTCATACGCACCGGCGGCGAGCAGCGCATTTCCAACTTCCTGCTCTGGCAGCTCGCCTACACGGAGTTGTATTTCACTGATACTTTCTGGCCTGATTTCAATGCCGCATCGCTTGACGAGGCGATACTCTCGTATCAACAGCGCGAGCGGCGTTTTGGTCGCACCAGCGCGCAACTGGTCGAAGTCAGGAAGGCTTCCTGATGCTCAGGCAGCGTGTACTGACGGCCGTTGCACTGCTGGTACTGCTGGCGGTCGTGCTAGGCTCGCAATCCGTGCTCGTTTTTCGGCTGACGCTGACAGCTTTCTTTGCTGCGGCCTGCTGGGAGAGTTTCCGTTTGCTGAAGATGCGGCGGGCACTGCCGATGGGCGTGCTCGGCGGCCTCGTGTTGTTGCTCTTGCTCGTTAGCCCGGCACGCGACTGGACCTCATTGGCGGTGCTGTGTGTGCTGATCTGGGTGTTACGTTTTGCGCCTGCGCTCAAATTCGGATTACCCGGCGAAGAGGGGGTGCGCGGCCTGTTGTTTGCGGTCGTATTTTTTATTGCATTGCTCGGCTGCTTCATCGCGATTGCCGAGCTGGTGCAGCGCTCCCCGGTGTTTCTCGTGTCTGCAATGGCCATCGTCTGGATCGCCGATATCGGTGCATATTTTTCTGGCCGGGCATTTGGCAAGCGCAAACTGGCGCCGACGATCTCTCCCGGCAAGAGCTGGGAGGGCGTGCTGGGCGGCTGGCTCGCCGTACTGGTGCTGGGAGCTGCATCGACCTTCAGCCCATGGTTCGATAGCACGTTCGCTTTCCTGCTCAGGCAACAGCTTGGCTGGCCCGCGTGGGTGGCCGTGATGACAGTACTGGTTGCGGCCAGTGTGGTTGGCGATTTGTTCGAATCACTGATGAAGCGGCGTGCGGGTATGAAAGACAGCAGCCAGCTGTTGCCCGGACACGGTGGTGTACTCGACCGCATCGATGCTCTGATCCCTGTGATGCCACTCGTGCTCCTGCTCTCGGAGCGGACCTGATTTCTTACTAAAAATTCTCTATGCAGTCCATCACGATACTTGGCGCCACAGGATCCATCGGTGTTTCTACATTGGATGTCGTTGCGCGCCACCCCGATCGCTATCGCATTTACGCGCTTACCGCGCATTCCAAAGTGGAGGAGCTTGCCGCGCAGTGTCAGCGCTTCCATCCCGAGGTTGCGGTAGTCGGCAATGCGGAGGCAGCGCAGCGTTTGTCGGCCTTGTTACGCGAGGCAAAGCTGCCTACCGAGGTGAGTTATGGCGAGCAGGCATTGTGCGAGGTCGCGAGTAACCCCACTTGCACGACTGTCATGGCTGCCATTGTCGGCGCCGCCGGTCTGGCGCCGACCATCGCTGCCGCACGTGCCGGTAAAAAAGTGCTTTTGGCAAACAAGGAAGCACTCGTCATTTCCGGACAATTGTTCATGGACGCGATTGCCGCCAGCGGATCAACACTGCTGCCGATCGACAGCGAGCACAATGCGATCTTCCAGTGTCTTCCGCTGGGCTATCAGCGAGAGCCGGTGCATCACGGTATACGCAAGATTTTGCTGACCGCCTCAGGCGGTCCTTTCCTCGACCGGGATGTCGCGACGCTGGAGCATGTGACACCTGAGCAGGCAGTCGCACATCCGAACTGGAGCATGGGACGAAAGATTTCGGTGGACTCTGCGACCATGATGAACAAAGGGCTTGAGGTCATCGAGGCGCACTGGCTGTTCGGCGCAGCACCGGATCAGATCGATGTGGTAATCCATCCGCAAAGCGTAATTCATTCGATGGTGTCGTATGCTGATGGTTCGGTGCTGGCGCAGCTCGGTAATCCTGACATGCGCACACCGATTGCCCACGCGCTTGCTTATCCGGATCGTATTGAATCAGGGGTGGACAGCGTCGATCTTGCGCAGATCGCTCAGCTGAATTTCCGCAAGCCGGATGTCGAGCGGTTTCCCTGCCTGCGGCTTGCATTCGATGCGCTACGCGCGGGAGGCAGCGCCGCTGCCGTGCTGAACGCAGCGAATGAAATTGCCGTCGAAGCTTTTCTCGACCGACGTTTGGGATTCCGCAAGATTCCCGGTGTGATAGAGATGGTCATGAACCGCATTCCTGTCGAACTGGTGCGCGATCTCGATGGCGTGCTTGAAAAAGACCGTGCCGCGCGTGAGCTGGCGCGCGGGCTAATTGATGCTTGATCCTGACTGACAGAGACAAACGATGGAATTACTGCACACCGTACTCGCATTTGTGGTGGTCATTGGCGTGCTGGTGACGATTCACGAATTCGGGCATTACCTGGTCGCGCGCTGGGGTGGCGTGAAGGTGCTGAAGTTTTCAGTCGGTCTGGGAAGAGCCATCTGGTCGCGTCGCGTTGGCCCCGACCAGACTGAGTAGGCAATCTCTGCAGTGCCGCTGGGCGGCTATGTGAATATGCTGGATGCACGCGCCGCCGATGCAGGCGAGATTCCCG
>JACCEC010692308.1_pt1 | contig 10445 bp, 14 predicted proteins | sample 7450121 | NCBI WGS metagenome assembly JACCEC01 (sample SAMN15323455, study PRJNA562643) | freshwater metagenome | isolation source: river surface water | place: USA:Blue River Watershed | collected 2017-08-18 | reverse complement strand
AAATTTGGAAATTAGAAAAGAAAGTACTTATCTTTGTTGCGCAAACATGATTTACAACATGTTTTTACATCGAAAACGAAAGCGAATTTTTTAACGAAATTTTTTTTTAAACTTCTTTTTCTACCCCCTCAGTAGGGGCTGTTTCGACTTCCTTTTTTTTGCCTGTTAAAATATAATTTGCGTCAAAATCTACAAAATAAAGTATTAAATTTCTTAATATTATTTCACTGATACCGTTGTTACCACATTCAATATTTGATAATACTTGACGGGTCGTTTTGGCTATTTTAGCAAATTCTTCTTGTTTTAATTTTTTAGCCTTACGAAATTCTTTAATTCTATTTCCTATTTCTGTTAAAACTAATTCATCTTTCATTTTTTATTTTATATGTTTATGTTTTTGTTTATCAATACATTAAACATTTCATTAAAAAAAATGACAGTTTTTCTGTATTTTTTTGTTCAGATATTTGGAAATTAGAAAAGAAAGTACTTATCTTTGTTGCGCAAACATGATTTACAACATGTTTTTACATCGAAAACGAAAGCGAATTTTTTAACGAAATTTTTTTTAAACTTCTTTTTCTACCCCCTCAGTAGGGGCTGTTTCGACTTCCTTTTTTTTGCCTGTTAAAATATAATAAGCATCGAAATCAGGAAAATAACTTGATAAATTATAAAGTGTTGAACTTGTGATACCTATTTTACCGCTTTCTATTTGCGATAATGTATTTTGAGCAATACCACATATATCTGCAAACTTTCTTTGAACTAATTTTTTAGTCTGCCTAAACGCTTTAAGGCGTTGTCCAGCTTCCAAAAAGAAAGATTGTATTTCTTCATCTGTATAAATCATAATTATTTTGTCTTGATATACAATGTATTATGTATAAGCCCAAATTTTTTATCTAAATTTAGATAAAAAAATTTGGAAGTTAGAAAAGAAAGTACTTATCTTTGTTGCGCAAACATGATTAAAAACACATTCTTTAGCGAAGCCTTCGCTTTAAGCGAAGGTTTCGCTGATACGAAGATACGAAATAAACGAAATAATAAAAAAAAAGCGGCATGAAAAGCCGCTTACTATATTTAACTTTTTCTCTTTACCCTTTAACTAATTTTTCTTTATTTATTAAGATTAGATTAGTAGAAGTGAAAGAACTGCAAAAATACGTCTTTTCAAAAGACTATTTAACTTTTTCTCTTTCATTTTTTAAATTTTTTTTTATTGAATATGTCGAATAAGATATCGAACAAAGACGCGGAGATGTATCGGCGCATCGTGGAAGACTTCAACGAAAAACCCGACCACGAAACAGAATTGGCAACGGTCAAGAATTTGGGTTTACTGATTGCTGCCCTTCATTGCCTCAACGTATTGGCATTTTGCGCCATAGTAGAGTATTTTCACTTTCAAAACTTCTTAAAAATCATTGCATTATGCTTAATTGCGGTGATTGGCATTGCCTTAGAGTCGTTGAAACGCAAACGCGCTTTTATGTATGCGCAAACGATGGTATTAGCCGAGCATCACCCCGATAATGGCGTGCGCGAGCGGGCGTACAAGCGCAGTAAGGGGCAATTTCCGATGTTGGGCATTACGTGGGCGATTGCGGTGGTGGTAGCGATTTTTTCGGGGATAGGCATGGCGCATTTTTTCATTCCTGAAATTGCGCAAGCATCTCAAAATCCGCAATATGAAAACGCTTGGAAATCAAACATTCAGGCATTGGACGCAGCCACGAAAGAGAGCGCACCCCTCAGTAAGATAAAAATGTTGCAGTCCGCAGTCGAAAAGGCGAAGCAAGATTACGAGTTAGATAAAAAGAATGTAGCGACCTATAACGCCGAAAAACGCGAGGCGCATATTAGCGAAATTTCGGTGTATGCGTTGTTAGGTGGTGGCATAGGTTTGGCGTTGGAGTGTTGTTTATTTTTGGCGATATGGGGATACTTTAAGAAAAAGTATGATATAGCATTGAGTTTGCAGCAAGCCCAAGCCGAGGCGCAAAAGCAAGCTGAAGCGCAGTCGCAGTCGCAAGCGCAAGGAGTTGACCCAAACGCGAATCGCCAAGCACCACAAGCATAGCTACTATATCAAGTGTTGAAAATGAGCAGTATATAAAAAGTTTATTTCAACAATGTTTTAAAAATGAAGATTTGACGGCTACGCCGCCCCTATCAAGATTTGGGGAATTTGTGGGTGTACTTGGCGAAATAGAAAAGTTCTTTGAAAAACCTGTAGTATATTCAAATGGCAAAGTGACGCTATTAGCGGATTTTTTGGCGCAAGATAACAAGGATTTTACGTTAAAAGATTTGTATTGTTTTTACAAAGAGTTCGGATTATTTTTTGATGAGCAGGGTAGGGCGGCGTATCATTTCAACCGCACGCAACAAGCGATATTTGTATTAAATCGCGGTGCGGTGGTCAATCGCTACAAAAACGCCCAAAAACGCGAACAAGAAGCCATCGGAAAAGGCATTGCTTTTAAAAACAATGAGGCATGGCGTAGGTATTGGGAGTTAGCGCAGCAAGTAGTCGTATAGTTTGCGTTATGTTATACTTGCCAAAATAGAAAAATTTATCATTCAGTTATTGAAAAAAACATTAACTTTGCCACATTAAGATTTGAATATACATAAACCAGAACAAAAAAAAGCGTTCATAACGGTTTATTCCATTATGAACGCTCTATTATTTTTATCGAAAACAATAAAAGTCGGGCCCCCCGACTCTTATCATCACTGCTGCAAAGATACGATAATCTTTGGAAAAAAGCAGGAAAATAAGGGTCGGGGGGAAAAAAAAAGCGACAGACCTTAAAAAAAAATTTTTTCCAATGAAATTAGATGTCAATATCTCGTATTTTGAGCAGTTACTTGATGTAACTTTTGTAGAAACCACACGCGGAAAATATCGCGCAAAAGAGCATAGCAGTTATGCGATTTCTACGGCGAAGGACGGAACTTTATTGTTTTGTTCTTACAATGGCGATTATGGAGACAAGCATTTAAATGCTTATGGTCTCACCAAACGCATTTTTCCCAACCTCAATTCGGCAGCAATTAGGGCAAAACTTGGTCAAAAAATTGAACATTCAGACAGCGAACCTGCACCACAGCCCCTCAAAAAACAAACAACTGATGTAACCGAACAAAAAGCCGAACAAAAAATCATCGTTTTTCAAGCAGATGATAAAGCCCTATCCGTTTTTCGCACGTTCCATTATTTTCAGAAGAAAATAAGAATCAAATCTTTACAAGATTTGAAAAATTATCCTATTAAAACCATTCAACAATACGGCAAAATCCACGATAGGCGACTGAAAACGCCGTTTTTTGCATATTGCGAAGGCGATAATATCAAGGTCAAAGACCCACAAAAGACGATTTTCAAATCAAAAGTGGTGTTGAAAACGCCGATTCAAGATTATGTTTTTGGATTGGAACACCTGCGTAAAATTCCAAATGAGGTTGCGAAAAAAATATATGTGGTGATTACGGAGGGGGAAGATGACGCTTTCGCCATCAATTATCATTGTCAACAGGTGAAAGCCCTGACGTTTGGCGGCGTGACAAATGCGCTTAATCCGTTCATTATCAAGGAGTTGAACGACAAATTTGCAGGGGTTTTGATTGGGTTTGACAACGATGCCGCAGGTATAAAAAATGCACCGCTTCAAGCGGCAAAACATCAATTACCCTACTTTATTTGTCCGACAAATATTTTTAAACAAAAACATCTTAAAGATTTTTGTGATTTATTATCTGCAAGCAAATTCAATAGCAATTTGTTTGAGCATAACATTGTAGGCGAGATTTACAAAGCCGTTTTAGAACAGCAACAAACGTTACAACACCAAGTAAAAGAAGTAATTACGAATAACAATTTAACTTTATCTATTTGCACACGCCAAGACGCATTTCAGATTATTCAACAAGATAGTAACGCGCTTGTTTTATGCGAAAATAATTATATATCTACTGCACAAAAATTGATTGATAACCGCGATACGCCGATTTATGATTATAAAGATTTATGCAAAATTAAGGATATGCGTTTTCATATTTATTGTTTGGGCAGTCAATTATTACAGCGCAATGCGTTTGCGCACGTTGCACAAAAATTATTGGATTTAGCCCCGCATTATAAAATAACCCTTTTTGCCGATACCGATACGAATCTGCCCTTTGCCACGAGTAAACAAGTTATTTTAGACTTACCAACAAATTATAAAGTATTAGCCGTTGAAAATCATAAAGCTACTTTTTTGACGCTTGCCAAAAATATGCCTTATGCGAAGATTTTAGAATGTGGCAAGTCTTTGATGAGCAGCATAGACAAACAACGCATTGTCTTAAAATCGGATTTGGGTTTTGTGGATAAAAATTGTACGTTATTGGTATATGTTAATGAAGATTTGCATATATTACCGAATGAATATCAAGGATATAAAGAAGTTATTTTCATTTGCAATAAAATGAGATACCCCTCAGTAACCACGATTGAACAGTTTATTTACACGCAACAACTCCTTACCGAAACGATTATCAAACGATTGGCAGACAATCCAAAATATTATTTAGAGCGCGATATTATGGCAGAATTTAGCCACGCTTTGATTAAACCTATTTTTGATAACATACAACAAAAATGGGTCGTTCCTGTGGCTACGCTCAACGCTTTAGCCTATCAAAAACAATGTGATATATATGCAAAAGATTTTTCAATTTTGGTAAAAAATACCCATGCTACGCTTTTAGATTTTGAGGAGTTGATGACGCAAATCAACACCGAAAAACAAACGATTCAGCAACAAATTGAGGAAAACAACTTAGTTATTAAAGAAAACGTTAAAGCATTAAAAGACGAAAGAAAAGCGATTTTTCAAGCCTTTGCGAATGAATTAGCCCCTTACGCCGATACGCTTGAAAATGTGTTGCAGTATGCAAAATTTACCGCCGTCACGATTACGGACGTGGAAGGCAATGAAAAAACGATAGTGGAAGAGCGGCGTTTAAAAGCTGCCGAAAAATTATTTATCACGCGTTTAAAAGCGATATGTAAATTCGTAAATATTGACATTGGTTTTGATTTGGTGAAGAAATGTTATCACAATTTTAAGGTTGCTTTGCAGCGTGCGCGGGTAGATAAGGCATTGCAGCGCAGGGCGGGAGAGTCGGAATACAACGATAATTTAAAAGATTTTGTGAATAAATTTACGGAGGGTTGGCATCAGAAGGACGACCTTATCGCCGAATTTGAGGAAGCAGATGTAGGTCATCGAGGCGGTGACGCTTGGAAGCAGGTGAGAAAAGGCTTTTTTATAGCAAGTAAAACGATGCGGATAAATGGCGTAGTGACAAGGGTTTACCGCTTAATTTTACTTTCGGATTTTCAATCGGATTGAAAGAATCCGTTTTATACGCCCTAAAAATTAAATGGTAGTTTCCATTTAACGCCGCGTATAAAAGTCTCAACCTCCCAAAACAATTAATTTGCTACACCTTATAACATTAAAATTACGATTGACTTGCTAAATTATCCTAATATGGATTTAATTTGGCGAGTAATTTTATTTGTATAAAGTAAAAATTGTTATTTTTATTGGTAACGAAACGTGTTATTTAATGGCTTTTAAATATAGGGTATAGTTACCGTTACTAAGCAAAAAGCGGACTAAATCACGTGTAAAAGTGGTTTAGTCCGCTTTTGATAAGCAAGATTTTTTTATATTAAATTTCACTATATATTTTAGTGAATTAAGCTGCTTTTGATACTCTCTTTTTTTGCTGTCGCTGTATGCTTAAACGATACCCCCCTCAGTAGGGGCAAAATGAGCGGGTACTGAGGGGGTACGAAATGAGAAATAAAACTTAACTTGTTGATTTTCAATTATTTTTAGTAAAATTTATTGCAAAAACTTATGATATGAATTTGCCTTAACTTAAAATGAAAATAGAGAAATACTTACTTATTTTTTGGCTTATCATATACATAAAAGAAAAGTATTGTATTTAATATTAATACTGAAATAGAAAAAATCAATGACCAATAATAAGGTTTCGACTCTGCAATAAAATTATAATAAATAGTTAATATAATTAATGTAATGTAAGGTAGCAAAATAATTATTCTTAATCTCTGCATTTGCTTAATTATTTAATTGTTAAAGTTATTTTTTCTGGATCACTTCCTTGAAGTCTCGCATAGGCATCAGCTGCCAAACCCGCTACACCTCAGTAGCTGCAAAATGAGCGGGTACTGAGGGGGATTTTAATACTATAAAGCCACAGTTATTATATGATACGCAAAAAATATTTTTGCAATATAATTTTTGTATATTATCAAATATAATACTTTTCTAAAAAGTTCACACATAGCCTAATAGTAGCTACTCCATTTCCTCTTCCTCTTTTGGAGGATTACAGTTACATAAGACATCTGGCATTTCTGTTATAATTATACCAGGGCGATGTTTATCTTGATATTTGGGAAAACTACTGTTTTCATTATTCCTGATTGTATGTTTACCACAAGGTTCGAATACAATGCTGATGAAATTCCCCATATCCCAATAGCTTGTATCTCCATCTTTAGGCTTACAATTTAATTGTAATAGATATACGTGTTCACTTGTAAAAAGACTTAGGGAATGCTTGTGGTCAAACAGAAATGCTGACTTTTCATAACCATGTGTTGGTAGCTTTTTATTTAAAAGTTCACTTGACTTTATCATACCATTTTTATCTCGCGTAATTTTGAAATTTAGTGTAAAGTATCCTATCGCATCTGCCTCTACGGTATCTAAATCTCTATAATAAACACCATTAGCTGTTTCATAAGCAACAGTTTCGCCATTTGCTAATGTTTCGGGTATGATTTTATCGGGTTTTATAATGCGTTCTTTTGCCTTTATTGGGGTATGGGGTGGGGCTTCATTAGCAACATTCCAACAACTTAGCAAAGAAGAGACAAGTAGAATGAATATCCAATAAATGTTTTTCATGTTATTTATTTATTTTATGAGTAAATATTTCTTATTGGGTCAATAAATTTTATGGGGTTATCCGCACAATAATTGTAAGCCGACCAAAGCAAATACTTTTCTGCCAAAGGGTCAAGAGCTACCCAACGCGATATAGCAGGGTCATAAAACTATGTTTACGCCGTTCCAATTATGAACACAAATTTATAAAAATATATTTAATTTTACAAATACTTTTATTTGTTTTGAGCGAAAAAATGACCCCCTCAGTAGCTGCAAAATGAGCAGGTACTGAGGGGGGTAGCTTTATGAAACTTAAATAAAATATTTAGTTCCTACTATTCGGTAAAATCTAAGAGTTCATCTTGTTGTTTTACAAAGTCATCAAGTTCTTTACTTTCATAAAAATCAAAACAGGCTAATAGCACAAAATTGCCATCTGATTTAGGAGGGAGAAATGAATTATCTAATTTTTTTAGCCAAGAGCGTGTAAAATTACTTAGTCTTTTTCCGACTCTAAAATCATACTTTATATGTTGCGCCATCTCTGAACTACTAAGGTCACTAAGGCTATCAGGATAAGCAAATAGAATACAACTACACATAGCAATTTTTTTTAACTTCTTCCTTTCTATTTCAATTCTATTTGATTCATGGTTAATTTGCCCATTTTTGGTTGTATCAGTGCCACAAGCAGTATGTATGATGATAAAGAATAAGTAATAAAAATGAAATTTCATGTTTTTTAGAATTAAAATAATTAATTTATGATATTTTAAAAAATAGAAAAATTATAATAAAATATATTATAATAATATTTCTGCTATTTTAATATTTAGTCTAAGTTTCGTGGTAATGTTGCTTGTGTTGGGCGGTGAAGCCGCCTACTGCGAAACTTAGATTTAATATTGCTGAAGCATTGAATAAATATTACGGACAAAATCATATAAACTTCTTTTTTCATAATTAATTTAAAAGTAGGATACCGTTAGGGCTACCTAACTTGTAATCTTTAGTGATACCTCCAGCATAGTTCATTACCCCACCAACTGCCCCAAAAAATAAAGCCCCTTCTGCGGCTGCGGCAGCAGTACCTTTTGTGACGGGGTCAGGACTCGGAATAGCTATAGCATACACGGCATAGGAGGCGAGCATCCCTGCCACCCATAATGAAAGATTACCCCCTGCTTGGCAATCGCGAGCTGTATTCTCAGAAGTCTTAGTAACAATAGCATCTCTTACATAATTGGAGTTTTTCTTTACCTCCGCTGCGATGTTATCAGCATAATCCTTGACAAAAGAACTTTCTTGTTCGGACAATTTTCGTGTATTAACTTCGGTGTTATGGGTTATTGTTGGATTACCCATAATATCAACACCAGATTCAAGAGTAGTTGTAACGGTCGTGGTCGAATATCCCGTAATTTTACCTTCATTATCAATCATTGCAGTAATATCAGTAATAACCGAAGAACCATCTTCATTTATTACTGCTGTTTGATATGTTACATTACGAGTAGCTTCAGGGTCTTCCGTAGCATCAGCAGTCTGCGATGCAAAAATAGTTACTTGTGTGGTAGGCTCTCTTGTTGCTTGTGGGTAGCCTTGCTGCATACCATCGGGGTCAATGAAGCGCATAGGGTTATCAAACGCATAGTTGTAAGGCGAATGACTGCGCATTTTCTCGCTCAACGGATCCACATTCCACCAGCGACTTACTGAGGGGGGCATAAAAACGTGCGCCATAATCATTCCAGCGCAACCCAAAGTCATCATTCCATTCTTTTTCATTGTCTTGGTATTTGTTGTTGCCGTTTGCGCCGTTCCACTTCCCTTCCATATTCAACCCGAAGGGATAGTAATGGTTGATTTGTTTAATATTTGCAAACATAAGGTTTTTTTTGCGAGCAAAGCACAATGGGGCTTCGTGTTTCGATTAGACAAATTTTATTTGGATTAACGCTTTTTAAAATCATTAATCCAAATAAAATTTAATTTCTAAAAAAACAAGACACGATAAGCGAAAAACGAAAATTCACGAACCTCTGATTTATACTGTTAGATTTTAGGAAACCATTCGCCTTCCTCTTTACTTAATAGCTGAAACTGATGGTTTCTAAATTTGATGAAATAAGAATTAGCATCTTTTATGATACTATCTTGTTCATGTATTAAGTAAAACATGTCTTTTTTTACAGGCAATTTAAACAATTTAGGCATCTTAAAATCCGCAAAGATAATTGGTAATATACCTGCCGATTTAAGGGCAATGCTATCTACTTGAACTAATTGAATAAAAATTGAATATTTATCCACCCGATCATCAGAACATGATTCACATTCTTGTTTGGCTTTTACGATACCATTAAACCTAAATCCTAATAAGAAATTTTTGTGCATACGAAATTGACGCTCAGTATCTTCTTTTACGCCTTTAGCATAATAATAGTACTCACAACTAGTTATTAAATTTATACATAATAGTGGCATCAATAAATAAAATAGAAATTTCATAATTTTATTTTTAGTAATAATATAAATTATCATATTAACATTACAATATCAACCTTTTATGAAGATTAATTTTCATTTACAGATATACGTAAACTTAATGGTAATTCATTAAAAGCTTCCTTGAAACCTTCTCCGTAATCTTTTTTCGCATTTGCTTCTAACATTATACGTACCAATTGTTGTTTTCTTTCGATGCTTATATTAATATCCGATACTGTTAATATGCTTAACATACGAGTAGGTGTACGCCAATTCTTTGCATTTGATAAAAGGGATATTAATTTATCAAAATCATTTTGATTAAAGGAAATAGACAAAATATAAATTAATATTGTAGATTTCAATAATTCAGAATTTGTTGATTTTAAGGCTAATCTAAGTATATCTTCTATTTCATTCATTTTGCCTTCTTTATGTGCTTCTAATAAATAGTCAATACAAGATAATTTTACAATTAAACTATGTGGGCTTAATAGAAATTGTTTATATCTTTCAATAAGAGTAGTATCATAGATTGACAAATCATTGGCTAAATCAATCAAGTCAGACAAATAAACAAATTCTTTTGTTTTTGCAGTATAGTTTAATATAAATCTTTTGTAATATTTTGAGTAAGTATCCTTAAAATGGTATTCTTCTATAAAAGTTGATCTATAATATACTGTTCCTAAATAATTTTCAAAAAAATTAGCGGATAGTTTTCGTACTTTACCCCCCTCAGTAAGTGATTATTTTTTAGTTAATTTATTGACAATCAATTTATTAAACTAAATAAAATAATAATCAGTCGAAAGATTCGCTTTAAATGAAGGTTTCGATAAAACCAAAGAAATGGGTAAATTTGATATTGATTTAGAAACGGTATAGAAGTTTTTATGCTCAAATTGAGATTTTATGTATTCAAATGTTAATTCTTTCATTTCTTTTTAGGCTTCTTTT
>JACCEC010130750.1_pt1 | contig 10445 bp, 10 predicted proteins | sample 7450121 | NCBI WGS metagenome assembly JACCEC01 (sample SAMN15323455, study PRJNA562643) | freshwater metagenome | isolation source: river surface water | place: USA:Blue River Watershed | collected 2017-08-18 | reverse complement strand
CTCTTGTACAAGGACGCCGGCCAAGGGATCGAGCGAGTCGACGGCGGGTGGCCGCTTTTGCCGCTTATGCGGCAGAACCCGCGCGCAGCCGTGGGCGGCAATATCTGGAAGGGTCGCCCGGCGCCCGGGGTCCCCGGTCTGATTTTCAGCGCGACCGGGATCGGATTATCCATTCGATTGCGTTTCGCCGTTTGCGCCACAAGACGCAGGTCTTTGTTGCCCCGGATGGCGACCATTTCCGCGTCCGCCTGACCCATAGTATTGAAGTGGCGCAGATCGGGCGGACGATTGCACGCGCGCTGGGCCTGGACGAAGATCTGACCGAAGCCTTGTGCCTGGCGCATGATCTAGGTCACCCGCCTTTTGGCCATGCGGGTGAGGCTGGGCTGGAAGCCGCCATGGCGGCCTCTGGCGGCTTTGATCATAATGGCCATAGCCTTCGGATCCTGACCAAGCTGGAACATGTCTATCCCGGCTGGCCGGGCCTTAATCTGTGCTGGGAAACGCTGGAAGGCCTCGCCAAGCATAATGGGCCGGTTTACGAACCGGGCGGGGCCATGGCAGAGGTGGATCAGGCCTTTGCGCTGGAGTTGACACAGCGGGCGTCGCTGGAGGCGCAGGTTGCGGCGATCGCCGACGATATCGCTTATGACAATCACGATATTGATGATGGGCTGCGCGCCGGGCTTTTGGATTTTGATCAGGTGGTTACAGCGCCGTTGGTGGCCGATCTTTGGCCCGATGTGCGCGACCGCTTTCCCAAGGCAGAGCCGCGCTTGCTTGCGGCCGAGCTCGTCCGCACGCAAATTGGCCATATGGTCAATGACGTAATCATGGAAACGCAGCGGCGCCTCACCGCGCATGGCATTGACTCGCAAGATGATGTCCGCGCAGCGCCAGAGGCGCTTGTCGGCTTTTCAGCACCGCTGGCAAAGGGAGAGGCCGCGCTCAAAAGCTTCATGTATGCAAATCTCTATCACCATCCCCGCCAGCTAGAGATTGCAAAGGCGTGTCGCCGCGTCGTCACGGGCCTTTTTGGTGCTTATCACGCCGATCACGCCCTGTTGCCGCCGGAATGGCGTGCCGATGCGCCGATGACGCAGCCGGGTCTGGATCGGCATATTGCCGATTTTATCGCGGGCATGACGGACCGTTATGCGATCACCCGATATCGGGAGATAATTGGTCCGGTTGATCTGCCCGACAATTTCTAAAAGGCCCCTGGCCGGCGGCGGATGTCGGACCGGCATTGCCAATTGCGTGTGACCTGCTAGCTCTGCACCAGGCTTGGCATTGGGGGAATGTCGTTGCGGATAGTCATTGCAGGCGCCACGGGTTTGGTCGGCCGTCAGGTCGTGGATCAACTGTGCGACCGGACGGATGTATCAGCCGTGGTCATTCTTGGCCGGCGTCCGCTGGGCAAAACCCATCCGAAAATTTCGGATCTTGTCGGTCCGCCAGACCGTTGGCCCGCCTTGCTGGACGGCAGCCAATTTGATGCTGCGATATCGACGCTGGGCACAACGCTGCATGATGCCGGATCGCAAGACGCCTTTTACGCGGTGGATCATGATCTGCTTGTGTCCTTCGCGCGGGCCGCCTGCGGCGCCGGGACACGGCATTTTCTGATGGTGTCTTCGGTTGGCGCGCATGCTGCGTCGCGCAATTTTTATCTGGCAACCAAGGGCAAGGCCGAAGCCAGCGTGGCCAATATTGGGTTTGACCGCATCGATATTCTGCGCCCCGGCCTGCTGCGGGGGCGCCGCACGGGGCGTTTGCGTTTTGGGGAGCGGCTGGCCATCGCCATCAGTCCGGTCACCGATTTTCTGACGCCGGCTGTCCTGTCCCGTTATCGTTCGATCGCGGCGGCGCAAGTGGCCGGGGCCTTGTGCCAACTGGCCGGACAGGCCGATGCAGGCCAATTCATCCACCATAATGATGACATGGTCGCCCTTGCCCGTGGCGGGACGCCGCCCAGAGGGTGAGTCGCGTCCATTGCCGACAGATTTGTGCGCATTTCTGCGCGAATCGCGACGATATATCTGATTTTCCATGATGTTTTATGGTTCGGAAATGGAGTATTTTTCGCGCGACCCTGTGCAGATATGACGGTATTGTACAATGATTGACGGCCGGATGAGACTGCATGGACAATTTTTTCGCGCAGGCAAGACACGCCACGCCCTCTGTTGAAATCATCACGACCGGCGCCTTCATGCCAGGCCCGTTGATCACGGCCTTGGGTGGCCTGTCGGTCCGGGCGTCGCACAGCCGCATGGCATCGGGCAGCGGCCTGGACGGGTGTCCGGATTTATTGATCCTGGCGGTGGGGCAGGATGATCGCACCGATCCCGATCATTGGGTGGCGCTTGCCGATGATGCGGCGCGCATTCATTGCCCCGTCATTTTGTCGGCGCCGCTGCCTGTGATTGATCATGTGCCCGACCGGCTATGGTCTTTATGCCATTCCGTTTTGTCAGAGCCCGATATGGGGGATTATGCGGCGACCATCTCTGTCGCGCTGAGCATGCGGCCCGGCTTGCTGTCCGACATATCGCGCGATGTGGATGCCGTGCGCCTGCAACGGCTGGCGGATGAGGTGGGGCGGATTGCACGTACGCTGGCCAATTTGTCGGCGGCTGGCCCCTTATCGGGCGCCGCTGTCGCGGATCTGCGGCCCGGTTTCTTTCCAGAACCGGCCACAGATGATGGCGTGCTTTCCGTGCGTATGATCCGCGGCATGATCCGGCAGCGTCGGCTGCGTGACCGCTTTTTTGACAGCAATCTCTTTGCGGACCCCGCCTGGGATATGCTGCTTGATCTGATGGCGGCGCGGCTGGAACGCATCCAGGTATCGGTGTCCAGCCTGTGCATCGCCGCCTGTGTGCCGCCCACAACAGCGCTACGCTGGATCAAGATGATGACCGATCAAGGCCTGTTTGAACGCGTGGCGGATCCTGTGGATGGGCGCCGGATCTTCATTCGCCTGTCGGACAGCGCGGCCCAAGCGATGACGCGCTTGCTGTCCGCCATGGCGCCGGGCGATCGGCTGGTTTAGGGCGCTGCTCTTGACGTAAACGTAAGGCTGGTCGATCACAGCGACAAGGAGATCCCGATGTCGCTGATTTTGATTGATCGTGAAGAGGCTGTTGCCGTTGTCACGCTGAACCGGCCCGAGGCGATGAACGCGCTGTCGGCCGCGCTGCGGGCAGAGCTTGCACAGGCCATGGTGGCGCTGGAACAGGATGAGGCCATCCGCGCGATTATTTTGACCGGGGCAGGGGATCGCGCCTTTACCGCCGGACTGGACCTGAAAGAATTGGGCGCAGACACGGGCAATCTGGGCGATGCCAATGCGACGGATGCCCAGCGCAACCCCGTCCGTGCCATTGAAGGCTGCACCAAGCCGGTGATTGGCGCGATCAACGGTGTGGCGATTACCGGCGGTTTTGAAGTGGCGTTGGCATGCGATGTGCTGATCGCATCAACCCAGGCGCGCTTTGCCGATACGCATGCGCGTGTGGGCATTATGCCGGGCTGGGGCTTGTCACAAAAACTGTCCCGCCTGATTGGCATTTATCGCGCGCGGGAATTGTCGTTCACCGGCAATTTTCTGGACGCGCAAACGGCCTGTGACTGGGGCCTGGTCAATCGGGTGGTCAGCCCGGACGCGCTGTTGCCGACGGCCAAGCAATTGGCCCGCGATATGGCAAGCATCGATCCGGCCATGTTGCGGAACTACAAAGCCTTGATCAATCGGGGTTTTGCCATGGATTTTGGCGATGGCCTGGCGCTGGAGGCAGAGCTTTCATCTGCGGCGAACCGGCAGGTTTCAGCCGATGCAGTTGAGGACCGGCGCCGTGCCGTCATGGACCGTGGCCGGGCGCAGGCACAGTGACGCAGGATTGAGCGAAAGGATAAGCGGATGAGCAGTTTTAGGGACGATCTTTTGGTCGGAAAAGTGGCCTTTGTGGCCGGCGGCACCAGCGGCATTAATCTGGGGATTGCGAAGCGTTATGCCCAATTGGGTGCCAAGGTTGCGGTCTGCGGCCGCAATCCCGAAAAGGCCGCCAATGCCGCGCGTGACATTGGTCCGGATGCGCTTGGCCTGTCCGCCGATGTCCGTGATTATGGCGCGATCCGCGGGGCGATGGAACAGGTTGTCGATCGGTTTGGCAAAATGGACATTGTCGTTTCTGGCGCGGCGGGCAATTTTCTGGCGCCCGTGCTCGGCATGTCGGCCAATGCGTTTCGCACGGTTGTTGATATTGACCTGAACGGCACCTTCAATGTGTTTCGCGGCTGTCATGATCTGCTCAACCTGCCCGGCGCGTCGTTGATCGCCATCACGGCCGGTCAGGCGATCAACGCCTCTGCCTTGCAGGCGCATGCCTGTGCCGCCAAGGCGGGCATCAACCAGCTGATCCGCGTACTTGCGCTGGAATGGGGGCCGCATGTGCGCGTCAATGGCATCTCACCGGGCCCGATTGCGAACACCGAAGGCATGGCGCGGCTCGCGCCCGACGCCAATACGCGGCAAAAGCATTTTGATCGGATCGCCATGAAGCGCTGGGGCGAAATTGAAGAGGTTGCCGAATCCGCGGTTTTCCTGTGTTCGCCCGCCGCATCATATATCACGGGCACCATATTGGATTGCGACGGCGGCTCGCAGATTGGTGATGCATCCCGCATGGATCTGGCCAAAGGCATGGCCTGATCCCCAGATCTGTCGTGACGGCAGCCCCGGCTTAGGCGCGGCTGCTGCCCCGGATCTGGAGATTGACGGGCACCGTTTCCACGGGCGCCGGCGTGCCATTGATGGCGGCAATCACATTGTCGACCAGCATTTCGCCGGCGCGGCCCAGATCCTGTTCAATTGTCGTCAGCGTCGGATAAGCGTAAAGCCCGGCGCGGATGCCATCAAAGCCGATAACGGCCATTTGGTGGGGCACATCAATGCCGCGTTCCTGCAATTTCTGAAGCGCGCCAATCGCAAATAAATCGGTCACGGCAAAGACGCCATCGACATCGGGATGCGCCGACAACAGATTGTCGATCGCCGCGGCGCCTTGTTCTTCCTTGGACAGGCCAGAGGGAATGTCCGCCATCACCGGGGTCAGGCCGTGATCGGCCAGCGCGTCGGCAAAGCCCGCAAAGCGTGCCTCAAATTGCTGCTGCGCCGGGCGGGGCGGGCCAATATAGGCAATCCGCCGACAGCCCTGTGCAACCAGATGGCGGGCGGCCATGGCACCGCCCGTGCGATTATCGGCGCGGATCGCGGTTTCTGTCGCATAAGGGGAGCCAAAGAAAACAACGGCATAGCCGTCATCCGCAATGCCCTTGAAATAACGCCAGGCATCCTCATTCTGCGAACTGCCGATGACGATCAACCCGTCCGCCTGCCGACTGTCTTCGTAAAAGCCGAATAACTGGCCGCCCACATCCTGAAACGAGACGAGCAGATCATAGCCGCGCGCAGCGGCCGATGCGCCGACACAGCCGAGCAGCGAGAAGTAAAAGGGGTTGATTTCGGTTGGCCCTTCATCCGGGCGATGGAGCACAACCAGCGCCAGCGTGCGCGTGCTTTTGGTGCGCAGCCGGGCCGCCGCCTGATTAACCGAGTAGTTCAGTTCTTGCGCGGCCAGCAGCACGCGTTGCCGCATGGCCGGGCTGACATTCTTATTGCCGTTGAGCGCGCGAGACACGGTCGACTGCGCGATGCCCAGCTTATAGGCAATGTCATAGGCGGTGATCCGCCGCTGCCCGGTCCTGCTCATGGCTATGTCCTAAAGGATCAGGAGGCGCATGGGTAGCGTCTTCTCAAATCGGTGCATAGCGCGTGTTTTGCACATCTCAGATGGGCAGGCATGGCACGTCACTTGCAGCGGTGCCACGACTCGGCCAAGGCAGGCCGCGTGAAGGCAAGTATCGAGATTGGCACCGATAAACTCGGCGCGCCGGTCCATATCGACATCGAAGAATTATTGGCGACCCGATTGCTTGTGCAGGGCAATAGTGGGTCTGGAAAGTCGCATTTGCTGCGCCGGTTGCTCGAAGAAAGCGCCGGCCTTGTGCAACAGATTGTGATTGATCCGGAAGGCGATTTTGTGACGCTTGCCGATGCCTTTGGCCACATCGTGATTGACGCCGGGGCCTATGATGCGCGCGAAATCACCCGCATGGCGAGCCGCGTGCGCGAACACCGGGCCTCGGTTGTGCTGGCGCTCGACAATCTCGACCTCGAAGCCCAGATGCGCTGTGCCGCCTCATTTCTGGCCACGATCTTTGAGGCGCCGCGCGATCATTGGTATCCGGCGCTTGTGATCGTGGATGAAGCCCAGATGTTTGCGCCCGCGGTTGCTGGTGATGTCAGCGATGATATCCGCCGCCTGAGCCTTGGGGCGATGACGAACCTGATGTGCCGGGGCCGCAAACGTGGTCTGGCCGGGATCATCGCGACGCAGCGCCTTGCCAAGCTCGCCAAGAATGTGGCGGCTGAGGCGTCGAATTTCCTGATGGGCCGGACCTTTTTGGATATCGATATGGCCCGCGCGGCTGATCTTTTGGGGATGGAACGCAAGCAGGCTGAAACCATCCGGGATCTTGATCGTGGGCAGTTTCTGGCGCTTGGCCCGGCGATTTGCCGCCGCCCCGTTGCGATCAAGATCGGCGCGGTCAAAACCAGCACCCGCATGGGCAAGCACAGCCTGTTGCCGCTGCCAACGGCAGATGGATCGGCGCTGCAGGCGATGCTGTTCGATACCGAAGAGGCCGCCATTTTGCCGGCGCCTGCGCCCGCCATGGATCCCGTCCCGCCGCCGCCGCCCAGCGCGGCGATCCTGGATCAGGTTGCGGCGGCATCACAGGCGCCCGTGCCGGCCGCGCAGATGGGGGCAGATGCAGCAGGCGTGATCTGTGCTGTCTTGCAGGACATGGTGGATGATCCGGACTGCGCGTTTCAGCCGGCGGCTGCGCTGTATCAGGATTTTACGGTCCGTTGCCGGATGCACAAACTGCCCCGCGCGCCGCTGGATCTGCCGCAATTTCAGCGGCGTCTGGCAATGGCCGTTGCTGGTATTTTCGATCTGGACGATGCGCAATGGCGCGATGTTGTGGCGCTTGCGGACAAGGTTCCGGATGACATGCTGGCGCCATTTTTGATGATTGCCCGTGCCGCCCTTGCCGGTGCACCATGCCCCAGCGATGATGCCTTTGCCCGCGCTTATGGCACGCGGTCACCGGGGCGTGTGCGCCGCTTGATCGAGCATATGGAAAAAAGCGGGCTCATCGTCGTGCGCACGGATTTTGGCGGCCGCCGGTCGATCGGCGTGCCGGATCTGGGGCTGACAACCGCTGTGTCCGACGCCTAGCGCCGCTGCGCGTCAGGCAGCGGCCTGTTCGGTGCGGATGGCCTGTTGTTCACGGTGGAACAACAGCGCCTGCGCAATCGTTGCGGTCAGCACAGCAGCATCAAAAGGCTTGGTGATCAGATAGGTCGGTTCAGGGCGTTCCCCCGTCAACAGCCGTTCTGGAAAGGCGGTGACAAAGATCACCGGCACATTCATGTCCGACAGGATATCCTTCACGGCATCGATACCGCTGGAGCCATCGGCAAGGCAGATATCGGCCAGCACCAGCTCTGGCGCGGTGTCGCGGGCCAGATCAACCGCTTCGCCATGCGTCCGGGCGACGCCGACAACGCGATGGCCCAGATCGCGCACGATGGATTTGATGTGCAGCGCAATGATCGTTTCATCTTCGATGATCATGACATCTGTGGCCAGATCTTCGGCGAGTTGCTGGCGCGCTGCTTCGATATCGGCGCGGATGTCCTGATCGCTGATTTTCAGAATGCGGGCCGCTTCGGGTTCTGAAAAGCCTTCAACCGCGGTCAGCAGCAGCGCCTGGCGCGATCTTTGTGTCAAATGCGCAATGGGGCCGGCGGATGTCAGGGCCGGAATGGTGTCTGACCGCCAGAGATGATGAAAAATCCGATAAAGCTCAAGCTTGGGAGGCTGGGTCAGATCAAATTCATCGGGCGTTTTCAGCAGCGACTCCAGCGTCTCTCGAACTGCGGTGTCTCCTAAAAGCTGCGAACCGGTCACTGCCCGCGCATATCGGCGCAGATACGGCAATTCGGCCGTAACGGACGTCAAAAAGCTCATAATTCCTCCCGCTCATAGGGGTGAACCGCATTTGAAAAAGAAAGTTCCCCGCACGCGGAACAATATCTTCTCCTATCCGTTGTCTTTGTCGCGATGCAGTCTTCTGTGCCGTGCAAGGGGGCTTTACTGGTGACTTTTATAGGCAAATCGGACATCGTAGTAAAAGCTGTTTCTTTGACCAAAGAGGAACCGACCGCGATGCCGAAGAACAGAGCGCCTGAAGAAAGCGCCAGAGCTTCCAATGAGCAAAGCTATCCGGGTGAGGATCCGGTCGCTCTGGCATTGCGCCGGCTGCATGATGATGTTGTGGCTGAGCCCCTGCCTGATGATTTTCTGCGTCTGTTGGATCAGATTGAACGCAAGATTGCCGGGCAGGCGGTTGAGGAATGACGGGCGCGCCTGATCCGTCCGCTGGCCAGCTTGATCGGGATTTCCGAGACCAGCTGATTGCCATTATTCCGTCTTTACGTGCCTTTGCGCGCGGCTTGTGCGGCAATCGTGATCTGGCCGATGATATGGTTCAGGATGCGATGACACGCGCCTGGGCGGCCCGGCAAAGCTATACACCGGGAACAAATTTCCGGGCCTGGATCTTCATGATCCTGCGCAATCATTATTACACAACGCTGCGCAAGAACGCGCGGATGGTCGCCTGGGATCCGGATCTGGCGGAACGGGTTCTGGTGGCCGCGCCGACGCAGCAGGACCGGCTGAATGTGCATGATGTGCAGGCCGCATTGCTGAAACTGCCGGCGGAACAGCGCGAGGTGTTGTTGCTGATCGGCGCGAATGGCGTGTCTTATGAGGAAGCGGCAGAAATTATCGGCTGCGCCATAGGTACGATCAAAAGCCGGCTCGCCCGCGGGCGCGTTGCGCTGGCTGCGCTTATTGACGGCCCGCCTTTGGACGCGCCCGAAACACCGGGCAAGGCGGGGGCCTGTTCGCCCGCACTTTTTTCGGCAGACTGAACAGGCCTTTGGTCTGCGCGCCCCTGGCCAGATCAGGCCGCCGCTTGCAGATGCTCGTCGGTCGCCGCAATGCCAAGATAATGCGGATCAAACCAGGCGATCCGACGCAGCGTTGGCCAATCCAAGATCGTCAGCCGGCGCGATTGCAGTTCGATCAACCCCATGCCGCGCATTTCCTGCAACGTCCGGTTGACATGCACCGGGGTCAGCCCGGCCAGATCGGCCAGATCCAGCTGCGTCAGCGGCATATCGCACGATAGGCCGCGGGTCTGCCCTGCCAGACGCAGGCGCGTATGCACTTCGCACAGCAGGTGCGAGAGCCGTTCGATCGCGGTTTTGCGGCCCAGATTGACAAGCCATTCGCCCTGGACCTGCTGTGCAAACCGCGTTTGATGCCACAGATATTTCAGCAGCCCGATATCCGCAGCGGCCTGCGCTTCCAGATCACGGCGCCCGACGCGAATGGTTTGCAGCGGCGTCAAGGCCACGACGGATTGGACCGTCCGGCCGCCTTCCAGCCAGCAGGGGTCACAGACATCTCCCGGCAGATAGAGCGCCGTAATCTGGCGTCGCCCATCCGACAGCAGGCGATACCGGCCCACCCAGCCGCTGAGGATCTGATAGAGATGATCGGGACGTTCCGCGGCGCGCGCGAGATGCTGATGTTGGCGGATGTTGAGCGCAATGCCGTCAAAGGCATGGGCTTCACCATCACTTTGCGCAGGATGAATGCGGACGTGGCGAGGATCTGAAGCTTCATAAAGCACAGTTGTTGTTCCCCTTATCTTTGTGAGGGTAGAACACACGGCAGAAGATTTCGTTCCCGCGGGATGAAAATCATTTTTTGAGACTGGATGATTTAAGCGTCTGTCCATCGCATTTGGCCGGTGATCGCTTTCGGGAAAAGCTGTGCCGCGCAGAAATTTTTACAGATGGCGGAACAATTTTTGCACCGTTGCGTTTTTTCTTTGCCGGATCGCCAATCCCAGCGCCCTCCCCCCCCCGCGGCGCGATGATTGATCAGGTCTTTGGCAAGATGCTGGGTGCCTGTTCCTGGCGTCGGAGTGGACCGGATTGGCCTTTGGCCGATCCCATTGGCCCACCACTGTTGCGGCGGTGGTGGGCCATTTTTTGTGAGGTTTTCGCGGCGGTCACATTTGGGTAGAGCCATGGCATGACAGACGCGCGATTCCTTTCAGGCCAAGTGTTGCTGGCGATGCCGGGCATTGGGGACGTGCGCTTTGACCATGCGGTGATTGTGATGTGCGCGCATGATGAGGCGGGCGCGCTGGGCATCGGCATTGGTCATGTT
>JACCEC010129194.1_pt1 | contig 10445 bp, 8 predicted proteins | sample 7450121 | NCBI WGS metagenome assembly JACCEC01 (sample SAMN15323455, study PRJNA562643) | freshwater metagenome | isolation source: river surface water | place: USA:Blue River Watershed | collected 2017-08-18 | reverse complement strand
TCCATGTCCAGCAATACCGAAAACCAGCTGTCCGAGCAAGTTGCTGACTTGCCATCGCAAAGCCTGTCGCGAGATCTCATCGCGCGCGAGGTGGTGCGTCGCCGCACCTTTGGCATCATCTCTCACCCCGATGCCGGCAAGACCACGCTGACAGAAAAGCTGCTGCTGTTTTCAGGCGCGATCCAGCTTGCAGGGACCGTCAAGGCGCGAAAGAGTGGGCGGCACGCCACATCGGATTGGATGGAAATCGAAAAGCAGCGGGGTATTTCCGTTGCCAGCTCCGTGATGCAGTTCGAGTACCGCGACCATGTGGTCAATCTTCTTGATACCCCGGGGCACCAGGATTTTTCAGAAGATACCTATCGCGTGCTGACAGCGGTCGATTCGGCGCTGATGGTGATTGATGCTGCCAAGGGTGTGGAGGCGCAGACGATCAAGCTGCTCAATGTTTGCCGCATGCGAAGCACGCCCATCATCACCTTCATGAATAAAATGGATCGTGAAACGCGCGATCCCCTGGAGCTCCTGGATGAGCTCGAGTCGGTGCTCGACATCCAGTGTGCGCCTGTAACCTGGCCCATAGGCATGGGCAAATCGTTTCGTGGGGTCTATCACCTGATGCGCGACGAGATCATGCTGTTTGCAGCGGGTAGCGAGCGCGCCGATCAGGAGTTCGAAATCATCAAGGGCATAGACAATCCTCGGCTGGCCGAGATGTTCCCTCTCGAAATCGAGCAGCTGAAAATGGAAGTCGAACTGGTGCATGGTGCTTCGCATCCCTTTGACCTTGATGCGTTTTTGGCAGGAAAGCAGACGCCGGTTTTCTTTGGTTCTGCAATCAATAATTTTGGTGTGCGTGAAATCCTGAATGCGCTGCTGGATTGGGCGCAGCCGCCGCGCGAGCGCGATGCGACTGTGCGTAGTGTTGCGCCGGACGAGACACCGTTTTCCGGTTTTGTTTTCAAAATTCAAGCCAATATGGATCCTGCTCACCGGGATCGCATTGCTTTCCTTCGTGTCTGCTCGGGACGATTCGAGCGCGGCATGAAGGTACGCCATCTGCGGCTGGCTCGTGACGTCAAACTGTCTTCGGTCGTGACGTTTATGGCGTCGAGCCGCGAGCAGGTCGAAGAAGCGTATGCGGGCGATATCATCGGTTTGCCCAACCACGGCAACATGCAGATTGGCGACAGCTTCTCCGAGGGGGAACTGCTGCAGTTCACCGGCATTCCTTATTTCGCGCCAGACTTTTTTCGCGCAGTACGCATTCGTAACCCACTCAAGATCAAGCAGCTTCACAAAGGCCTGCAGCAGCTGGGTGAGGAGGGTGCAGTGCAAGTGTTCAAGCCAGTCACTGGCGGTGATTTGGTGCTCGGTGCTGTCGGTGTTTTGCAGTTCGAAGTCGTCGCCAGCCGTTTGATGAATGAATACGGTGTCGATGCGGTGTTTGAAGGCACCAGTATCAGCAGCGCGCGCTGGATTTCATGCGAAGACAAGCGCATGCTCGCCGACTTTGAAAAATCCTCGGCGGGCGCCAATCTCGCGCACGATGCTGCGGGCAATCTTGCCTATCTGGCGAGTTCTGGCGTCAATCTCAAGCTCACGCAGGAGCGCTGGCCGGGCGTGACCTTTCATTCGACCCGCGAGCATGCGGCAAAGCTGGACTGAGCTTCGCATGACCCGGTCGTTTCATCGCGTCCGGTCGCCGGGTGCGGTGTTGTTCCTATCGTAGTGCCTGATTGGCGTTTGCGCAGTATCAACTGAGCAAAGCTTTGTTGTTTCTATACTAAGCAGGTCTTCGCGGTGTTCTCCGCACTATCTACCTATTTTATTTCCGATGCGGGCACTCGCCGCGCAGGAGAAAACTATCGAGTCTGATTGGAAACGACTATGCTGACTTTTACCTATTCCATCGTCGCTCTGAAAGTCGAGCACAAAAAAGCCCGCTGGACTTTTTCATCCGTGCAGCAGTACATCATGAACGGCATACGCAATATCAAGGGCGCCAGCAAAATGGATGTCGAAAGTATGCTGCAACGGCTGTCTCAGTTTGAACAGTATTATCGCGATCGGAAAATTGAAGTGTTTCTGATTCCTGCGCTGCGCAAGCTGACGCACGAGGCAGATCCCCTGCTGGATGAAATCGAATCTCTGGGTGCACACAGCAATTCCTTGCTCAGATCGATAAGCGAAAGAATTCAAGAAGGCTTGCGACAGGGCCGATTGCTGGTGGAAGAGGTCTGTTCATCGCTCGAATTGTGCTGTTCAAATTTTTACAGGCGATTGGCGAGAGAGGAGGAGCTGGTTCAGGTTGCTGAACGTATTATTCCCTCTGAAGCCTGGTTCGGCATTGCAGCCAACTTTCTGTCGCATGACGCGAGCAGGCGGAAATCATCTCCACCGCCAGACGAAGAGGAGTGAGCTGGTGCGAAGGGTGCTCGAGATCCAGCGAATCAGGCACCCACCCAGGGCAGGCCATGCATGCACCAGCCACCTATGGATTTGCGGTGCCCTTTTTCATTGCGATCGCCCTCAAAACCCTCCAGGATGTCAAAGCAATGTTCAAACCCATGCTCGGTGGCGAGTTTCGCGGCGTAGCGTGAACGTACTCCCGAGCGGCACAGAAATAGCAGCGTGTCGCCGGGCCGTGCTTGTTGCTCCAGCTGCGTGATGAATGCCGTATTTTGTGCGCCTCCCGGATACAGTGTCCACTGCACCGCCAAGTGCTGCGCGTCCGGCACAATGACTCGTCCAATCCAATCGCGCTCGGCCTGTGTGCGCACGTCGATCAGTTTCACACTCGGACTCGTTTGCAGAAGCGCATAGGCCTCCTGTGGTGTTACTGCACCGGCATAGGGAAGTGACTCACTTTCGCTCCGCGAGCGGGCCTCGGCGAGGAGTTGTTCTAAAGAGGACATAGGTTTTTCTTTTATGGGTGGGGCATCAGAACCCACAGCCTCCAACAAAATGTCGCTCCCGGCAAGCCCCGGCAGGCAGCAAAAAAGAGCAAGTATGCACCAAACCATGCACCCAAGTGGTGCAAATAAGGTTTTTTGCACTTTATTGGGGCATCCGCAGATTCGCTAATTTTTCGCTCAGTGCTGTAAGGGCTTGATTCTCAATGGAAATTCAGATGCCTCAGGCACGCGCTTCCAAGCTTGGACTGCATGGTTTATGGCATGGAATCTGCTATCATCGCCGGTCGAGTGTTGGTGGCATTGTCATGCATCGCGCCGCAGGTTCAAGCGGCTTGCGTCACGTCGGTCCGCAGCTTATACCCAATTAATCACTTCGCAACTTTTAGGAGATCCGCATGTCAACGTCGGCCGCTGATGTATTGAAAATGGTCAAGGACAACGAAGTCAAATTCGTTGATTTCCGTTTCACGGATACGCGTGGCAAAGAGCAGCACGTCAGCGTCCCTGTGTCCCATTTCGATATGGACAAATTCGAGTCAGGCCACGCATTCGATGGCTCTTCCATCGCTGGCTGGAAAGGCATCGAAGCTTCGGACATGCTGCTCATTCCAGACCCGAACACGGCGCGTATTGATCCGTTCATGGAAGAAACCACGATGTTCATCCAATGTGACGTCGTTGAGCCGGGTGACGGCAAAGGCTATGACCGCGATCCGCGTTCCATTGCCAAGCGCGCCGAGGCCTACCTGAAATCCTCCGGTATCGGTGACACCGCTTACTTTGGTCCTGAGCCAGAGTTCTTCATTTTCGACAGCGTGCGCTGGAACGTCGATATGTCGGGCTCCTTCTCCAAGATTGATTCCGAAGAAGCTTCCTGGAGCACCGGTGAAAAAATTGAGGGCGGTAACAGCGGCCATCGTCCATCCGTCAAGGGTGGTTATTTCCCTGTGCCTCCGGTCGACAGCTTCCAGGATATGCGTTCGGAAATGTGTCTGATCCTTGAGAGCCTGGGCATTCCTGTCGAAGTGCATCACCACGAAGTGGCGGGTGCCGGTCAGAACGAAATCGGTACCAAGTTCTCCACGCTGGTTGAGCGAGCAGACTGGACACAGACTCTGAAGTACGTTGTCTGGAACGTCGCGCACAACTACGGCAAGACAGCGACCTTCATGCCCAAGCCTATCGTTGGCGACAACGGTTCCGGCATGCACGTGCACCAGTCGGTCTGGAAAGACGGCAAGAACCTCTTCGCAGGTGACGGCTATGCCGGCCTGTCTGATTTCGCGCTGTACTACATCGGCGGCATCATCAAGCATGCGCGCGCGCTCAATGCGATCACCAACCCAGGTACCAACTCATACAAGCGTCTGGTGCCTGGCTTCGAAGCCCCGGTGAAACTGGCGTACTCCTCACGCAACCGTTCCGCATCGATTCGTATTCCTCACGTCGCCAATCCCAAGGGTCGTCGTATCGAAACCCGTTTCCCTGATCCATTGGCCAATCCTTACCTGTGCTTTGCTGCCTTGCTGATGGCGGGCCTGGACGGCGTGCAAAACAAAATTCACCCAGGCGAGGCTGCATCGAAAGATCTGTATCACCTGCCACCCGAAGAAGATGCAAAGATCCCAACCGTGTGTTCCTCACTCGACCAGGCACTCGAGTATCTGGACAAGGACCGCGAGTTCCTGACCCGTGGTGGCGTTTTCAGCGACACCATGATCGATGCCTACATCGAACTGAAGATGCAGGAAGTGACTCGCTTCCGCATGACCACGCATCCGCTCGAGTTCGACATGTATTACTCGCTGTAATCCCTGGTCGGGATTCGCGAACCATGGAGGGCGACTCAGGTCGCCCTCTTTTTAGTCCACAATGTTGTATTTATGATAAAAATATCTGGGGACTTTCTGGTATAAAAATACAACGCTGTCGATCAAGCTTGTGTAAACCAACCTGGGGTTATTTGCCCATGAAAAGCCGCCTACTTGTCTGCCTTGTTCTCTGGGGCCTTGCCCTGCCAGTCATCGCACAAGGTGTTTTTGTTTGTGTACAGCCCAATGGCACGCGCGAATACCGAAACAATGGAGATACTCGCGGCTGTCGCAGGTTGGACATGGATACGATTTCGACTATTCCCGCACCGCCTGCCAATCAGCAGGCAAAGAACGCCGCCATTGATCCCTCATTTCCGCGCATAGACAGCCAGATTCAGAAACGTCGCGATCAGGACCGTCTGCAGATCCTGATGGAGGAAGTGCGAACCGAGGAGTCCCGGCTTTCCGAGCTCCGCCGCGGATACCAGAACGGCGAGCCCGAGCGTCTGGGCAGTGAGCGCAATTATGCGAAGTATCAGGAACGTGTCGCTCAGATGAAAGAGGACATACAGCGAACCGAAAAAAATATTGAAGCCCTGAAACGAGAGATAGGTAATTTAAAATAGGCCTCTCGCAGGGCTGTACCATCCGGGCCGCTGTGCGGCCTTTTTCTTTTTCGGGACCGAGTGAATATCTTATCGACATCCTTGGGTGGGCTAGACCTGCTGGCCTCCGCCGTGATCATCCTCGAAAAGCAGGGTCGTATCGCTTATGCAAACGCTGCCGCAGAGACTTTGCTGGAGAGCTCGTTCAAGGTGCTTCACCAGCAACGGCTGTCCGATCTTTTCCTGAATGGTGACAAGATCGCTCTCATTTTCGAGCAGGCAAGAGCGCGGCAGTTCGATGAGAAGCGAGAAGACCTGTTGCTGGAACGGATCGCGCGGGTACCGCTCCATGTCAACATGATCGTGACCACGATCGACGATCCCGAGAATCCGGTACTCATCGAGTTGCGCGCCAATGTGCAGCAGCTCAAGCTGGACCGCGAAGAGCGTCTGCTGGATCAGACCCAGGCCAACAAGGAGCTGATTCGCAATCTCGCGCACGAGATCAAGAACCCGCTGGGAGGCATTCGTGGTGCAGCCCAGTTGCTGGAGCTGGAATTGCCAGGGCACGACCTCAAAGACTTGCGCGAGTACACGCAAGTGATCATTAAAGAGTCTGATCGTTTGCAGACGCTGGTTGACCGTCTGCTGGCACCGCATCGACGTCCTCAAATTGTCGGTGACGTGAATATTCATGAAGTATTCGAGCGGGTACGCAGCCTGATCATGGCGGAGTTCCCGCAGGGTCTTTCCATACGACGTGATTATGATCTCTCACTGCCTGACTTTCGCGGCGACAAGGAGCAGTTGATTCAAGCCGTGCTCAATATCGCTCATAACGCTGCACAGGCACTGGCACCCCGTATTGCGCAAGGCGATGCGGAGTTGGTCTTCCGCAGTCGTGTTGCACGTTCGATCACCCTCGCCAAGGTCCGTTATAGGCTGGCACTAGACTTGCATATCATCGACAACGGCCCGGGTATACCGGCTGAGTTGAGGGACAGAATTTTCTTTCCACTGGTCTCAGGCAGAGACGGCGGCAGCGGATTGGGGCTGACACTGGCACAAACCTTCATTCAGCAGCACCTGGGCGTGATTGAGTGCGAGAGCCGGCCCGGCCATACCGACTTCCGTATCCTGATTGCGCTGCCCTGATTTTGTGCGGCGTTGGGTACAAGTGAGCAGACCGAAGCTGGCTTCGCCATAATGGCACCAATTTGGTGCTTACTGTCGACTGGGCATGCACCAGCGGCAGCGTGATGAGGCTCGGGCAAGGACCATGAAACCAATCTGGATAGTTGACGACGACGAATCAATTCGCTGGGTGCTGGAGAAAGCACTGGCGCGCGAGAATCTGGCGACGCGAAGTTTTTCGAATGTGCGTGATGCCGTGGCAGCGCTGGAATCGGGAACGCCTCAGGTACTGGTATCGGACATCCGCATGCCGGGCGAGTCCGGTTTGGAACTCTTGCAGATCGTCAAGGCGCGCCATCCCGGTTTGCCCGTGATCGTGATGACAGCCTTTTCCGATCTCGATTCGGCGGTCGCCGCATTTCAGGGTGGTGCGTTCGAGTATCTTGCCAAGCCGTTTGATCTTGATAAAGCGGTTGAGCTCATCCGCCGCGCGCTCGAGGAAAGCTTGCGTGAATCCGGCGATGAGCAGACGGCAGCCGAGACGCCCGAGATACTGGGCCAGGCAGCTGCGATGCAGGATGTATTTCGTGCCATCGGCAGATTGTCGCAGTCCAATGTCACGGTATTGATCACCGGTGAGTCTGGTACGGGCAAAGAGCTCGTGGCCCGCGCGCTCCACAAACACAGCCCCAGAGCGACTCAGCCATTTATTGCGCTCAACACGGCGGCCATACCCAAAGATTTGCTCGAATCCGAATTGTTCGGTCATGAGCGCGGCGCATTCACGGGTGCGCAAGCAACGCGGCGCGGACGTTTTGAACAAGCCGAAGGCGGTACGCTCTTTCTTGATGAGATTGGCGATATGCCGTTTGATCTCCAGACACGCTTGTTGCGCGTGCTATCGGATGGGCATTTCTATCGCGTTGGTGGTCATCAGTCACTTAAGGCGAATGTACGTGTGATCGCAGCAACGCACCAGAATCTCGAGCAGCGGGTGCGCGAGGGTTTGTTTCGCGAAGACTTGTATCACCGCCTGAACGTAATTCGTTTGCGCTTGCCTTCCCTGCGTGAGCGGCGTGATGACATACCTCTGCTGGTGCGACACTTCCTTGCACAAAGCGCGCGACAGCTCGGCGTGGAGGCCAAGCGTTTGTCGGATCAGGCGATGCATTTTCTCGCATCGCTGGATTTACCGGGTAACGTGCGCCAGCTGGAAAATCTCTGTAACTGGATTACCGTCATGGCCCCCGGCCAGACCGTGGAAATCAAAGACCTGCCCGCCGAACTTACCGCCGGCATGGTGGCACCCTCGAATTCAACAAGTGCCTCGCAGCAGCCGACTGCGAGTTTGGCAGAGCCCATCGTTATCGAATCACACCATGCCGCAGCGCCGCCTCTCATGGTCACGCAGGATGACCGCAGCAACTGGATAATCATGCTGGAAACCGAAGCGGCTAAAATGCTTTCCGCCGGCAAGCCGGAAGTCATGGATGCACTCGGTCGACAGTTCGAATCGGCGCTCATTAAAACAGCGCTCCGACATACCCACGGGCGCAAAAACGATGCTGCGATACGTCTAGGTATTGGTCGCAATACCATCACGCGCAAAATTCAGGAACTGGGTATTGAGGGTGGCAAGGACGATTAAGGAAGCGCTGCCTGAAACATATCAGCCACGCACGATGTGCAGTGGCGGTCGAGGCGAATCAATCGGTTTTTTCTCCGCACGTCGTTTTTCGCTGGGTGGTGTCCAGCCGTGACGTTTCCACAATGACTGGACATCCGATCCCGGTGTCCACTGATGTTCGCCGGGGCGCTTGCCGGCAGCCGGCAGCACGAAATTTTCTTCGGGCCGTTTTTGTTCCATGACGTTTTCTCCAGCCGGATCAGACAGAATTTGACCCTCGGAAAATCGTCAGTTACGCGAAAAACTTGAGAGGATTTCTGCGGAAACCTTGGCCTCGCTTGACATCGGCTAGCTGGATTTGATGCGTCGCCAAAGGGTCGTGCGGCTGATGCCAAGAAAGGCCGCTGCGTCGGCGCGATTGCCACCAAAGCGTGCGAGTACAGCCTCAATATCCGGTGTAGGCGGTGGCGTCTCGCGGGAGGTGGTCGATAGGGGAACCTGCTGCATTTCCGGCGCAAGCTTGGTCAGAAAAGCCGGTGTCAGCGCCTGCAATGGTTCGACAGACAGAAACAAGGCGACACGCTGCATCAGATTGCGCAGCTCGCGCACATTGCCCGGCCAGTGGTAAGACTGCAGCACAGAGGCGCAGGCTTGCAACTCCGCGCGCAGGTTGGCACCTGGACGCACCCCCATCTCGGCCAGTGCATTTTTCAGGCACCACGCGGCTAACTCGATCACATCATCCTGACGTTCGCGCAGCGGTGGTATCGCAATTCGCAACACCCCCAAGCGGTAAAAAAGATCTGCCCTGAATGCGCCCTTGGCCACACGTTGTTCCAGATCGCAGTGAGTCGCGCTAATGATGCGGACATCAACCGGAATAGGGCGGGTACCACCGACGCGGACGACTTCTTTTTCTTCCAGAACGCGCAGTAGTCTTGTCTGCAGTGCCAGCGGCATTTCACCTATTTCATCCAGAAACAGCGTTCCACGATGGGCTGCTTCAAACAGGCCTGCATGGCCACCGCGACGTGATCCCGTGAAGGCACCTTCTTCGTAGCCGAACAGTTCGGACTCGAGCAGCGACTCTGCAATCGCACCGCAATTCACCGCAAGAAAAGGGCGGGCACCTGCCTGGCCACGCGGACTCTCACGGTGGATTGCCTGCGCCACGAGTTCTTTTCCAGTACCGGTTTCGCCTTCAATCAGCACCGTCGCCGGCGAGCGGCTGTAGAGCGACACAGTGCGGCGCAAAGCCTGCATGCCCTCCGAACTGCCGCGCAGATCCGTCACGCCGTGTCTGGCCTGGAGATTCTCGGGTACCGGATAGGATCTGCCGCGTGGTGCTTCAAGTTGCGTAGCGCGCGCAATATCGAAGGCATCTTCAAACGCTTGTCGTATCGATGCAGCAGAGTACACAAAAACGCCCGACAGTCCTGCTTCTTCCGCCAGGTCCGTGATCAGCCCCGCCCCCACAATGGCTTGTATGCCTGCAGATTTCATCTCGCTGACTTGCGCGCGCGCGTCTTCGACGGTCACGTACGTGCGCTGCACGATGGGCAATCCGAAGGTCTGCTGAAATTCCTCGAGTTCAGGTAAAGGCGCCTGATAATTGATCAGGCCGATGTGCGGCGTGATCTTGCGTGCTCTCGCCAGTGCCTGCATCACATCAAAGCCCGTCGCCTTGGCGATCACCACAGGCAATGCCAGACGGCTCTTCAGGTAGGCGGCGTTCGAACCGGCAGAAATCACCGCATCGCAGCGCTCGGTTTGCAGACGTTCGCGTATATGGGCCACGGCTTCTTCAAACCCCAGCTGTATGGGCTCGATGGTCGCGCGGTCATCATATTCCAGGGTGATGTCGCGGAAGAGATCGAACAGCCGGGAGATCGATACCGTCCAAAAGACGGGCCGGGCAGCAGGATCGCGTGAACTGGGGGAGGGGCGGACCATGTTTCAGATGTTGCAATGTTTCATAAAGATCGAACATTGAAACATAAAATGAAACATCGCGTCAAAACTTTCAGCGATGTCTGGATGTCATCAAGTCTGCAGGCGCCTGTTTTCAAACAAGATTTTGATCGAAGACAAATGAGCCTCGGGCGGATTTGCCCGTGGCATGCCGATTGCAATACGGCTTGCGAATCACTTACCTGAAACAGACCAAGACAGGAATCATTTATGAGCAAGCAATCACCCGGCGCGCGCTTTAGGCAGGCGATCCAGGAAGAGTCTCCGCTGCAAGTTAGCGGCGCCATCAGTGCCAATCACGCCTTGCTGGCCAAGCGCGCAGGTTTTCGCGCGATTTATCCCTCGGGCGGCGGCGTTTCAGCCGGTTCGCTCGGCT
>JACCEC011971462.1_pt1 | contig 10448 bp, 8 predicted proteins | sample 7450121 | NCBI WGS metagenome assembly JACCEC01 (sample SAMN15323455, study PRJNA562643) | freshwater metagenome | isolation source: river surface water | place: USA:Blue River Watershed | collected 2017-08-18 | reverse complement strand
GGTTTAGGTTGTGGTATTGAATTTAACTCAGTTAATGATAATGATGATATTTATAATGCTGGTTATATTAATTATGTTTCATCTAGTATTACAAATAATGAAGAATCTGGATACTTTGATTTTAAATTAGCAAATAGTGGATCTATTGATTCTATTATGACATTATCAAATAATGGTGTATTAACATGTACTAGTTTTGTTGAAACTTCGGATATGAGAGTTAAAGATAATATTCAAGAAACTATTAGTCAAGAATCTTTAGATAAAATTTTACAAGTTAATGTTAAAACTTATCATTTTAAAAAGGATGAAGAAAAAAGAAATCATACAGGTATTATTGCTCAAGAATTAAAAGAAATTTTACCAGAAGCTGTTGTTATTGGTGCAAAAGATGATTTAGATGATTTCCATGCTATCCATTATACTGAATTAATTCCTCATTTAATTAATTGTGTTAAAGAATTACATAAAGAATTACAAGAATTAAAAAAAAATAATTAAAAATAATTCTAGTAACTTTTAAAAAATTATAATAACTTATTTTTTTAATTTAATACTAATTTTATATTAAATCTTTATTTGTAATATAATAAAAAATTGAATAAACAATATTAGATTAATACTATTAAAATTTTATAAATAATATGAGTTTATCATCTTTTAAGTTTATAGATTTATGTTCTGGAACTGGAGCATTTAATATTGTTTTATCAAAATATGGAGCTAAATGTGTATTTTCTAATGATTATGATAAATCTTCTGAAAAAATAAATAATTCTAACAATTTATGTGATAATTTTGTATATGGCGATATAAATACATTAGATTTAAATAAAATACCAAATCATGATATTTTAACTGCTGGATTTCCATGTCAACCATTTTCAATTGCCGGTGAACGAAAAGGCTTTGAAGATATTAGATCTAATGTGTTTAAAACAATACTACAGATTTTAAAAATACATAAACCTAAAATTATTATTTTAGAAAATGTTAAAAATTTAAAAACTATTAATAATAAACAAGATTATAATTTAATTAAAAATTCTTTAATTGATTTAAACTATTTTATTATTGATAATATATTAAATACTTCTTTAATTAGTGGTATTCCTCAAAATAGAGAGAGATTATATATTATTGGTTTTTTAGATATAAATATATATAATAATTTTGATTTAAATTTTCCATTAGTTAATAAAAAAAATATATCTGATTTTTTAGAAAAAGATATTCCAGATAAATATTATTATACTAATAAATATAAAATATATAATTTATTAGTTGAAAATATAAAAGAACATATTAATAAAAATATAGTTTATCAATATAGAAGAACATTAGTTAGACAAAATAAAAATAATAATGTTCCAACATTAACAGCTAATTGTGGAACAGGTGGACATAATGTACCTATTATTTTAGATGATAAAGGAATTCGGAAATTAACACCAAGAGAATGTTTTAATTTACAAGGATTTCCATCTAATTATATATTACCAACTGATTTATCTGATGGAAAATTATATAAATTAGCTGGTAATAGTATTACTATTAATGTTTTAGAATTAATTATAAAAAAAATAATTTATGCTATAAATTCTTAATTGAATCATGGAAAATTAATTTTAAATTTAATAACTGTTGATATAAATTATTAAATTTAATTCTAGGTCTTCTTTTTTGTTTTATTTGATCTAAAAATGTTTGTTGTTTATTTATTAATATATTTATCCAGATAGTATCTTTATTTGATATTTTTAATTCATATATTTTAAATATATATTTATTATATTCTGTACAATCAACAAAATATATCCAATCCCAAGATTCTGTAGGACCAAAACTAATAGGCCCAATTGAACTAAATGCTTTAATTTCTATTTTTTTATTTTTAATGAACTTATTATTAAATTTAAGTATTAAATCACCGTTAGAATAAGAATCCCAAATTGGCATTATATTATATTTCTTATATATACTATATTTTACAATATTTTCAGATATTTCTGATGGAAAATTATTATGTCTAATTTTTTTATATTTTATTGATAAATTTAATTTATCTATAAATTTATTATATTCTATATATTTATCTAAAAACTGATATATTGTATTATAATTAAAAGTTTCATTTTTATATTTTTTATATAATATATATTTTTTAATATAATTAGAAATAATAATAATTGCTAAATCTTTATTCATAATTATTTAATTTATTAAATATATAATTCAATTTTATAATTTAACTAAGTCTTTTAATTGTATAAGGTTTTAAATGATTTAAAATATATGTTTCTAACCATTTAGGCATATTAATTGGTTTAATATCATTTAAACTTTTTTTTGGTAACCATTCATATCTTTTTCTAGAATTTGGATATAAACTAGGTGGACTAGTAATAATAGATCCATCTGATTTAATATCCCAACCTATTTTTTTATTATCGACTAAAATTCTATTCATATTTGGAATTTTAGAATTATATTTAAAATATAAATGAATACTACCACCTGGAGATTTTACAGTTGGTGTTATAATTTCTGGATAATTTTTAGAAAGAGTATTCCATAGTTTCATACCATTATCTTTAATATCAATATCTAAAACTAATAAATTATTTTTTTTTCCTGTTAAAATTCCAATATTTGGAGATATATAATGTGGAACAACTGTTTCTTTTTTATTTTGCCAATTTGGAATTAATACTTGTTTACCAACCATTGGAATTGATATATAATTAAATTTATTATAGTATTGCCATGGTAATAATTTTTCTCCTTTTTTAGTTTGTAAATAATCTATTTTATTTTCTTTAATTTTAATACTCATTATAATTAAAAATATTTATTTATTAATATATTAAAAAAAATAATTTATTTTAGTTTAATTAATTTTAATTTTAGTTTAATTAATTTTATAAAAAAAATAATATTAAGATAATGAATTTTAAATATATATTAATTACAATCTAATTGATTAGTGTAATCTAATTGATTAGTGTAATCTAATTGATTAGTGTAATCTAACTGATTAGTGTAATCTGATTGAGTTACTATTACTTCTTTATAATTATTATTACAAGTAAATTGTTTATTTAATATAAATAAATTTTTTATTTCATAATAATCGTCAGTAATAATTTCTTCACTAAATATATTAGTAATTTTAAGTTTAAAAGGGACTTCAACTTTATTATAATAAATAAAATATAAACCCATCATAGTTGAATCATCTCTTTTCATTTCTATCCAATTATTATTTTGATAAATAAATATAGATGAAACTTGACATTTAAAATTTTCCGGTTGAATCGATAACCAATAATAGTTAATTTCATCTATTCTTAATTGAATTGAATCTTTAGAAATAATATCAGGGCATGTAATAAATTCCCAATTTATATTTTTTCTGCCTGGCTCTTCTTGTATTAATTCATTATATGTTTCAGTAAATAGATCTAAATCTCCAAATTTACATTCAGGACATATATCTGTAACTATTGCATTAATATTTCGATTTTTATATTTTATATTAACACATGTCCCACATGATAATGAATTATTATATTGTCTAGAATTTATAGCAACTCCATATTTAAAATTCATATTTTTTTGTGTCCATATAGATTTAAATCCACATGCTCCACCATAAATTTGACCACCATAAATTGTGGCATCGCCTTGATAATTGATTTGATAACTTAATTTAATTAATAGACTAAATAATAATTGTAATAAAATAATTTGATACATAATTTTAATAATTGATAATTAATTTGATAATGTTGAGAAAGAGTATATTATTTAGCATTTTTTTATTAAAAAAAAAATAAATTAATTATTTTATTTTTATATTAATTTTATTTAATTTATTAAATCAATTAATTATTATGGTAATACCCCATTATATCTACCATCTGGAAATTTACAAATTTCATTTTGACAAATTTCACCATCAAATAAATTTAAATTAGTATCACATAAAATACCATCTGGTAATCCATAGCAACCAAAATTATATGCTGGTAATGTTTTTGGTAAAGCTTCAATAACTGGTTTACAGCCATCATTTAAACAATAAGAATGTAAAACATTTCCAGGAATTGTACAATCAGACCCATCATTTAAATATGTAATAGCACATGTATCTACAGTTGGACAATTATAAGTTTGACATTTTTTTAATGGTACTGGAGGTACAATAGGATTAGTATTACAAATACCTGTTGCTGAACAAGTACCTGATAGATTATTAATTTGACAGGAACTACCTGTTAATGATAAAGAACATGTTCCACGTTTAGTATCACAAGATGTACATTGAGGACAAGTTGGACATGTTCTTGCTCTTTTTAATTCTCTTAAATTTGCAAATACATTAGGTAAATAAATAGCTAATAATATTAATTTTTTAAACATAATAATTTTTTGATTAATTGATTATTTTACTTATTATATAAGTTTATTTTTAAATACTAATTAATTAAGTATTAATTAAGTGCTAAATACTAATTAATTAAGTATTAATTAAATTACATTTTTTTATATATAAATTAGTAAGAGCATATGTAAACATACAAAATGTAAAAATATTATATAGTGTTCTATTAATATAAGAAAATAATAATAATATAACTAATATTAATGTATAATAAAATAAATAAATTTTCCAATCCATTTTGATTATATAAAAAAAAATAAATTAAATTTATAAAAATAAATTTAAAAATTAACTTAAATTTATAAACTAGAATAAATTTATAAACTAGGTTTTATATTTTGTCTAAATACATCAGTATTTTTAAATTCTCTAATAGCATAATATGCATCTTTTGTATCTCCATTTTCTTTAATTATTCCATAATTATTTTCACCATTATGAGAACCTTTCCAACTTTCATTACTATAAGAAAATAGTTCATAACCTAAATAATTTGGATATTTTTTAAGACATTCAATATTACCCCATGAAAAATTCCATAAAGCAGTCCATTGTTCATGATCACGATATGTGCCATATTCAGAAATAATTAAATAAGAATTTTTTAATTCTATATCAGAATAATACTCTTTAATTACATTTTGTAAGACATCTCCATGTGTTTGAGCATGATTGCTATAAAAATACATATTAATACCTACTATATATTTTGATTTAATATAATTTGGTATTTTATTATATATAAATTTTGCTGTCTTAAATTTATCATCAAAAATAGATGAATGCATTATATATTTAGAAGAATCTAATGAATATATTGTTTCAATACTATAAATAATATTATCTATATTTCCAAAGTATTCATTACCTACTGTATATATTTTTACACATTTATAATTTTTTACAGAATTTATAAGTTTTTGTATAGAATTAATATCTCTAGTATCTAATAAATTATTAGAAATACCAATTTCTACTGATAAGTTTAATTGATCACATAATTGTAAAAATGATGAATGATCTCGTTTAGGATCTAAATAATATGTTCTAATATTATTAAATCCTAATGATTTTACGGTTTGTAATGATTTAGATGATGATGGATTAGAATATATATTTTTATATTCTTCTGTAAACCAATCATCACAATAAGTAATTGATGGATTACTACAAGAATATGCAACTCCATATATTCCTTTTAATTGATGCATTTTAAATTGATTTGATATATAAGATGATAAAACTTTTTAATAAGATAGTGTTTAGGGTTATATAAATATGAATATTTAAATAATAAAAAAAAATAATTAATATTTAAATTTAATATACTCTAATTACGATTAGAATAAATTTAGAATGTATATTAATGTAAATAATTTAGATTATTTAAAAAATATTATATATATATTTTTTCATAGAAGTATTATTAATATATATGTAAAATTAGGACTAATAATAATAATATATTATATCATAAAAGCAATTAAAATTTCTAATGGTAAAATAATATTAATTGATGATTTATATATTTATATTATAAATTGTATAACTATTTCTTTATTAATAATTAGATTAATTATTAGTCATATTAATTATAAAAATAATATTAAATTAATAGATAAAATTTATAATAGTGCTATTAATTTATATACTAATTATATATGTTATTATCAATTTGATGATGAAATAAATGATGAAATAAATGGAATAAATAATAATTATTCTAATCAATTAATAATTAGTAATAATTACACTAATACAAATTATCCTAATAGTAATTATACTAATACAAATTATCCTAATAGTAATTATACTAATACAAATTATCCTAATATAAATTCTACTAATGGTAATGAAAATAATATTAATTCTATAAGATTAAAAGAAATTATACTTTTATACATAACATATGTATTTACGATTTGTAAACTAAAAAATAATACTAATATTAATAAAAATAATATTAAATTAAAAGATTATAATAAATTTGATAACTTTATAAATGAGCAAATAAATAACTTATATTATAATTTTAATATTAATAATTATAATTTAAAACTAAATTATATTAATGCTAATATTACTACATTTTTATTTGAGAGTTATAATGAAGATTATTTATCTTGTCATAATTATAATGAGTTAATAAAAATTAAAAATAATTTAGAAAATGATGTTAAAAATTTAATTAATAATTTAGAAAATATTATATTTAAGTTATTAAATTATATTAATGATATATTGATATATATAACAATAATTTCATTAATAATATATTATATAAATTATTTACCAGAAAGTGGTATAATATTAATTTTAATTATAAGTTTTTTATATTTATATTTTAATTATTTAATATATATATTATCTAATAATTTTGTATATATAGATTTAAATTACAAAAAAAACTATGGAATTAACTTAGATAATATATTACATAATTTTTATGATGAAATATATATCTTTACAAATATTAATTTAAATAAAATAATATATAGATATTAAAATATAATTTAAATTTTTTTTTATATTTATATAATAATATAAATATAATAGTATATTATCTATAAATACTTTTAATTCTTAATTAATATTCTCTTATTTTTAAATAAAAAATGGTTTTAGTTAAAAATTTACCAACAAGTTCTATCAATACTTTACAAAACTTTGGTGGTGAAATTTTATATAATTCTACAATTAATCATCCAATTGTTAATATAGCTAGTGGCTTTAATAAATTTGTATTATCTAATTTAAATGATGAAATTAGCGGAATTAATAGTTTGTCAACTGTTAATTTATCAGTATCTGGATCTATTAATTTTGATAGTACTGTAGATGCTACAAGTAGTACTTCTGGTGGGTCATTAACAGTAGCTGGTGGTGCAGCAGTTGCTAAAAAATTATTTATTGGTACTGACTTAAGTGTTGGGGGAAATTCTACATTAACTGGAACTTTATCATTAACAGGTAGTGCAACTTTAAATAATACTACTGATGCTGTTAGTAGTTCATCAGGTGGTTCGCTAACAGTAGCAGGAGGTGCAGCAGTTGCCAAAAAATTATATGTTGGATCAGATTTAAATGTCACTGGGTTATCAAATTTAACTGGTGCAACAACATTATCAAGTACATTAGATGTAACTGGAGTTGTTAATTTTAATAATACAACTGATGCTGTTAGTAGTACAAATGGTGGTTCATTAACTGTTGATGGTGGAGCCGCAATTGCTAAAAAATTATATGTAGGGTCTGATTTATCTGTTGCTGGTAATTTATTTGTATCAGGTACAACAACAACTGTTAATTCAGTAACTGTAGATGTAACTGATAATATTTTAAAATTAAATAGTGGACCAGCTGGATCTGATTATGATTCTGGTTTAATTATTGAAAGATATCAAACTAGTAATGATCTTGCAAATGGTGATGTTATTGCAGATTCTGCTAAAGAAACTAATACTATTCAAACTGCAACAGTCAATACAATTACATTATCTAATAGTGCTAATAATACAAATGATTATTATAAAGGTTGGTGGATTAAAATTACATCAGGTGATGGTGAAGATCAAGTTAGACAAATTACCAATTATAATGGTTCTACTAAAGTTGCAACATTAGATTCAAATTTCACAACTACTCCTGTAGAAGCTGATACTGTATCCTTATATAATAAACCTTTTACTACATTTATTTGGCAAGAAAATAATAAAAGATTTATTACTGCTTTTGCTCAACAAGATATTCCATCTGGTCAATTACAAATTTTAGACTATGCTGATTTTGCTTGTAATAATTTTACTATAATTTCTAGTACTGCAAGTACCTCTAGCTCTACTGGTGCTTTAACATTACCAGGTGGAATTGGTATTAGTAATACAACTGATGCAACTAGTTCAACTAATGGAGGTACATTTACAACTGCTGGTGGTGCAGCAATTGCTAAAAAATTATTTGTAGGATCTGATTTAGAAGTTAATGGATTTTCCACTTTCTTAGGTGGTGCTAGTATTGCAGGTTCTTTTAATATTAGTGATACTACTGATTCATCTAGTTCTACAACTGGTGCATTTATAGTTGCAGGTGGTGTAGGTATAGGTAAAAAATTATATGTTGGTGATGATTTTAATGTTACTAATGATGCTACTATTGGTAATACATTAGGAGTTACTGGTGCTACAACTTTATCTAGTACCTTAGATGTTACTAGTGGCGTTAATTTTAATGATACCACTGATGCAACTAGTAGTACTGCTGGTGGTTCTTTAACAGTAGATGGTGGTGCGGCAATTGCTAAAAAATTATTTGTAGGATCTGATTTATCAATTGATGGTAATTCTACATTCACAGGTACTTTAGATGTAACTGGAGTATTAAACTTTAATAATACTACTGATGCCACTAGTAGTATTGATGGAGGTGCATTAACTATTGATGGTGGGGCGGCAGTTGCTAAAAAATTATTTGTAGGATCTGATTTATCAATTGGTGGTAATTCTACATTAACTGGTACTTTAGGAGTAACTGCAGCAACTACTCTTTCCAGTACTTTAGATGTAACTGGTGTTGTTAATTTAAATAATACAACTGATGCTACTAGTAGTACTGCTGGTGGCGCTTTAACAGTAGATGGTGGTGCAGCAATTGCTAAAAAATTATATGTTGGTGATGATGTTTCAGTTGGTGGTGATTTAACTGTAACTGGTCCAATTTTAGCAATTCCTACTGGTGATACTGCTTCTCGTCCAAATCCTGCATCTGGTGGTTATATTAGATATAATACTCAAACTAGTCAATTTGAAGGATATGGTGCTGGTAATGCTTGGGGTTCTTTAGGTGGAGTTTCTGATGTTGATCAAGATACCAAAATATTAGCTGAAGATGGTGCTGGTACTGATGATGATAATTTACGATTCTTTAATGCTGGTGCTGAAACTATGCGTTTAACTTCTACAGGATCTTTAGGTTTAGGAACAAATGCTCCAGATAAAAAATTAGAAATTAATTCTAGTTCTGGTGATTGTTTACGATTAACTTATAATGATGCAAATGGTAGTGCTACTAATTATGCAGATTTAACTATGTCATCTGATGGTAAATTAACATTAAATTCATCTGGAGATACTATTATTATTCATAGTAGTGATAATTTAGATATTGCTGGACATAATGGAACTACTTTAGGTTTAAAATTAAATGGTACTTTAGTAACTTCAACTGCTACAGAACTTAATTATAATGATTTAACAACTGGACCAGGTACTGCTGAAGCTAGTAAAGCTGTTGTATTAGATTCTTCTAGAAATATTACTAATATTAATAATATTACATCTACTGGTACATTAGATATGACTGGTGTTGTTAATTTAAATGATACTACTGATGCTACTAGTAGTACTGCTGGAGGTTCATTAACAGTAGATGGTGGTGCTGCAGTTGCTAAAAAATTATTTGTTGGTGATGATTTCGATGTTACTAATGATGCTACAATTGGTGGAACTTTAGGAGTTACTGGCGCAACTACTCTTTCTAGTACTTTAGATGTTACTAATGTTGTCAATTTAAATGATACTACCGATGCTACTAGTAGTACTGCTGGAGGTGCTTTAACAGTAGATGGTGGTGCAGCAGTTGCTAAAAAATTATTTGTAGGTGATGATTTTGATGTTACCAATGATGCTACAATTGGTGGAACTTTAGGAGTCACTGGTGCTACTACTCTTTCTAGTACTTTAGATGTAACTAATGTTGTCAATTTAAATGATACCACTGATGCTACTAGTAGTACTACTGGAGGTGCTTTAACAGTAGATGGTGGTGCAGCAGTTGCTAAAAAATTATTTGTAGGTGATGATTTTGATGTTACTAATGATGCTACAATTGGTGGAACTTTAGGCGTTACTGGTGCTACTACTCTTTCTAGTACTTTAGATGTTACTGGTATTACTAACTTAAATGATACTACTGATGCTACTAATAGTACTTCTGGTGCTTTAGT
>JACCEC010089572.1_pt1 | contig 10451 bp, 8 predicted proteins | sample 7450121 | NCBI WGS metagenome assembly JACCEC01 (sample SAMN15323455, study PRJNA562643) | freshwater metagenome | isolation source: river surface water | place: USA:Blue River Watershed | collected 2017-08-18 | reverse complement strand
CACTCATTGCTTTGGGCATTTTGGAAAACTTTGATGTCAGCCAATGGCCTATCGACGGGGCAGATTCGCAGCATGTGCAAATCGCAGCGATGAAACTTGCGTTTGCTGATGTCTATCGCTATGTGGCTGAGCCTTCGGCCATGGAGATCACGCCTGCACAGATGTTGGACCCCGCGTATCTGAAGCAACGCGCACGGTTGATCGACCTGCAGCGCGCGCAAAACTTTGGGGCAGGCAACCCTGTGAAAGGCGGCACGATTTACCTCAGCACGGCTGATGAAAACGGCATGATGGTCAGCTTCATTCAGAGCAACTACATGGGTTTTGGCTCGGGTTGTGTCGAACCCAACTTTGGCATCAGCTTGCAAAACCGTGGGCATGGTTTCAGTTTGAATGCGCAAGGGCTGAACCCGGCGAATGTGGTGGCGCCGGGCAAGCGACCCTTCCACACCATCATCCCCGCGTTCCTCAGCAAAGATGGTCAGCCGGTGATGAGCTTCGGTGTGATGGGTGCCAACATGCAACCACAAGGCCACATGCAAACCTTGGTGCGCATGCTCGACTACGGACAAAACCCACAAGCCGCGTGCGATGCGCCGCGCTGGCGTTACAACGAAGGACTGGAGATCAACGTGGAAGCCTCGCTCAACGCCGACACGGCCCAGGGTTTGCAAGCGCGAGGTCACCATGTGGGTGTGATCAACGACAGCTACCAAGATTTCGGTGCCGGTCAATTCATTTGGCGCGCGGGGGATCCCAAGGTCGAAGGCTATGTGGTGGCCAGCGATGCGCGGCGCGACGGTTTGGCTGCAGGTTTCTAAAGCGTGCGCATGTCGTATCCAAGTCCGATTCAGGGCTCACCCATCACAGTCTTATCAGCTGCTGGGTTGCTGTCGGTGGCTGTGTTGCTGAGTGCGTGCAGCACGGTCTCTCCCACTGCGCCTGCGACTCCCAGTCCAGTGCCGTTGCAACCCGAGATTGCCACCGGCTTCCAACCCAAGCCCGATGTGGTGACTGAGAAGTTTGCCGTCGCTGCAGCGAATCCCTTGGCGACACGAGCCGGGTTGGAGGTGCTCAAGGCCGGCGGTTCTGCCGTGGATGCAGCCATTGCCGTTCAGATGGTGTTGGGTTTGGTCGAGCCGCAATCCAGTGGCTTGGGCGGCGGCGCATTTTTATTGCACAGTGCCCGCGGGCCAAATGGCATGGCCAAGGTGCAAGCCTTTGATGGTCGCGAAACAGCTCCGTCAGCTGCGACCGAAGAGTTGCTGTTGAATGACCAGGGCAAACCGCTGCCCTTCCATGAAGCCGTGGTCGGGGGGCGCTCGGTGGGCACACCCGGGGTGCTGCGCATGTTGGCGCAAGCCCACGCCCAACACGGCAAGTTAGCCTGGGCGCGACTGTTCGAGCCTGCCATTCAAATGGCCACCCAAGGTTTTCCGGTGAGTGCACGTTTGCATGCGCAGCTCAAAGCCGATGCGCATCTGCGCACGGACCCAACCGCACGGGCGTATTTTTACCAACCCAGTGGAGAGCCACATCCGGTGGGCCATGTGTTACGTAATCCCGAATTGGCTTCGGTGTTACAGCGCGTGGCACGTGAGGGTGTCGATGCGTTTTACCGCGGCGAGATTGCCCAGGCCATGGTCCGCAAAGTGCAACAGCACGCCACCAACCCCGGTGTGTTGACGTTGAATGACTTGGCCAACTACCAAGCCAAGGAGCGTTCACCGTTGTGTTTCGACCATTCGGCCAATGCGCATGTGTATCGCATCTGTGGATTTCCGCCACCCAGCTCGGGGGCGATTGCCATGGGCCAAATCATGGGCATGTTGCAACACACGCCCGCTTCGTGGCAGACGGGCGTCTCTCAGAGGGCTGAGGGGGATTGGGACCCGAGTTGGTTGCACGCGTATGCAGAGGCCTCGCGCTTGGCATTTGCTGACCGTGCGCTGTATGTCGCGGACCCTGACTTTGTGGCTGGTCCCGGCGGAGATTGGCAGAGTCTGTTGGCGCCCGCGTATCTGCGTGAACGGGCGAGGTTGATTCGCGCCACAGCACAACCGGTGGTGACGCCGGGCATTCCGCTTCGGGCTGAGCGCCACAGTTGGACCCCCATGGCACAGCAAATGGAATACGGCACCTCGCACATCAGCATCGTCGATGGTCAGGGCAATGCCTTGGCCATGACCACCACCATCGAAGATGCCTTTGGTTCGCGCCAAATGGTCAAAGGCTTTTTGCTCAACAACGAGCTGACCGATTTCAGTTTTCTGCCACGCGATGCGCAAGGGCGTCCGATCGCCAATCGGGTGCAGCCCAACAAGCGACCGCGCTCCTCCATGTCGCCCACCTTGGTGTTTGACAAAGCCACTGGCCAATTGGTGATGAGTGTGGGCAGTCCGGGGGGCGCGATGATCATCCACTTCACGGCCAAGACTTTGTATGGTGTGTTGGATTGGGGCATGAGCCCACAACAAGCCATTGCGTTGCCAAATTTCGGCACGGTCGGTGGCCCTGTGGTGGTGGAAGCAGGACGTGTGGCGCCTGCCTCGTTGGCAGCCTTGCGCGAGCGTGGCCACGAGGTGCGCGAACAGGCCTTGACCAGTGGCGTGCAAGCGGTGGTTCGACGCACGGTGGATGGCAAGTTGGTGTGGGTCAGCGGTGCCGATCCAAGACGTGAAGGGGAGGTGATGGGTGAATAAGTTGAGTCGTCTTGTGTTGGCCCTGGGGGTCGTTGCGCTGTCAGCGTTTTTCTCAATTCAAACGCCACATCGAGTCAGTCAGCAGGAGCCCAGCCAGCCTGAGGTCGCGATCTCTGGCAACGCTTCGCCGATTGATTTCAAACACATCCTCGGTGCCGACTTCAAGCGTCACACAGGAGAGCCGACGGGGGGACACACCTTGCTCAACGGCGATGTGCGCGTGATCGAGGGCACCGAGTCTGCACCTGATGCCAGTGGTGTCTACCGCGCGCAAGTGCAGATGGCAGATCCCCAACGCCCGGGTCAGTGGTTGACCAAAACCGATCGCAACGGCAACCCTATGACCAACACCATGTTCCCAAAGCTTTGGACGGCAGAGCAAGTGGTCAGCGAGGTCAACGCCGCCTGGAACAGTCCGACCAAAACCATCCGTGGAGACAAATGGAGTGCGCTGACTCCGAGCGGGGTGCGGGTGGAGGGCTATCTTGAGCCCCGTGTCACGGCTTATCCCGTGTACAGCAAACGTCATTGAATCGTCGGCTCACACCATGCGTGAATTTCATTGTTTTTTTCGCGAACAGCTGCCAGTGCCCGGCTCGTCAGCGCCGGCTGTGCGTTATCCCGCTTGTGAATGGCGCATCACAGGGGATGCTGAGGCGATGGTGCGACACCCGATGAATCGCTTTGTCTGCAGTTGGCTCAGCAGCGACATGGCCGATGTGTCACGCTGCGATGAGGTACTGCGTGCCATTGCTCGCATAGAAGCGCAGCAGCTGGCAACATGGTTTGCCGATGGCGACGCCTTTCAGGTTGATCTGACGGCAACCCAAGTCCAGTTCAATGCCAGTCATGTGGGGCCCGAAGACGTCGACTGGTGGAACTTGCCGGACGGACGATTTGATTTGGCCGATGTGAAAGCCCTGCTCGGCGAATGGCGCAATTTTTTGGCGGACAACTCAGCGCGCTGAGTCTGTCACGTTGTCAGTGCGACGCGCTGTCCCCCAGGCCATCTTTGTGTTTCAGCGCATCCCGCATCAAGGCATAGCGCGTCATGCGTTGGCCTTGCACCAAACGGATCACCCGCTTCAGCGGAATACCAATGTGCGCCAAGGTTTGGCTGGCCAACATCAAGCTACCTTCAATCACTTCGGGGACCACTTCGGCTGCACCTGCTGCGCGTAACTCTTCGAGGTGTTCGTCGTCATGTGTGCGCACGATCACAGGCACATGGGGGGCGTGTTCTTTGACCCACGCTAAGACTTTCATGGCAGAGGGCAGGTCGGGATAAGTCACGGCCACGGCGGCTGCGCGCACCAAGCCGGCCGACATGAGGCTGGCAAAACGCGTGGCATCGCCGAGTTCGACGTGGTGGCCTTCGTCGCGACCCATTTGCACTTTTTCCGGGTCTGAGTCGAGGGCGACGTAGGGAATGTCTTCGAGCTTGAGCAAATCCACCAAGTTGTGGCCGCTGCGTCCGTAGCCGCAGACGATCACATGGTGTTCGATTTCCAACGTGCGTTGCGCCATGCCGGTGAGCGCCAACGATTGCAGCAACCAATCGTTGCTGATGAAACGGTTCACGATGCGGTCGGCATTCATCACCAAAAAAGGCGTGGCGATCATTGACAACACCATGGCTGCCAAGATCGGGCTCATCCATTCCGCCGGGATGAGCGCGTTTTGCAAACCGAGTGACAACAACACAAAACCGAATTCACCCGCTTGCGCCAAGTACAAGGCGGTGCGCAAGCTCACACCTGCAGGTGCCCCCGTGAGACGGGCCAGCACAAACACCAAACCCGCTTTGAGGAACAAGGGCACCAGCGACAGCAGCAACACCCAGCCCCAGCTGTCGATCAGCACTTCCCAGTCGAGCTTCATGCCAATGGTGATGAAGAACAAACCCAGCAACACATCGTGGAAGGGGCGAATGTCTTCTTCCACCTTGTGCTTGAAGTCGGTTTCTGCAATCAACATGCCGGCCAAAAATGCGCCCATGGCCAAGGACAAACCAGCCAATTCGGTGAGCCAAGCCAGACCCAAGGTCATGAACAACAGGTTGAGCATGAACAGCTCATCACTCTTGCGGCGGGCCACCAGTTGCAACCAAGTCCGCATGGCACGTTGGCCGCCCCAGAGCAACAAGCCAACCAACAGCGAGGCTTTGAGCATCGCAATAGACAGCACTTTCCATAGGTTGTGTTCACCCATGTCTGCCAGCGCGGGGATCAACACCAGCAAGGGCACCACCGCCAAATCTTGAAACAACAACACGCCCATGACGCGTTGACCGTGAGGGGACTCCAGCTCCACGCGATCGGCCATGAGTTTGACCACAATCGCCGTGCTTGACATGGCCAAGGCTGCACCCAAGGCGAGTGCTGCTTGCCAGCTCAATCGCCAGAGGTAGCCGAACTCTTTGAGCACCCATCCCACGGCGAGGTTGAACACCAACGCCCCCAGCAAGGTGAACACCACTTGACCCAGTCCCAAGCCAAACACGAGCTTGCGCATGCGCATGAGTTTGGGGAGGTTGAATTCGAGACCGATGACGAACATCAAAAACACCACGCCGAATTCAGCCAAGTGTTCTATCGCGACGGAGTCCTTGGCCAAGGCTAGGGCGTTAGGACCAATTACCACGCCCGCAAACAAATAGCCCAGCATGGCCGGCAAATGCAGCAGTCGACACCCCACCACGCTGACCACGGCAGCGCACAAATACAACAGGGTGAGTTCGAGGGACGACATAGGCCAATGGTACCGAGCGTTGGTGACAAGTCTGTGGCATGGCCTCGCATAAACTCAAAACTTATGGGTAATTCTTTGTCATGAGTCTGCATCAGCGCCCTTTTCTCTCGGGTATTTTTTTGGCTGCGGCTGGTGCGATTGCTTTCAGCGGCAAAGCCATCATCGTCAAACTGTCGTATCTGTACGGCGTCGATGCGGTCACGGTCATCATGTATCGCATGCTGTTTGCGCTGCCATTTTTCATCGTCATGGGATGGTGGGCCGAGCGTCAGGCGTTTTCGCGCGAGAACCCGCTCACGCGTCGCGATGTGATCAACATCATGGCGCTTGGCTTTGTGGGCTATTACTTGTCAAGCTACTTGGATTTTTTGGGCTTGCAATACATCACTGCGAGTTTGGAGCGACTCATTTTGTATCTCAATCCCACCCTGGTGGTCTTGCTCAGCTGGGTCTTGTACAAAAAACCAATTCAGCCCATTCGGATGCTCGCCATGGGCGTGAGCTACAGCGGGGTGTTGTTGGTGTTTGGGCATGAGCTCGCCCTGTCGGGCCCCCATGTGATTTTGGGCGGAGGTTTGATTTTGGCCAGCGCGGCCACCTACGCCATTTATTTGATCATCAGTGGTCAGATGGTGCATCGCATCGGATCATTGCGTTTGGTGGGCTGGGCCACCAGCGTTGCCTGTGTGTGCTGCATCGTCCAGTTTGTGGTGCTGCGCCCATGGTCGGCCGCAGTGGTGCCGGTGGATGTGTTGTGGTTGGCCTTACTCAATGCGCTGGCCTGCACGGTGGCGCCTGTCCTGATGGTGATGATGGCCATTGAACGCATCGGTCCTGCGCTGACGGCGCAAACAGGCATGATTGGGCCCATGGCAACCATCGCTTTGGGTGTGTGGGTGTTGGGTGAGCCGCTGAACCTGTGGATAGGGGCTGGTACCTTGTTGGTACTGGGCGGTGTATTTCTTGTTTCTAAATATGGAGTGAAGTGATGGATCTCGGAATCAAAGGCAAATGGGCATTGGTGGGTGGTGCCAGCAAAGGCTTGGGTTTTGGCTGTGCCCAATCGTTGGCTCGTGAGGGTGCGCATGTCGTGATCGTGGCGCGCGGCGCTGAGGCGCTCGAGGCGGCAGCCATCGCGTTGCGCAAGTTCGGCAGCACCATCTTGCCCGTGGCAGTGGACATCACCACACCCGAAGGACGTGACGCCGTGTGGTCTGTGGCGGGTGGCCCCGGCAAAAACTTTGACATTGTGGTGACCAATGCGGGTGGTCCGCCCCCCGGGGACTTTCGTAACTGGGACCGTGAAGCCTGGATCAAGGCGGTGGATGCCAACATGCTCACGCCCATTGAGCTGATCAAGGCCACGGTGGATGGCATGGCGGCGCGCCAGTTTGGCCGCATCGTCAACATCACCTCGGGCGCAGTGAAAGCGCCGATCGACATCTTGGGCTTATCCAACGGCGCGCGCTCCGGCTTGACGGGCTTTGTGGCCGGTGTCGCGCGTTCGGCGCAACTCGTCGCCAACAACGTCACCATCAACAACCTATTGCCTGGTGCTTACGATACCGATCGACTCCAAACCACGATGAAGGGTAGCGCAGAAAAAACCGGTCAATCCGTGGATGCTGTAGCCGCCGCGCGCCGCAAGACCATCCCAGCACAGCGCTTTGGCCAACCGCAAGAGTTTGGTGACACTTGCGCTTTTTTGTGTTCTGCGCAAGCCGGTTACATCACAGGCCAAAACATCTTGACCGATGGTGGCGCTTACCCCGGCACGTTTTGAGGGTGTGAACGGAGAGCTTGAGTCATTTCGTTTTTCGGGTCGCTATTTCGCTATGACACGTGATGAAAGAGAGAGGAGTTGCCACACTCGTTCACGTTTGTAACGAAAGAAATTGATGAAAGCTTCAGGCCCTGTTGATCCCTCCCTATCTCGGGTTTCATCATCACCAGTGAAAGAGCGCATTCACCGTTCAACTCAGGAGATCTCTGAGGAATCAGCTTCTTCGCGAACGGCATCGACCGGTGTTCACCACACGCTGGCCGGCATTCACGCATCAAGAGATTTAACGAATGTGCAAGCTCCCGTGTTGGGCAAGCTCACTCGTTTGAAAAGTTTAGAGCAAGCATTAACTGAGGAAATCCAAGAAGAGCGTGTCGCTGCCGAAGGGGGTGCTGCAGACTTGACGGCGGTGCCCACCAGCTCTCTGTTCAGTCGACTGAAAGAACGTCTTGCGGCAGCCAAGGATGAGTTGCATCAAAAACTTTCACCGATGTACAGGGGTCAAATCAGAGCGGCAACAGAGTGCCTTCACCAAGCACAAAACGGTCCCTCCGCGGGATATGTGTTTGACCTGCCCTTGTTGAACTTGATTCATGGTGAACCAGATGCGCAGGTTCAGCGGCTGCAAAAATCAAATGTCTCCCTTCGTCCAAATAGTCCAGTGCTTTATTTGGATCGAATTCAGCTTCGAGACGGAGGCTATTCCGTTATCGGCATTCAGTCGATGCGTGAAGCCACGAAAAAAGACTCCGCCTCTGGTCCTTGTTTGTGTATCAAGGGCGATGGCAAGCGCGTGATATTCATGCGTGAAGGGCAGCGTATGAAATCGTCGCAGGAGAGAGATCAACTGGTTGAAGAATTTCAAAGATCTTTGCAAGAGAGGCGCGTCGAGGTGCCCACGCCCAAGCGGGAGATTGCTGCGCAACAAGCGATAAGCGGGCCCCAAACCTCCCTCGCAAAAGAAGTGGCAACCGCCGATTTGAGTCATCTGCCGCCACAATTTTTAGAAGACGTTCAACGCATCGCGCAAAACGTGGGGTCTCTGACATTCCATAACCTTGAGCGCAGGTTGCGACTGGGTGGACTGGAAAGGGCAATGGATGAGGTCTATGCCACCTTCCAAGAGCAGGGGATGGATGACAGCTTGCGGCAAGTGGCTTCGTCTCCATTGGCAAAGACTGGCTATCAGTCAGCGTTGAATAGCCTGTTGATGACACAGGCGCACGCTCTTGAGATGACGATACAAAAAAATAACACCAGAACGCCTTTTCTGGGCGTCGAACAGCTCAGCGAAGCTGTCGATCGACCTGTGGTTTTTCAACTGATTGGAAATTCCACAAAAGAAAATGAAGAGACCAATTCAACTCGACGCATTGCACTTAAATTAAAACCTGAGAGCTATGGTGATGCTGCGGAGTTGACGACGCGTTTGTTGCGTGAGTATCCGGACATGTTGGATGCCGTCAAATTGTTTCCGCCGAGGCAGAGTTATTCCAGGCAGGATAACTTGGTCATTTACTTGAAGAAGGATGCCCCAAGTGCCCGTTCAGAACAATTCCAACGACTGACCGAAGCGTTAAGCAATGCAGATATTTGTCGGAAAGTGACAGAGCGTGAGCGCATACCTGGCATGCAGCAATTGGGTGCTCAGGGGATTTACTACGTTGAGAATCCTCCGCTTGCATCCGCTGAAGATTCAATCGCCGATGCCATGCCACCCTTCAACGCGATGGGAAGTCAGGCACCCGGAGGGAGTCATGGTCGTTTCATGGCGTTGGTCGTTATCGCATCCAACATGCTAGCCGCAAGAGAACAAATTCCGTTGAATGAGGCTGTGCAGAAAGTTTGGCAATTCGCTTGGAGCGTTCCTAGCCGCGACGTGACGACACCACAATCCCGCCAATGATCATCACAAACGCGGCCACGTGGTAGAACTGCGGCAACTCACCCAAAGCCAGGGCCGACATCGTGGCGGCAAACACGGGTGTGAGGTTGGCAAAAAAGCCGGCGATGTTGGGCCCTGCGCGTTGCACGCCCAAGCCCCAGCAGCGGTAGGCCAACAGCGCAGGACCCACGGCCACGTAGACCAGCGCGGCCACCAATGGCCAACCCCAGCTGATGTGCACGTCGCTCAAACCGGTGCCCCCTGACCACTCCAGCGCGGTGAACCCGCCGGACCAGACCAAGCCAAAGGCCATTTGTGCCATCAAAAAATAAGCCCAGTTGCTGCGCACGTCGGCAGGCTCTTGGGTGTGCGACAGCAACCAGCTGTACCAAGCCCAGCACAGGGTGGCGATGAGCACAAACACATCGCCCAACACCAATTGCACATTCGCCAAGGCGTGCCAATCGCCGCGGCACAACACCAGCAGCACGCCGCTGATGGACAGCAAAGCGCCTGCGATTTGTCGTTTGCGCACGGTTTGTTTGAAAAAGATCGCGCCCATGGCCAGCATGAACACCGGCGTGCTCGACGCTACCAAGGTCACGTTGATGGGGGTCGAGGTTTGCAAGGCCAAGTACTGCAAGCTGTTGTAGCAGCCCACGCCCAACAAGCCTAGCAAGCCATAGCGCCGCCAGTGGGGCCAGAGGGTGCTGTGGCGTCGCAGCGCCAGGTGCGCGATGGGCAACAGCAATACAAAGGCCAAGACCCAGCGCAAAAAATTGAGCGTCAACGGGGGGATCAGCTCATGCACCAGGCGACCGACGATGGCGTTGCCGGCCCACAGCAGGGGCGGGACCAACAAAAGTGCTGCAGTGCGCAGCGTCAAGGCGTGAGGGACAACAGACATAGGGGCTGGACTCTACCCGAGGCCGAATAACCCAGGCGACACCCGTGCGACTGATTTCATGGCAGGATTCGCCGTCTTAAAAATTTCACCCATCTCTGGAGCATCACCCATGACCCAAGCAGTCATCATCGAAAAGAACGGCGGCCCTGAAGACCTCAAGCTCGTCACTGTGACCGTGGGTCAACCTGGCCCTGGCGAAATTCGCATCCGTCACAAAGCCATCGGCCTGAACTTCATTGACGTGTACCAGCGCAGCGGTCTGTACACCTTGCCCATGCCATTGCAATTGGGCATGGAAGCCTCCGGCGTCATCGAAGCCGTGGGTGAGGGTGTGACGCATTTGAAAGTCGGCGACCGCGCTGCTTACGCCAGCCAACCGCCCGGCAGCTATTGCGAAGAACGCGTGATGCCCGCCAAGTGCGT
>JACCEC010618547.1_pt1 | contig 10453 bp, 12 predicted proteins | sample 7450121 | NCBI WGS metagenome assembly JACCEC01 (sample SAMN15323455, study PRJNA562643) | freshwater metagenome | isolation source: river surface water | place: USA:Blue River Watershed | collected 2017-08-18 | reverse complement strand
TACATAGGCAACAGAAGTCCTCTTACTGGTTTTGCCGTAGTACATTTAGAAGAGCCTGATGAAATAATAGAAACTATCAAAAGTAAACATATTGAAGTAGCCGGTCATACTAACGTAGTGGCTATGCTAAATACAGAGAAAGCTTTTGATAAGGACACGGCATATTTTATAGATAGATTTGGCAAGAATTCCTTATTTAAGAACAGTAAGAATCTTAACATAGAGTTTGCTGATAAACAACCAATAAGTAGTGAACTGACACCTTCTAGACTTTCACCTAGAGCAGTAGATGCACTGAATACATTAGAGGAGTTGTTACTTTCTGTTAACAACAATAATAGCAAGAGTGATACTTTCTTTGATATACAGTTACATAATTTAACAGATAAACTTTATGATTTGGACGATAAATTTAGACATACACTAAAGAAAGAATATATAGTAGGTTTCAAGAATATGTACGCTAGCATTATTCGTAAAGATTCTGAGTCAAAGAAGGATATTGAAATAAGTATCCCTCTTATCATGGGTCTGGATATGCCTAGCAGGAATCATATGAAGAGACTGGAAGTATTCAATCCAGAAGTGTTTGTGGTTACTTGGTCATCATCCAGTCATTGCGTTCGTTATTGTGTTTACATACGTTGCAGCAATGCTGTTGGTGTATGGTCAAACTTCTTTAGCGATCGTGTATTCATTAACCTGCCAATATCTAACTCTTAATAAAGGAGTAGTTATGAAGGGCACAATCATATAAAAGACATGCCAGCATTACATCCAAATCCCCAATTAACTCAAGGGGAATTTACCATGAATAAACCGTTAACCATGTTGAGTGAAGTAGCCATGCCAGTAATTGCTGCTTTATCAAAAACTGGATTAGGAGAAAAAGTTCCTAGATTGATCAAGAGGAAACTCTTAATGATTTCTGCTTTCGCTTTGTTTAAGAACATCGATAAGCCATCAGACGAGGTTTTTAAAACAGTAAAGAATCTATTTAAGGTTAAGCAAGACCCATTTATTTTAGTTGCTCTGCGATTAAAATCCTATACGTGGAAGGAAATAGGTACTAACGGAATGATAGTTAACAATCGAGTAGTCTATATGGATGACATCGATTATCGAACTATGAGTGATGAGGAGAAAATGTGTTTAGCTGATGCTGTTATTGAACGAACACCTAAGTGGCTTATTTATGGAAGTAAAGAGTTACTTAGACACGACATCAGCTCTGTTATTAACTCTATCAGTAAGAGAGACTACACAAGCACACTCATTGGCGCTTAACAATGTCTGTACTATCTACCATACATGGGCAACCATGTATGGTAGATAGGTTGATTACAGCACGTTCTTAATAAGATTGATAGTCTGTGAACTCATCTTAAGCAGTTGCATGTGTCTCATTCTATGCACCGCTAACATCTCCAGTAGTTTACCCATCTCGTAGGCACCTGATGCGATGTTCGTCGTAGCAGCAGCAGAGATTTCTTTAACGTCATCTTTCTGTGCAGCATCACACACAAGCTCCAGCAAAGATACGCATCTATCACTAGCTTGTTTAATAGCTTTAACAGGAGCTTTATTGAATGTATCAAGTAACTTAGGATACAGTTTACTAAACTCCTGCACATCAGCAAGACGAGAGAAACAATCACCTAATCTAGCTCTGGCTTTATTTGTGTTCAGTGGGAAGAATTTCTTATGTGTATCAGATAAGTCTTCTGTTGTCTTAACAGCTTTCTTATAAAGATGATCATGAGAAACTAAAGATACTTTGCTGTCCTTGTTAGATAAGAAATCAGCAAGAATAGTTTCGTATACAGAAAGAAGGTTAAGTGAGGCTTCGTAGATAACTCTCTCATCGTTTCTTGTCATGAACTGCATATAGTCTAACAGGTTACCAGAGAAGTTTTCTGGTACGTAGATTAGAGTAGAGGAGATAGCAGAATAGCTGTATGCTGGTAGCTTACTGATTACATCGTCGCTGATGATGTTGAATTGCTCTTGACTGAAGTATCCCAGCTTAGAGAAATCTTCTTCAGTTACCTTGTTATCGAATAACTGACTAGCTACACCGTATAAAGAGTCTGCTTGCTGTTTAACATTGAGATAGAATCCAGGAATTTGATCTCTGAACAACTCAACTAAGTTCCCTGAGAAATGAGACTCTAGTGCAATTCTCCTTAACTGAACCTCCATAGATTGTCTAGTATGAGGAGTATGCTCCACTGGTGCATATCTATTAAGATTTCTCATGATTTTACTTTCTTTCTGGTATAAAAGTGGGATGAAATAAGGTTGGGATTACTTGTGTTTAAACATGGTTTTAATGAGTATACACTTAGTCATACTATGAACATACAGACAGGTTTCATTAGAACAATGATATGTCTCAATCACCAACATTCACTGAAAGATCTATTTATGTCCGCTAGAATTAAACCACGCTTTGCTATGACCGATCGTTACAAACCATTGCTGAATATTGGTTGTGGGTTGGATATACCCACTGGTTTTTTTGTTAAAGGATTGCGTGGGGATAGTATCTTACTGGGTGGTCTAGCTCAGTTTACCGCTGTGGTATCAGCAGGTAATGCATTTAAGTCTACCTTCATGCACCACATGATGTTGACAGCAGCTGCTCGTATGGATTACGGTGGACAAGATGCTATTATGAGTACTTACGATACAGAGATGAATATCTTTACTGATCGTCTAGTAGAGCTGTCTCATAGCCACCAAATGTTCCAAGACAGGAATCTTCTTGATGAAGGTAAGTGGATTGTTACAGATAAGAAACAATGTGCTCTTGATGAATGGTATCAAATCTATAAAGAGTTCATTAGTGAGAAAGCAGCCACTAAGGAAAAAGAATACATCGATACTCCTTTTCCTTCATACAACAACAAAGATCATATCCGTGTATTGCCTGTTTCTTTTACTGAGATCGATTCGCTAAGTAAAGCTGAGACTAGACATGCTACTAATACACGAGACACCATCGAGTTAGGTAGCAGTGACGGTAACCTGCAACATGCTCGTCAAGGTTTGTTGAAGCATAACTTGTTGATGGATCTTCCTGATAGAGCGGCTATGGGTCAGGACTACATTCTTATGACAGGGCACTATAAGAATGACAGCATGACTATGCAGGGTGGCCCTGGGTCTCCTATGCCTACTAAGAAGTTACAGTTCATGAAGCCAGGTGAACGTATCTCTGGTGTGCCTGGTTCTTTCTTCTATTTGTTGAATAACTGCTGGCATATCACTAACGTATCTGTGTTGAATAACAAAGATACAAGATCAGCTATGTATCCTCTTGATCCTAAGGACTTGAGAGAAGACAATGACTTAAACATCATCACCATCAAGAACTTAAGAGGTAAAGCAGGGCCTAGCGGTGTGCCTCAGGATATCATGGTATCTCAGCGTGACGGCATTCTTCCATCTATGACTGAGTACTACTACATCAAAGAGAAAGCTGACAAGTTTGGTATCGGTGGTAATAACATACATTTCCATTTGGAGATTAAACCTGATGTTAATCTGACGAGAACAACTATTCGTCAGAAGCTGGCTAATGACCCTACATTAGAAAGGGCTATGAATATCACATCAGAACTTGCACAGATGCATTTTTATCACAGGGACTTAGGTGATCATTTGTGTGATGCTAAAACCCTCTTTGAGGACATCAAGGCACAGGGTTATGATTGGGACGAGCTGTTGGCTACTACTCGTGGTTGGTACACATTTCCAAACAACTACGACACAGCAATCAAACCTCTTTCCATTATGGATCTTTTAAACATGAGAAAAGGTTTGTATAAACCTTATTGGATGCAATAATTTTAGGAGTTAAACATTATGACTATGACAGATATTTATTTTCAAGAGAGACCAGCAGGTGATGTGGATATGGTTGAGAAGACAGTTGAGCTTTTCAACAAATACAACTTTAGCCATAAAGTAGAAGTGTTTCTTAATAATCCAAGAATCATTTCCGCTAAAGGAAAATCATCTGTAGCACAGAAGTTTCTGCTGAATGCATATTGGTATCATCAGGTTATTCTTGTTAGTAGTGATAGCATGAAAGTACGTGCTGCTCTTATTCCTGGTGGTGAACCAAATAACTGGTTGAAATTGTTTGAGGAGATAGTGCTTCCTTTCGCTATCGAAAACAATTTACCATTACCATGAACCCCAAGAGAAAAAAACAGCAAGATTACATAATTGAGAAGATATCGAAGATAGTTCCTAAGATAGATCACAAATCTGTTTATGAGAAATTCTTCGATACAATGACAGATTCTGAGTTCTCTAAATGGATGCAAGACATTTATGAAGAGAAAAAGAATCTAGTTTGTTTTGTTCCTAACTTGACAGACTCTGGTGTTAGTGTAGAAAACAACATTCAGGTGGCTAAAGAGTTAGGAATAGACTTCTTCCAACAGTTATGGATTCAAGATGATGAAACTGGTAGGGTTAGGTTAACGCCTGTGCCCTACATGGTTTTACAACTACCTTACAGAAAAGCCGCTCAGACGGTTTTAAAGAAGAGTAGTATACCACCCAACATGAAGACAGTAGATGCTACCTCAGGGCAGCCTACAGGCGATTCTAAGGGTGCTCGTATGTCCTTACCTGAGGTTAACATAGCTATGGCTATGGGCCTTGATAATCTTACTTTGGAATACATGAAATACCGAGGTGGGGATTTAGGTGGATATGCTGCTATGAATGCCATGCTGGCTAAAACAGGTAGCACAAACATGGCTACTCTTAAACAGTTCTCTACGAAAGTAGAATCTATTAAGACCATGAACATTCTTCTAACCTGTGCAATGTTAAAATCTAACCTTTAAAGTTATGACAATCGCAACTAATGTGACTTTCTACGTTGCGCTAGACGTGTTACTAGACACTCGTTTTGGGTGTCTAGTAACTCATTATGGCGGTGAAACAATAAACATGACTAAGGATTATTTCGTTAGAGAATACGAAAGATTCGGGCCATTAAGATCCAAAGACTTCTTAGCTCTCTATAAAAAGAGGGATAAGAAAGTACTTCTTAACTCAGTAGTTACTAACTTTATTAACATACTGTCTGACTTTATCGAAGATGCAGAGTATAAGAATACCTACTCTCCTGAGATAACTGTACCAAGAATAGTAGTTAATATGTTCCCTTATCAGTTAACTGAAGAGGAACAGAAAGCTTTTAAAGTAGCTATGTTGGTTAAATTAAAAAAAGAGGTAGATATAAGTTTCGTTGACATAGACACTAAAAAACTCACTCCACAATTTGTGGAGAAGAATTATCAGATCATGGCCATGTATGATTACAGTACATGGTTAGAGCAACAGGCTTTATTAGGTAATGTAGAGAAAAATCCTATACGTAACGTGACTCTATATGCACCTAAGGTATACTTCGACGATACACTTAATCCTGAAGACTTTAAGAAGTTCAGGAAAGGAAGAACTGTCTATGATACTATAGAGGTTATGACTAGTATGTTCATTAATCTACAGCTCATAGATATAGGCTATTTCAATTTCCTAGTTCCTAATTTAGCTAAGATGAAGATGGCAGAGCCACCCTCATCTTAAGTTTAGCCTTTTAGTTCATCCATAGTAATAACCACTCTACCAAGGTCTTTTTCACCTGGTACATAATTATCAACAACATAGTCTAATGGTTTAGCAGTATCTACTTTTGGTACATTTGTAGGTAAGGGTAACGACATATCTCCATTAAGAAGAGCCGCCACCATAGCCGCCATGTTGTTTGTTTTATCCGTAGATTTCTTAGCTATACGTAGTTTAGCTTTAGTGCCGACCTGTTTATCCATGCCATCTAGCACTTTGACTAACAGGTTGGCTTTCTCAATATTGTCTCCTATTTTCTGATCCTTCATTAAATCAGTAACTAGTTGTCTTCTAACAGACTGCGTTCTATGAAGATCTATCTCTTCGTCGGAAATAAAAACACCATCATCTTCATTCTCACTAGACATATATGTACCCACTTTTAAAAACTATTAAAGTATTTTGTAATCTGTTTGTAGTTAGACTATCGTCATATATACTTAATCTGACTATCGTTGTATGGTTGTTAAACGACATCAAAAGTATAGACTGGTCACAACAGCCAGATATACACCCATTTGATTCGGATACATCTGTAGACACTGACGAGTTTGTTGACTTGAATATGTACGACTACCATAATCAAGTACTTAATGTAAATGTTCCTGTAGAGTCTGTAGTAACATTTATTAGATATATCAGAATAGCCAACAACGCTTTTACAGAACGGTCTTTTAGTAATTTTTATAATAGATACGATGGCAGAATTTCTTATAAGAGATTCTCTTTACCCTTAACTGTTTTTATGTTAGATGAAGAAAGGAAGTATTTAAAAGATGCAGAGATAACTATTAAAATCTTATTATACCAGACGACGAAATTAGAGACGTTGATTCTTCTTAAGGAATCTGAAGATACCTATGAAGAAGATAGAGTTCAAGGTATAGCTCTATGTAGACGTTTATTAGACCTAAGTCTAATCCTAATAGATAAACTTCGTTATGCTGCTGAGCAACAGCGCATACGACAATTAACTTGAAAGAAAATCATGGCTGTAAATATCAACAATGAAGTCACTAAAGAGGCTCATAGACTGAGTTCTCAATCTGAAGGTTTCTTGCCTGAGAAAATGACTGAGGCGTCCCCTGATAGTGTTTTGGCACATATGTTTAGAACCATCTCAAGAGATCGTGGTTTGAACATCGCTGCACTTAAAACACTTATCTCACGATATCTGACTGACAGGTATCGTATTCCTGGTGTTACTAACGTATCACAGGACAACAAAAGCAATTTTATTAAAGATATGATGGCCGAGCAAATGAGCTGGCATTCATTTCTTAGAAACTTAACTATCACACAGGTTGTTAAGTTCGATTTTCATCTTAAGTTGTATTACAAGAACGGTACAGAAAGTGAACACCTTAACACTGTTTACTTAGATCCTGACTTGGCTGAAGAGATGAAAAACAAAACCAATCCTTAAGGCATTATCATGAATGAATATCCGACACCTATTTTAGATTTTGTTACTGAGTGTTTCAACCAAGAGTTTGAGAGTCAGTTTAGTTATATGCGTAAATCAAACTTTGTTGAGTTTGAGAAGTTGTTCATTGATTTCCGTGATAACTTTGTTGATGCTAATCTGGTTAAGTTCTTCCATAAAGACTTTATTGGACAAATCAGTAAGTTATTTAATAACAGAACACATGATGGTTTGACAGTAAGCGATCGTGTCTTTGTTATTTTTATGGAGAATTTCACAAATGCGACATTAACCAAAATGAAACTTCATTACGGAGAAAGTCAGGAAGAGATTGTTTATGACTGTGCTGCTGATGCCGTGGCCTGTACATTAAGCGAACAGTTTCAAAAATCCGTGCCTTTTTACGACGAACGGTTTGTTGATGAAATAGCTATCGATAAAGTAGAAATCAAGCAGATGTTGCTCAGTGTACCTATGCTTTGTTTTTACTACCTCGTTCTGATTAATCAGACTAACACAGAACTATTCAGAACCAACCTGTTGTTTGCTGATAAAATAGCGTCTAAACGTCGCTGATTTATCTATTTTTTAAATATCCGAAATAGGAAATTATTTTATGTCTACTTCTCGTTATAAACAAAAGAAAGAACAGCAACGCGGCGTTAAGAGCTTTGCTGACCTGGCCCCTCAACGTCGTTCTATCCTGCCTGACTGGCCTGATATGCACCAGTGGAAGAAGGATGGCGAAGACCATATTTGCATTGAAAGAAAAGCAGCTACAGAACTGGGTCGTTATCTCTGTATGGATAACGGAGATTTTCCATTTACCTCACGGTACTTTGGTAAATTCAATTGCCTGGAAGGTTTCTGGCTGTATGTAACCTGCCCCAATTTTGGTCGCCGCGAACATCTTCGTACTGTTTCAGGAACAGCTATGCAAGGTATTCGTCGTGACGCCATGGCTACTATGGTTAAAGTGAATAACCTACGTGCCATTATGATGCAGGCCATGTATGACCGCATCGTACAAAACGAAAAGCTGCGTGAGTTGTTCATCAACAACACTCTGCCTTTCGATATGTACCATATCGACTTCGATACTGGTCGCCGTATGCGTGCTCCGCACATGATGCATATGGTGTATATCGGCTATCATCTTTTGTTTGAGTGCCTGTATGAAGGTGGCGAAGTATCCGCTGCTATCGAACATGCCCGCAACATCAAAGAAGGAGATATGTACAACGATCTTCTGCCTGCTTACCAAATCGAATGGTTGAATAACCAAGAGAGAATCCGTAAGGAGAAAGAAGAACGTAAGCGTTTGGATGCTATTGCTGAAGAGGAAGCTCAGAAGGAACGTCAAGAACGTGATGCTCTGAATGCTAAACTTGAACAAGAAGCAGTTGCGTCACAACCTGTTGAACAGCCTGCTGAAAGCACACGTTCACTTAACTGGCCTATTGAGGAAATCCTGCCAAGTACTGTGTGTGAAAAAGTAGACACTACTGAAAACATGGGTATCAAAGAGGAAGTTATTGAAGTGAAACCTTCTGACCTCACACAAGACCAAATCGGTGGCATCCTTCTGGAGCAAGCTCAGGTAGTGCTGGAAACAGTAACTGACAATCAGTAATTAACTCATATCTCTCCTCTATCTTAGCTAATGATGCTAAGATAGAGGAGTTGAGTTTTATCCTGTGACTTACTAATTTTTTTGGATTTAAAACATGACCACACTAGCCAGCACAGTTGCCGACATAAGAAACAGTGTACAATCAAGCACAGCTAGATTGAATAGCGTAGCTAACTCAGCACAGGCCAATATAGGTAGTGCTGTCAATATGGTTAACGGTATTAAAAATAAAATAGGCGATACAAGTTTATTCTCTAGCGCACCATCTGGGTTAGGGATAAGTAACGGTGTCACACAACTAGATCAGAACACTGCTTTACAAGATCAAGAAGCACAGAACCCAACCTATGATTTAATAGGTAAACCTACTAACATAACTCCTATACAACAGATCAGTGGTGGTTTCTCTGTTATGGCTGATCCTGTCAGTATGGCAGCAGCAGCTATGGGAGATAAAGCTGATAGTTTCCTAAAACCTAACTACAGTCTACTAGGTGATCTACCTGGTGTTAGTTTACCTAAGAACTCTTTAGAAGGATTGTTAGCTAAAGGTAAGGATGGTTTATCTAAGTTAACTGATTTTGCTAATGCACCTAAAGCAGCTATAGAGGGTGCTAAAACTGACCTATTAAAAGGATCAGAAAGTTTAAAAGCTAGTTTTAATACTCTACCTAGTTTCATGCAGAAAGCCATTCTTAATGAGTCTGGTGTATTTGATAGAGGCATGATGTCAGCTAGGACTGTTACTAACAACGTAGGTAACTTTTATAACAAAGCTATGTCTGGTGATTATGTATTGAATCCTAAGAGTATGCAGAGGGATATCAATGCATTAACTAGCTTTACAACAGCAGCTATCAAAGGTGGGGTAGCTAATACCATAGTTAACCTTATTGGTGGGTTAGGTAGTAGTTTTGGGCCTATAGGTAGTATAGTCACTAAGGTAGGGGCTGGTATGCTCATATCTAAAAACAGTAAAGGACTATCTAGGTTAGGGGTAAGTTTGTACGGTAACAGAAATGCTTTACCTATGAATGCCATGAAACCATCTATAGTGAAGACTATATTTTCTGGTTTAAGAAAAGAACCTAATACAAAGGCCAATCAGAGAGGTGAGTTAAGGAATACTGCTATGATGTCTGCTTCTATATTTGATAAGAGAAGTAGCTCTAGTAACAGTGTACCTAATGTAAGTGCTATGATTAAACCATCTGCTGATGTTAGACAGTCCTTCGGTTACGCACTTAAGGATAGAAGTGTAGCTCCTGCTGGTTTAACTAGAGAACAACTGGCTAGTGATGCAGCTAGTAGATCAAGAATGATGGATATGTTGAATGCTACAGATGCAGGTATGGAGAGAGCTATGGATAGCACTATAGCTTTATCCTCAGGGCCTAGACTATCTGCTGCTGAGCTTAAATACTTATCTGATAATACAACCATACTTTAAGGATAGATTATGACCACAGTTAGACAATTAGATAACCAAATAGAGGCTAAGAGAAAACAAGAAGAAGAGGCTAAAGAACAAGCGGCAAAAGCACAAATATCAGAAAGCTTAAGTGGAGATGATAATTACGATGCTTATGATTACGGAGAAAAACCAGCTCCTGTAGAAACTGTTAACGAGAAACCTCTAGAGAAACCTATAACAGGAGAGTCTTTAAACATAGGTACTAAGTCTAAGAATAACTTAGGTATTCATGCAGATGAATTACTCAGTGATAGTCAATGGGTGC
>JACCEC010886283.1_pt1 | contig 10460 bp, 8 predicted proteins | sample 7450121 | NCBI WGS metagenome assembly JACCEC01 (sample SAMN15323455, study PRJNA562643) | freshwater metagenome | isolation source: river surface water | place: USA:Blue River Watershed | collected 2017-08-18 | reverse complement strand
CGGCCGCACCCCTTTGCGCACCTGCACCCTGGCCATTCCAGGGAGCGCCTTCCGCAAGGAAGCGCTGGGCAAGGACGTGACCGACAAGTTCCTCAGCGGCCTGCCCGGCGTGCAAAAAGAAGGTTGCGACGGCCTGATCCCCAGCGCGCGCTGGGTGGTGCACCGCATGCCCGAGCACACCCGCACCGTCTGCCTCGAGTTCTTTGGTCACGCCCGCGATGCGGTGCCCAGCATCGTCGAGATCAAGGACTTCATGTTCGCCGAGCAAAAGCGCACCGGCACCGTGCTCGCGGGCCTGGAGCACCTGGACGACCGCTACCTGCGCGCGGTGGGCTATGCCACCAAATCGCGCCGTGGCGGCTTTCCGAAGATGGTGCTGATTGGCGACATTGCCGGTGACGACGCCGATGCGGTCGCGCGCGCCACCTCCGAGGTGGTGCGCATGGCCAATTCGCGCAGCGGCGAGGGCTTTGTGGCCGTCAATGCCGATGCGCGCAAGAAGTTCTGGGCCGATCGCAAGCGCACCGCTGCCATCAGCCGCCACACCAACGCCTTCAAGATCAACGAGGACGTGGTGATTCCGCTGCCGCGCATGGCCGAATACACCGACGGCATCGAGCGCATCAACATCGAGCTGTCGCTGCGCAACAAGCTGCAGCTGTGCCAGGCGCTGCTGGACTTTCTGGCCAAGGGGCCGCTGCCCCTGGGGCCGAGCGACGGCGACGAAACCGCCAGCCCCGAGGCCTTGCAGGAGCGGGTGCAGCAGGCGCAGGCGGTGATCCGCGATGTGCGCGACCTCTGGCAAAGCTGGCTGCAGCGCGTGGACGAGCTGTTCCCGCAGCTGCAGGACCACACCCTGCGCGCAAGCTGGAAAACCCAGATCCGCCAGCCGCTGCAAGACATTTTCACGGGGGCGGCGCACGCGCCCATCCTGGCCGAGTGCGGCCGCATCCACCAGCGGGTGCTCAAGGGCCGGGTCTGGGTGGCCCTGCACATGCACGCCGGCGACGGCAATGTGCACACCAACATCCCCGTCAACAGCGACAACTACGAGATGCTGCAGACCGCGCACGAGGCGGTCGCCCGCATCATGGCGCTGGCGCGCCGCCTCGACGGCGTGATCTCGGGCGAGCACGGCATTGGCATCACCAAGCTGGACTTCCTGAGCGACGCCGAGATCGCGCCCTTTGCCGCCTACAAGGCCGAGGTGGACCCGCAGGGCCACTTCAACCGCGGCAAGCTGCTGCGCGGCGACGCCCTCAAGCGCCTGGGCGACGAGGTGCACACCGCCGATCTGCGCCACGCCTACACGCCCAGCTTTGGCCTGATGGGCCACGAGTCGCTGATCATGCAGCAGTCGGACATTGGCGCCATTGCCGACAGCGTCAAGGACTGCCTGCGCTGCGGCAAGTGCAAGCCGGTGTGCGCCACGCACGTGCCGCGCGCCAACCTGCTCTACAGCCCGCGCAACAAGATCCTGGCCACCTCGCTCCTGATCGAGGCCTTTTTGTACGAGGAGCAAACGCGCCGCGGGGTGTCGCTGCAGCACTGGTCGGAGTTTGAAGACGTGGCCGATCACTGCACCGTCTGCCACAAGTGCCACAGCCCCTGCCCGGTGAAGATCGACTTTGGCGACGTCACCATGAACATGCGCAACCTCTTGCGCAAGATGGGGCGCAAGTCCTGGCGCCCGGGTCAGGCCGCGGCCATGCTGATGCTCAACGCCACCCGGCCCGAAACCATCAAGCTCGCGCGCAGCGCCATGGTGGACCTGGGCATGAAGGCCCAGCGCTGGGCCAACGGCCTCTTGCGGGCGCCCGCCCGCGCCCAGACGCGCCGACCGCCCGCCAGCGTGGGCGCGGCGCCGGTGCGCGAGCAGGTGATCCACTTCATCAACAAGAAGATGCCGGGCAACCTGCCCAAAAAGACCGCGCGGGCGCTGCTGGACATTGAAGACCGGGACTACGTGCCCATCATCCGCAACCCGCAGACCACCACGGCCGACGCCGAGGCGGTGTTCTACTTCCCCGGCTGCGGCTCCGAGCGCCTGTTCAGCCAGGTCGGCCTGGCCACCCAGGCCATGCTCTGGCACGCGGGGGTGCAGACCGTCTTGCCGCCGGGCTATCTGTGCTGCGGCTACCCGCAGCGCGGTGCTGGCCAGTTTGACCGCGCCGAGCAAATCATCACCGACAACCGGGTGCTGTTCCACCGCGTGGCCAACACCCTGAACTACCTGGACATCCGCACCGTGGTGGTCAGCTGCGGCACCTGCTACGACCAGTTGCAGGGCTACAAGTTCGAGGAGATCTTCCCCGGCTGCCGCATCGTCGACATCCACGAGTACCTGCTCGAAAAAGGCATCACCCTGCCCGCTTCGGCGCAGGGCGGTTACCTCTACCACGACCCCTGCCACTCGCCGATGAAGCAGCAGGACCCCATGAAGACCGTCAAGGCCTTGGTGGGCCCGCAGGTGCTCAAGAGCGATCGCTGCTGCGGCGAGTCGGGCACGCTGGGCGTGACCCGCCCCGACGTCTCGACCCAGGTGCGTTTTCGCAAGGAAGAGGAGCTGCGCAAGGGCGAGGCGGCGCTGCGCGAAATGAATGGCCAGATGGCCGGCAACGTGAAGATCCTCACCAGCTGCCCGAGCTGCCTGCAAGGCCTCTCGCGCTACGGCGACGATCTGCAAAACGGCCTGCTCGAAGCCGACTACATCGTCGCCGCCATGGCGCGCCACATTCTGGGCGAGAACTGGATGCCCGCTTATGTGCAGGCGGCCAACCAGGGCGGTATCGAGCGTGTGCTCGTTTGATCAGGACACCCCATGACCCAAAGCGCTCCGCAACCTGTTGATCTGGTGGTGCACGGCACCTCCCGCGTGCTCGAGGTGGCCTTTGCCGACGGCGCGCGCTTTCGCATTCCTTTTGAGCTGATGCGCGTGTACAGCCCCTCGGCCGAGGTGCGTGGCCATGGCCCCGGCCAGGAGGTCTTGCAGACCGGCAAGCGCGAGGTGCGCATCCTGGACCTGGAGCCGGTGGGCCATTATGCGGTCAAGCCCACGTTCTCTGACGGGCACGACAGTGGCCTGTTCACCTGGGAATACCTCTACCACCTGGGTCAGCACGAGGCCGCGCTGTGGGCCCAGTACGAGGCCCGGCTGCAGGAGGCAGGGGTCTCGCGCGATGCCCCCATGGCCGGCCCCGATGCCGGCGGTGCCTGCGGCCACCACCACGGCTGATGCGCCAGCACAACAGACACCCGCTTCCCGCGCGGGCCGCTCGCCCATGCGGGCAGGCCTGGCGGGGATAATCCCCCCATGTCCGGGCATGTCGCCCGGCGCTTGCCCCATTTGCCATGTCCAGCACCCATTTCGGTTTCAAGACCGTTGACGAGCGGGAGAAGGCGCGCCACGTGCGCAGCGTCTTCGGCTCCGTGGCCTCGCGCTACGACCTGATGAACGACCTCATGTCGGCCGGCATGCACCGCCTCTGGAAGGCCTACACCGTGCAAGTCGCGGATGTGCGCGAGGGCCACCAGGTGCTCGACATCGCGGGCGGCACCGGTGACCTGGCCATGGCCTTTGCGCGCCGCGTGGGCGCCAGTGGGCGTGTGGTGCACACCGACATCAACGAGGCGATGCTGCGCACCGGGCGCAACCGACTGCTGGATCACGGATTGGCGCTGCCCACCCTGGTCTGCGACGCCGAGCACCTGCCGTTCCCGGACCAGACCTTTGATCGGGTGAGCGTGGCCTTTGGCCTGCGCAACATGACGCACAAGGACCAGGCGCTGCGCGAAATGCAGCGCGTGCTCAAACCGGGGGGCAAGCTGCTGGTGCTGGAGTTTTCCCGTGTGGCGCAGCCGCTACAGAAGGCCTACGACTGGTACAGCTTCGAGGTCTTGCCGCGACTGGGGCGCATGGTCGCGGGAGATGCCGACAGTTACCGCTATTTGGCCGAATCTATCCGCATGCACCCCGATCAGGAGGCGCTGAAAACCCTCATGAAAGAAAGCGGTTTCGGTCATGTGGATTTTCATAATTTGAGCGCTGGGGTGGTAGCCTTGCACGTCGGCATCAAATGCTGATTGGTTTTTTTTCTCTATTTTTCTGATATTGGAGACCCTGTGAACAAGATTCTGACCCTCACGCTGGCGGCCTTTCTGACCCTCGGCAGCTTGCATGCGGAGGCCGCCAAACGGCTCGGCGGTGGCAAGTCCGTGGGCCAGCAATCGAGCCAGGTGACCCAGCGCCAGGCCGCGCCCGCGGCCCCTGCCGCGCCGGCCCAGCAAGCCGCGCCGCAGCAAGCGGCGCCCAAACCCGCCGCACCGGCCCCCACCGCGGCCCAACCCCAGCGCAAGCCTTGGGGCGCCATGCTCGGTGGTCTGGCCGCCGGCCTGGGCCTGGCTTGGCTGGCGCACAGCCTGGGCTTTGGCGAGGCCTTTGGCCAGGTTCTGTTGTTCATGCTGATCGGCCTGGTGGTGTTGGCCGTGGTGGGCATGTTCCTGCGCCGCCGTGCGGCATCCCAAGGGGGCCTGGCCTACCAGGGCGCTGCGGCCGGCGCTTCGGGCAACGAGACCCTGCGCAGCTACAACCCCGAGAAGGTGGGCAACGACGCATCGGCCCGTCCTTGGGAGAGCCAGCAGACCGCTTTCGAGGCGCCCGTCAGCGCCACCGCCGGCGGCTCGATGATTGGCACCGCCTTGCGTCAGCCCGGTCAGTCCGGCTGGGGCATCCCCGAGGGTTTTGACGTGCAAGGCTTTGTGTCGGCTGCCAAGCAGCACTTCATCACCCTGCAGGACGCCTGGGACCGCGCCGACATCGAGACCCTGCGCTCGATGATGACCGACACCATGGTCCAGGAAATCCGTGCCCAGCTGCAAGAGCGCGAAACCCAGTTCCCGGGCCAGCCCAACAAGACCGAGGTGGTGATGCTCGAGGCCCAGCTGCTGGGCATTGAAGAGCTGCCCGATGTCTACATGGCCAGCGTCGAGTTCAACGGCATGATCCGCGAAGAGCCCTCGGCCGGCCCGAGCCCCTTCCGTGAGGTCTGGAACATGACCAAGCCGCGCACCGGCGGCAGTGGCTGGTTGGTCGCGGGCGTGCAAGCGCTGCAATAAGCCGCCAGCGCGCCCCGGCTTCAAACCCAAGGATAATCGGGGACATGGTCACATCGTCCCCGTTTTCTTGGCTGGAACAACAGCTCCCGTCGCTGGAGCGCTTGCGCCCACCGCCCTGGTTGCAGCACGAGGTGCTGCACCGCCTGATCCTTCTGGTGAACCATGTGCTCCTGGCCGAGCCCCAGGCCACCGCGCGCCTGGCGCGCCAGAAGGGGCGCCAGCTGCAATTGTCCTGGCGTGAGCTGCGGGTGCGCCTCTTGCTCACCCCGGCTGGCCTGTTTGAGCTGCTGCCCGACGGCGCGGCCATCGCCCAGCCCGACCTCACCCTGACCCTCACCCAGACCTCTCCTTTTGACATGGTGCGCAGCCTGGCCCTGGGCGAAAAGCCTGCGGTGCACATCGAGGGTGATGTGCAGTTGGCCGCCGACATCAACTGGTTGGCCGACCATGTGCGCTGGGACGTGCAGGAAGACCTCTCGCGCCTGCTGGGCGATGCCCCTGCCCATCAGTTGGTGCAGCTTGCCGGGCAGTTGCACCGCAGCATGCGCGCATGGCTGGCACGCCGTGGCCCGGCCCAGGCGACAGGCGGTGCCGCGTGATCGGGCGGCTGCTGCGCGGTGGCACCATCGTTTGGGTCGTGCTGCGGCACGGCCTGGATGAACTCCTGCTGAACAGCCTGCGCCGCCCCTGGTGGCGCCTGCTGGCCAAGGTCCTGACGCTGGGGCGCCGCTTGGACGCGCCGCGCGGTGAGCGCATGCGCCTGGCGCTCGAGCAGCTCGGGCCCATTTTTGTGAAGTTTGGTCAGGTGCTCTCGACCCGGCGCGACCTGCTGCCGGCCGATGTGGCCGACGAGCTGGCCAAGCTGCAAGACCGGGTGCCCCCCTTTGATTCGGCCCTGGCCGTGGCAAGCATCGAGCGTGCGCTCGGCCGCCGCGTGGACGAGATCTTTGAACAGTTCGATCGCGAACCGGTGGCCAGTGCCTCGATCGCCCAGGTGCACTTTGCCACCTTGCGCGACAAATCGGGCCAGCTGCGCGAGGTGGCGGTCAAGGTGCTGCGCCCCGGCATGCGGCCGGTGATCGACAAAGACCTGGACCTCATGCGCATGATGGCCGGATGGGTCGAGCGCCTCTCGAGCGACGGCAAGCGCCTGAAACCGCGCGAGGTGGTGGCCGAGTTTGACAAATACCTGCACGACGAGCTGGACCTGGTGCGCGAGGCGGCCAATGCGGCGCAGCTGCGCCGCAACATGGAAGGCCTGGACCTGGTGCTGATCCCCGAAATGTTCTGGGATTACTGCCACACCGATGTGCTGGTCATGGAGCGCATGCACGGCGTGCCCATCAGCCAGGTGGATCGCCTGCGGGATGCGGGGGTGGACATTGCCCAGCTGGCGCGCGACGGGGTGACCATTTTCTTTACCCAGGTGTTTCGCGACGGCTTTTTTCACGCCGACATGCACCCTGGCAACATCCAGGTGAGCCTGGCCCCCGAGACCTTTGGCCGCTACATCTCGCTGGACTTTGGCATCGTCGGCACCCTGACCGAGTACGACAAGGAATACCTGGCGCAGAACTTCACCGCCTTTTTCCGGCGCGACTACAAGCGCGTGGCCGAACTGCACATCGAGTCCGGTTGGGTGCCGCCGCAAACCCGGGTGGACGAGCTGGAAGCGGCCATCCGCGCGGTGTGCGAGCCCTATTTCGATCGGCCGCTCAAGGAAATCTCGCTGGGCATGGTGCTGATGCGCCTGTTCCAGACCTCGCGTCGTTTTCAGGTCGAGATCCCGCCCCAGCTGGTGCTGCTGCAGAAAACCCTGCTCAACATCGAGGGGCTGGGGCGTCAGCTCGACCCCGAACTCGATTTGTGGAGTACCGCCAAGCCTTTTCTGGAGCGCTGGATGCTCGACCAGGTGGGGCCGAAAAAGCTCTGGCAGCAGCTGCGTGACCAGGCGCCGTACTACGTCAAGGTCTTGCCGCACCTGCCGCGCCTGCTGCACGAAGCCCTGCAGCGCCAGGCCGGTGGACAGCAAGATCGCCTGATGGCGCAATGGGTGGCCGAGCAGCGCCGCACCAATACCTTGCTGCAGATCATGCTCTACCTGGGCCTGGGGTTTTTGGCGAGTCTGTTAATTTTGCAAGTTTGGGCTTTCCTGCACTGGTAAGCCTTGGTCGACGTCAACTGATGGAGGAAGACATGTTGGTGGGTTTTGTGATGGCCTATCTGGCCGTGACGATTCTGATTGGCTTGTGGGCGGCGCGCCGCGTGCATGGCTCCAAGGACTTTCTGGTGGCGGGCCGAAGTCTTCCGCTGTACATGAACGTGGCCACGGTGTTTGCGACCTGGTTCGGTGCCGAGACGGTGCTGTCGGTCTCGGCAACCTTTGCCAAGGATGGCCTGCACGGCATCCCTGGCGATCCATTTGGCGCGACCGTTTGCCTGGTCCTGGCCGCCTTGCTGTTCTCGCGTCTGTTTTACCGCCTGAACCTGCTCACCATTGGTGACTTCTACAAGGTGCGGTACGGCAAGTCGGTGGAGGTGCTCACCAGCGTGGCGATTGTGCTGTCCTACCTGGGCTGGACCTCGGCCCAGCTGACCGCGCTGGGCCTGGTCATCCACGTGCTGTCCTCCGGGGCGATTTTGCTCAATCACGCCATCCTGATGGGCGCCGCCGTGGTGCTGATCTACACCTTGTTTGGCGGCATGTGGTCGGTGGCCTTTACCGATTTGCTGCAAAGCGTGGTGATCGTGGTCGGCCTGATCCTGGTGGCCCTGCTGGTGGGCCAGTCGGCGGGCGGCTTTGACAAGGTGCTGACCCAGGCGGTGGCCGACGGCAAGCTGATCATGTTCCCGACCGATATGGACGCCTCGGCGTACTGGGCCATGGCGGGCGCCTTCCTGGCCTTTGCCTTTGGATCCATTCCGCAGCAGGACGTGTTCCAGCGCATGACCAGCGCGCGCGACGAGCAGACGGCCCGCCGGGGCACCCTCATCGGCGGCCTGCTCTACTTCGTGATCGCCTTTGTGCCGATTTTCATCGCCTACGCCGCCCTGGTGTCCTACCCCGAGCTCAAGCAGTTGTTTGCCTCGGAGGACGCACGCGAAATCCAGCGCATCCTGCCCGATCTGGTGCTGGGCAAGATGCCGCTGTGGGCGCAGATCATGTTCTTTGGTGCCTTGCTCTCGGCCATTTTGTCCACCGCCAGCGGTGCGCTGCTGGCGCCCACGGCCACCTTCACCGAAAACGTGCTGCGGCCGTTTGTGCCCCACATGAGCGATCGGCAAATGCTGCTCTTGCTGCGCGTGATCCTGGTGACCTTCACCACCTGCGCCCTGCTGTTTGCGCTGAACACCGAAAGCACCATGTATGAAATGGTGCAGAACGCCTACAACGTGACGCTGACCGGCGCCTTTGTGCCCTTGGTGGCCGGCGCATTCTGGAAGCGCGCCAACACCCAGGGGGCCTTGCTGTCGGTGGTGCTGGGTGTGGGCACCTGGCTGTGGGCCAACACCTTCCTGACCGAGTTCATCATCCCGGCCAACCTGCTGGGTCTGGCGGCCTCGGTGGTGGGCATGCTGGTGGGCACGCTCACCCCGTCCCTCATCGCGCACCGTGGTCACAGCATCGACACGGCCTTGCACATGGCCGAGAAGGCCCTGGCGGCCGAGCGCACGCGCAAGCACTGACGCGACGCGGGGGAAGGGTCCGGTGGCTGGGCGCCCCGGACCTCGGCGCCTATAATCATGGGTTTTCCCGCAAAACCCATTTTTTCTTTTTCAAGCGCGTCACCATGCCCATCTACGCCTACAAGTGTGAGTCCTGTGGCCATGCCAAGGATGTCTTGCAAAAGATGTCGGATGCCCCCCTGGCCGATTGCCCGGCCTGCGGCAAGCCGACGTTTTCAAAACAACTGACCGCCGCCGGCTTTCAGCTCAAGGGATCGGGCTGGTACGCCACCGATTTCAAGGGCAGCGCCGGTGGGGCCACGGCCACGGCCGCGGCAGCTGCCAGCGATGCCGCCCCGGCTGCCGCCAGCGACAGCGGCACAGCGGCCGCCGGTGGCTGTGGTGCCTCGTGCGCCTGCCACTGACCCCCCGTTCCCCAACCCCATAGGCCCCCATGAAATCACGCGTTCGCCAGTACCTGCTCACCGGTTTGCTGGCTTGGTTGCCCGTGGGCGTGACCCTCTGGGTGCTCAACTGGCTGTACGGCCTGCTCGATGGCATCTTCGGCTCGGTGCTGGGCGCCGCCGAAGCGGTGTTCCCGGGCCTGCACCTGTTGGTGAGCACCTTGCGCGGCGTGCCCGGCCTGGGCGTGATCATGGTCCTGCTGGTGGTGATCGCCACCGGCGTGCTGGCGGCCAATATTGCCGGCCAATGGTGGATGCGTCAGTGGAACACGCTGATCACCCGCATCCCGGTGGTGCGCAGCATCTACACCAGCGTCAAGCAGGTCTCGGACACCTTGTTCTCGGGCAGCGGCCAGGCCTTCTCGAAGGCCCTGCTGGTGCGCTATCCGCACGCCGATTCCTGGACGATTGCCTTTTTGACCGGCAAGCCCAGCGGCCAGGTGGGCGCGCAGTTTCCCGAACCCATGGTCAGCGTCTATGTGCCGACCACCCCCAACCCCACCTCGGGCTTTTTCCTGATGATGCGCCAGCGCGATGTGGTCGAGCTGGACATGTCGGTCGACGACGCCCTCAAGTACATCATCTCCATGGGGGTGGTGGCCCCGCCGCCTGCCGCGGCCAAGCCCCTCGCCGCCCCCGAGACCCTTCCCAAGAAAGACTGACAACATGCCGATGCGTTCCCACTACTGCGGTCTGGTGACCGAGGCCCTGATGGGCCAGACCGTGCAACTGTGTGGCTGGGTGAACCGTCGCCGTGACCACGGCGGCGTGATTTTTGTCGACCTGCGCGACCGCGAAGGCTATGTGCAGGTGGTCTGCGATCCGGACCGCCCCGAGATGTTCCGCACCGCCGAAGGCCTGCGCAACGAGTTCTGCGTGCAGATCAAGGGCCTGGTGCGCGCGCGCCCCGAGGGCACCACCAACGACAACCTCAAGAGCGGGAAGATCGAGGTGCTGTGCCACGAGATGACGGTGCTCAACCCCTCGGTGACCCCGCCCTTCCTGCTCGACGACGACAACCTGTCGGAGACCACGCGCCTGACGCACCGCGTGCTGGACCTGCGCCGCCCCTATATGCAGCAGAACCTGATGCTGCGCTACCGGGTGGCCATGGAGGTGCGCAAGTTTCTGGACGCCAACGGCTTCATCGACATCGAGACGCCGATGCTGACCAAGAGCACCCCCGAGGGTGCGCGCGACTACCTGGTGCCCTCG
>JACCEC010760314.1_pt1 | contig 10462 bp, 9 predicted proteins | sample 7450121 | NCBI WGS metagenome assembly JACCEC01 (sample SAMN15323455, study PRJNA562643) | freshwater metagenome | isolation source: river surface water | place: USA:Blue River Watershed | collected 2017-08-18 | reverse complement strand
GGGCTCGTTCAGCCGGCTCAAACACACCGGCTTTGGTACCCAAAGCATGGTCGAGCGGGCGAATTCGCTCAATGGCTCACTGTCGGTATGGCATGGGCATGCTGATGACGGTGGTGATACCCGGCGGGGAACCACGGTGCTGGTGACGTTGCCGCTACCCAGTCAGGCGTGACCGGTGGGGATAGAGAACCACCAAGTCGGTCTAAAGATTCGGACGTTTGCAGGATTGCTACAAGCTCAGTCATCGCGCGTCCAGGTAGAGCGTACCCTTGATTCCCCCTCCAGGTAGTTGATTTCGAGGTGGCCATGGTGAGCGCGCTGAAGTGCATGCCCCACTACCCGTACCAAGTGGATGCCGGTTGTGGTTATCTCCAAACTCCCGTCTGCTTGCCGCTGCACTGCCATGATGCGTTCTAGGGGGTGCAAGGCTCGTTCGTGCTCGGCTGTATGTGCGAGCAGGGCACGCAGTTCCGCTTCATGCTCACTGACGTAGCGCCCCTTGAGATGGAGTATCCCGGCGGGGTCGCGCAAGGCGATGCGTGTACAGGCTGGGCAGAGATGCGCTGACCCCGAGGCGCGCGATGAACCAGGAAAAGTGGCGTTGGCTGCCGTGTGCATGCCCCCGTTGGCAGGCGAACGCACCCAGCGCCCCTTGTGCACCTGCGCTTGGCAAGCTGGGCAGGTGCTGCCTTCAGGCAGCTTCCCGACTGGGCGGTACGGGTCATGCCGTTGCGGCCGCAGGACACCCGCCCCGTGCGTGCGGCTCCCGGCTGCATGGTGAGACTGGGCCTTGGAAGGTTTTGACATATGCGCTCCACTGCGATCAAGGCGGTCGTGGTGATGGGAAGCGCTCAAGTGTGAGGCGGCGCTGGGGCTTTCGGGCTGCGCCCGGTCAAGCCCGGTGGCGGGGGCTTTATCCGTCAATCCTGAAGAATTCTTTTCCACGGCTGAACAAGATCAAGTGCGGGCGCTGGTGCATTCCTATGCTGCTTTAAAGGGGGTGCCATGAAAGCCAAGTCTCTATCTGGTTCCAAGCGTTCTGCTCATGCCCGCCGGCGGTTGCCGAGGTCCGCGCGCGCTATCAAACCCACACCCAGCACCGATCCTGTCTTGCTGGAGCGACCTGATGGCATCTACTGGCAGGCTGATGGTGGCGAAGAAGCCTTCGGCCCCTTCGAAACATACGAGATGGCAAGAGCCGACTTCCTCCGAGGCGATGAGGAACGCCTGGCCCCGGGGCAGACACTGGTCGACGCTGAGAGCGAGCTGAACATGAACACCTGGGTCGATGAGGAGACAGGGGAAGTGCCCGATGGCCAATGCCCGCCTCACTTGCCGCGCTCCTAGTGAAAAGAAAAGAAGGGCACACCAGGCTTCCTCAGGTGTACCAGTTGAGCCAGAAAGGAAGACACAGATGAAGGTGTTGATCGTTTTTTACTCGCGCTCTGGACATACCGAGCAGCTTGCCAGGGAGATGGCCTCCCTATACGGTGCAGACATCGACCGTATCCAGGACATTGGTCCACCGCGAACTGGCCTTATGGGCTATATGCGCTGCAGCTGGCAGGCTATGCGGGGAAGTGTGGCAACGATTCGGCCCACTCTTCACGATCCCAGCGCCTACGAGCTCGTGATCATCGGCACACCTGTTTGGAATTGGAGTTTGGCCTCACCGGTTCGAGCCTATGTGCAATTGCATTCGCGTCACTTCAGGCGAGTCGCCTTCTTCTGTACCGAGGGTGGATCAGGTGACCAACGTGTGTTCGCGCAGTTGGAAAGCCTGTGTAATCAGGCGCCGCTGGAGAAATTGGCAGTTAACGCGCGCGACCTTGCTACCGGTGCGCACAAAGCCGCCTTGCAACGGTTTATAGATCGAATCAACTCTGCTTCACTTCGGGCCGCGTGAGACCGTTGGCGCCTTCCTGGGCTTGGCACATCTTGATCCGCTGGGCTCGATCGAATGTGACTTGACGCTCCGGAAAAACGGTTTCCCAGCGGTCGCTCAGTGACTCAGCCAAATACGCTGACCCAGCATTCGAGCAAAACGCCACCAGTTCCTCGTGCGTTTGGCTACATGGTGGCTACACGGCCTACAAAAAGCAAACGGGTGTTAGCGGCTACTTACCTGCTAACACCCGTTTTCATTGGTGCCGGTGAAGAGAGTCGAACTCCCGACCTTCGCATTACGAATGCGCTGCTCTACCAACTGAGCTACACCGGCCTAAGCCCTCTAGTGTAACACCCGGGCCCTGGGCTACCGCGGGTCGTCTTTGTGGATGGCCAAGGCCTCCAGGAAGCGGGAGACCATGTTGTAGGCCGCCACCGTGGCCACCAACTCCACCGCCTGCCGCTCGCCCAAGTCCTGCTTCACCGCCTCCAGCAAGTTGGGGTCGAAGTGGATGTCTCGCGTGATGGCATCGCACAGGGCCAAAACCTGGCGCTGGCGGGTGCTGTAGTGGGCCGAGGCGGCCCAATCGGCCAAGTCGTCCAACTGGGCCTGGCTCACGCCTTCCTTCAGGGCGTGGGGCACGTGTTGCGCGGCTTCATAGGGCGCGCCATTCAGGTGTGCCACCCGCATGATGACCAACTCGCGCAAGTCGCCGGGCAGGTCCAGCTTTTGGCGTACCGCCGTGAGAAACGCCAGCCAACCTTCGGCCAGGGGCGGGCTGTGCAGGAGCATCTGGTACAGGTGCAGCACGCTGCCGCGTTCGGCCGTGATGCGCTGCACCAAAGGGGCGATCTCGGGCGTGTCCAGACGGGCGTAGGGCAGGCGGGCCATGGGCTCGGGCGTGCAGGTGGCAGGGCCGAACAGTATGGCAGGCGCCGCCCGCCAAAGACCCCTGGCCCTGCTAAACCACCCAACCCCAAGCCAGCGCGCTGCGCCAAACTCGGAGCATGAACACACCCACCCGCCTTGTGCAGTCCCGCTTCCCTGCTCAATCAATGCAGGGCCTGACCATGGCTTTTGACGCGATGCGTGTCTCCCGAGGGGCGTGGGCCACACACCGCGCGCTGGCGGCCCGTGCCGTAGCAGCCCTGGCTGCGGCTGCGGTGCTGGCGCCCTTGGCGCTGGGCTCGCCGTCGGCTTGGGCGCAGGCCGTGGCCTGGCCCAAAGCCCAGCCCATCAAGCTGGTGGCGGTGTTCCCCCCGGGGGGCTCGGTGGATCAGGTGGCCCGCATTCTTCAACCCGCGTTGCAACAGCACTTGGGCCAGACGGTGGTGGTGGACAACCGGGGCGGTGCTTCGGGCTCCATCGGCACCGGGCAGGTGGCCAAGGCCGAGCCTGATGGTTACACCTTTGCCGTGGTGTTCGACACGCATGCGGTGAACCCCGCCCTGCAGCCGGCCATGCCCTTCGACACCCGCAAGGATCTGGCCTCGGTGGCCATCATCGGCACCAGTGCGATGGTGGTGGCCGCCCACGTGGATTCGCCTTACAAGACCTTTGGCGATGCAGTGGCCGCTGCGCGCACCCGCAACGGCGTGCCCTACGGCACCATCGGCAACGGCAGTTTGGGCCACCTGGCGGTCTCGCTCCTGGGCCGCGCCAACAACTTGAATTTCCAGCACGTGCCTTATCGAGGTGGCGGCCCTTTGATGAACGATGCGGTGGCCGGTCATGTGCCCTTGAGCATCGGCTCGGTGTTCTTGCTCAAGCCGCACATGGATTCCGGCAAGCTGCGTCCGCTGGCCGTGACCACCAGCCAGCGCGTGGCCGCGCTGCCCCAAGTGCCCACCGTGGCCGAGAGCGGCTTTGCCGGTTTCGATGCGCCGGCCTGGTGGGCCGTGGTGGCGCCCGCGCGCGTGCCCGCTGCGGTGTTGAAGCAGATGAACGAGGCCATCAACGCCGTGCTGCGCCAGCCCGATGTGGGCGCGCGCTTGGCGGGTCAGGGCATTGAAGTGCGCGGCGGGTCGGCTGACTCGGCTCGCACCTTCATTGAAGGCCAAATCACCACCTGGGCCAAGGTGGTGAAGGACAACGACATCAAGGCCGACTGATCACTGCGGCACAAAGCCGCTGGCCTTGATCACCTGTGCCCAGGCCAACGCGTAAGCGCGTTCGCGCTGGGCCAACTGCTCGCCGCTCATATGGCCCACGGTGATGCCCATGGCGCTTAAGCGCTCCTGGATGTCGGGGCGGGCCAGCACGCGGGCCAGGGCCTGAGACCACTTGTCCAGGGCCGCGCGCGGGGTGCCCGCTGGCGCGAAGAGCCCGTAGTAGGGCACCTCTTCGAAGCCCTTGACGCCCAGCTCCGCGAAGGTGGGCACCTCGGGCATGGTTTTGTCGCGCTGGCTGCCCATCACCGCCACCACCTTCAGGCGCCCGGCCTTGTGGTGTTCAATGAAATCGGGAATCGAGCCCGTGCCGGCGATGATCTGTCCGCCCAACAAATCGCCAATCATGGGCGCGCTGCCACGGTAGGGCACCGGCACCAGGTCCAGCTTGTAGCGATCAGCCAGTGCCTTCACGGAAAACTCAGGCAGTGATGCCGGCGCGGGAACACCAACGGCCCCTTTCCCACCGGCTGCCCGCACCGATCCCAAGTAGTCTTGAAAACCACCCGCGCTTGCGGCGCGTGTGGACAGGGCCAAGGCGTTCACGAAGGTGCCCAAGCCTGCCACGGCCACGAAATCCTTGGACGGGTCGAAACCGGGGTTGCGAATGGTCAGGGGAATGATGCTCACCGTGTGGTCGTGGGACAGCATCACCGTCGACCCGTCGGCGGGCGCGGCCTTGAGCGCCTGCGCCGCCAACTGCCCGCCGGCACCGGGCTTGTTCTCCACGATGACCGGCTGGCCCAGTTCGTCCTTGAGCCGCTCGGCCAGCAGCCGAGCGATGGCGTCCGTGCCGCCCCCAGCCGGAAAACCCACCAGGATGCGTGCGGTGGCCGGCTGGGCCAGTGCCGCCTGTGGCCCACAGAACAGCGCTGCCGCGGTGCAGGCAACGGCCGTCAGCAGACCAGACAGCACCTGACGGCGTGGCCCTGAACCCAAGCGGCGGGTGTTTGCGGATGCGGTGGTCGTGCGGCGTGCAGGTGGGGCTGCTTCGAGCGTTCGGTTCATGTGGCGCTCCCGTGGGTGGTGTCAATGCTCATGCATCCACGCGGCATGGCGTGGCGCGCGTTTGGTCTGGGCCCATTCATCCAACATGGCCCACTTCACTTCATCAAGCCGCCGCAGCATGTCGGGGGTGCTGGTGTCGCAGGCCAGCTCCAGGCGGTGGCCATTGGGGTCGAAGAAGTAGATGCTCTGAAACAAGGTGTGGTTGGTGGGGCCGATCACCTCGATGCCGGCAGCTTCAAGCTGGGCTTTGCGGGACTGCAGTTCCTCCATGGAGCCCACCTTCAAGGCGATGTGTTGCACCCAATTCGGCGTGTTGGGGTCGCGGCCCATTTCCGGTGAATGGGGCAGTTCGAAGAAGGCCAGCACATTGCCATTGCCGGCATCCAGGAACACATGCATATAGGGATCTGGCGCCTTGGTGGAGGGCACCTGGTCCTCGGCGATGGCCAGCACGAAGTCCATGCCCAGGTGTTGGCGGTACCACAGCACGGTTTCACGTGCGTCCTTGCAGCGGTAGGCCACGTGGTGGATTTTTTGGATGGACATGGTGCCGGCTCCTTCAGCGTACCTTCTGCGTGCTTTCCGGATGATTTGCACGCTGCAAACCCGTTTGCGTCTACCGAATCGCCTGATTCTAGGCCGCGGTAAGCGTTTAGAGTAGCGCAACACCACCCACCCCGCCACCGTCTTCAGGAGCCGGCCGTATGTCGCAGATCAAGGTGCTCGTTGCCCAAGGGGGCGGCCCCACCGCCGTGATCAACCAATCGCTGGTGGGCGCGGTGTTGGCCGCGCGGGCCTTCCCGCAGGTACAGGCGGTGTACGGCGCACGCCATGGGGTTCGCGGTGTGTTGCAGGAGGACTTCATCGACCTCACGGGCGAAGACATCAACCACCTCGAGCGCGTGGCAGCCAGTCCGGCTTCGGCCTTGGGATCCACCCGCGACAAGCCCGATGCCGCCTACTGTCTGCAGATGCTGGAGGTGATCAAGGCGCACGGCATCACCCACTTCTTCTACATCGGCGGCAACGACTCGTCCGACACGGTGCGCATCCTGATGGAACAAGCCCAGCGCGCGGGCCATGCGCTGTCGGGCATCCACATCCCCAAGACCATCGACAACGACCTGATGGGCAACGACCACACACCGGGCTTTCCATCGGCGGCCAAGTTCGTGGCGCAAGCCTTCGCGGGTGCAGACTTGGACAATGCCGCCTTGCCCGGCGTGTATGTGGCGGTGGTGATGGGCCGCCATGCAGGGTTCTTGACGGCCGCTTCCGCCCTGGCCCGCCAGGGTGTGGACGATGGCCCGCACCTCATCTATTTGCCTGAGCGGGTGTTCGACATTGATCGATTCTTGGCGGACGTGAAGCGAACCCACGAACGCCTGGGCCGCTGCGTGGTGGCGGTCAGCGAGGGCATACACGACGCCAGCGGTCAGCCCATCATGGCGCAACTGGCGCAACGCAAGGGGGGCACGGCTGAACGCGACGCGCACGGCAATGTGCAGCTCTCGGGCAGCGGAGCGCTGGCCGATCTCTTGTGTGAGGAGATCAAGGCCCGTCTGGGCATCAAGCGCGTGCGCGGTGACGCCTTCGGCTACCTGCAGCGCAGCTTCTTGGGGTGTGTGAGCGACGTGGATGCCCGCGAGGCACGTGACGTGGGGGCGGTCGCGGTTCGCATGGCCATCAAGCACGGCGCCAACGGCTCAGTGGCCATTCGGCGGGATGCCACAGCGCCTGGCTATGTGAGCGAGTACGCCCTGCAGGGCCTGGAGGTGGTGGCGGCCAAGACGCGGGTGATGGATGCCGCCTTCATCAGCGACGCGGGCAACGACGTCACACCCGCTTTCGTGGATTACCTGCGGCCCCTGCTGGGCAGTGGCGTGCCGCAGGCCGAACGCCTGCGGGGCCGGCCAGTGGCCCAGCGGCTCAAGCCGCAGGCCTAGGCCCGCGGTCTGCGGTCTTGCCGCAGGCCATCACGCCTGCGCGTGATACCCCGTCACCCGCTCGACCTCGTTCTTCGAGCCCAAGATCACGCTCACGCGCTCGTGCAGCTTGGTGGGCTGCATGTCCAGGATGCGCTGCTGCCCATTGGTGGCCGCGCCGCCGGCTTGCTCCACGATGAAGGCCATGGGATTGGCCTCATACATCAGGCGAAGCTTGCCCGGCTTGTCGGGCTCGCGCTTGTCCCATGGGTACATGAAGATGCCGCCGCGGGTGAGGATGCGGTGCACATCGGCCACCATGGAGGCGATCCAGCGCATGTTGAAGTTCTTGCCGCGGGGGCCTTCTTCGCCGGCCAGGCACTCGTCGATGTAGCGCTTCACCGGTGGCGCCCAGTGGCGCATGTTGCTCATGTTGATGGCGAACTCCTGCGTGTCAGCCGGAATCTGCACATGCTCTTGCGTCAACACCCAGGAACCCATTTCGCGGTCGAGCGTGAACATCGCCACACCATTGCCCACGGTGAGCACCAGGGTGGTCTGCGGCCCGTACACACAGTAGCCCGCAGCCGCCTGGCGCGAGCCCGGCTGAAGGAAGTCGCGCTCGGCAATGCTTTCGTGGTCGCTCATCTTGCGCAGCACCGAGAAGATGGTGCCGATGCTCACGTTCACATCGATGTTGGATGAGCCGTCCAAGGGGTCGAACAGCAACAGGTACTCGCCCTGGGGATAACGGTCGGGCACGGGGTGGATGCTGTCCATTTCCTCGCTGGCCATGGCCGCCAAGTGACCGCCCCACTGGTTGGCCTCAATCAGCACCTCGTTGGAGATGATGTCCAGCTTCTTCTGAACCTCTCCTTGGATGTTCTGGCTGCCGGCACTGCCCAGCACTTCGCCCAGCGGGCCTTTGTTGACCGAAATGGCGATGGTCTTGCAAGCGCGGGCCACCACTTCGATCAGCAGGCGCAACTGTCCCGGAATGTTGCCCTGGTGGCGTTGCTGCTCCACCAGGTACTGGGTCAGGCTGACGCGCTTGCTCATGGCTCAGTTCCCTCCCAGCGCACGCGAGACGATCTCGCGCACATCCGCGCTGAGCTCGCTTCGCGCGGCCACCCGCGACAAGGCTTCCCGCGCGGCACTGCGCCAGGGCTCGGCCAGGGGCTGCCAACGCTCCATCACGCGTGCGATGCGCGAAGCCAGTTGCGGGTTGAAGCTGTCGAACTCGGTGACGCGGTCTGCCCAGAACACGTAGCCGGCCGCGTCGCTGCGATGGAAGGCGCCGGGGTTGGCCATGGCGTAGGACGCCACCAGGCTGCGGGCGCGATTGGGGTTGCGGGCCGAGTAGTCCGGGTGCTGCAGCAGGGCCTTGACCCGTTCGAAGACGCGGCCATCGCGCTCGGGTGCCGTGGCCTGCACGCTGAACCACTTGTCGATCACGAGGGCTTCGTCTGAGAAGCGCGCATGGAAGTGGGCCAGCGCCGCATCGGCCAGCTCAGCATGGCCGTGCACCAGGGCCACCAGGGCACCCATGCGTTCGGTCATGTTGGTGGCGTCCTTCACCTGTTGATAGGCACGCCCGGGCCACAGGCGGTCGCCGGTGGTGCCGGCGTGGCGCACCAGCATGTACAGGGCCAGGTTGGCCAGGGCGCGTTGGCCGCTTTGCCGCGCATCGGGGCGGTAGCCTTCCCGGTGCTGCATGGCCTGATAGGTGGCGGCCCAGTCGTCGTGCAGCGCCGAGGCCAGCTGGTTGAGCATGGACTCGCGTGCGCGGCTGACGTGCTCGGGGTTGACGGTCTGGAGTTGCTCGTACAGCAGCTTCTCGGAGGGCACCTGCAGGGCCAGTTCCTTGAACGCAGGGTCCAGCTGGGGGTGTCGCAGCAGGCTGCGCAGGGCTTGCAGGAAGTCGGCACCCAAGGCCACTTCGCGGCCTTCGGCGATGGCCGGCAGCAGTTGCGCCATCATCAGGCGCTGCCCGGCTTCCCAGCGGTTGAAGGCGTCGGTGTCGTGTGCCAGCAGCACCAACAGCTCGGCCTGGGTAAGGCCATCCTCCAGCACCACCGGCGCCGACAAGCCGCGCATCAGCGAAGGCACCGGTTCCTGCAACACCCCGGTGAAGGTGTAGTGGGCTTGCGCCTGGTCCAGCACCAGCACCGTTTCCAGGCCACGGTCGGCTGCATCGCCTTCAAGCCGCAGGGGCAGGGCGGTGCCATCGCGGCCCACCAGGCCCATGGCCACCGGAATCACGAAGGGCTGCTTGTGGTCTTGGCCCGGTGTGGCGGGGCAGCTTTGGCTCAAGGTGAGGGTGTAGCGCTGAGCGGCGGCGTCGTACTGACCCTGGGCCTGAACCCGGGGCGTGCCGGCCTGTGCGTACCAGCGCTTGAAGGTCTCCAGGCGGGCGCTCAATTCACTGCCCGGGTTGGCATCGGCCACGGCCTGCGCGAAGTCGTCGCAGGTGACCGCCTGGCTGTCGTGGCGCTTGAAGTACTCGGTCATGCCGCGGGCAAAGCCCTCGCGGCCCACCAGGGTCTGCATCATGCGCACCACTTCAGCGCCCTTGTTGTAGACCGTGGGCGTGTAGAAGTTGTCGATGGCCTGGTACTGGTCGGGGCGCACCGGGTGTGCCATGGGGCCGGCATCTTCCGGGAACTGCGCTTCACGCAAGGCACGCACATCGCCAATGCGGCACACGGCTCGGGCGCTGGTGCTGCCGGCCATTTCCATGCTGAATTCCTGGTCGCGGAACACCGTGAGGCCTTCCTTGAGCGACAGCTGGAACCAGTCGCGGCAGGTGATGCGGTTGCCGGTCCAGTTGTGGAAGTACTCGTGCGCGACCACGCTCTCGATGTTGAAGAAGTCGGTGTCGGTGGCGGTGGCGGGGCTGGCCAGGACAAACTTCGTGTTGAAGATGTTCAGGCCCTTGTTCTCCATGGCGCCCATGTTGAAGTCGCCCACGGCGACGATCATGAAGCGCTCCAGGTCCAGCGGCAGGCCAAAGCGCTGCTCGTCCCAGATGAGCGAGGCCACCAGCGAGTTCATCGCATGTTCGGTCTTCTCCAGGTCACCCCGGCGCACGTAAACCTGCAGCAGGTGGTCTTTGCCGGCCCGGGTACGCACGTGCTGCTCGCGGCACACCAGGTCGGCCGCCACCAGTGCGAACAGGTAGCTGGGCTTGGGGAAGGGGTCATGCCACTTGGCGTAGTGGCGGCCGTTGTCCAGCTCGCCTTGTTCCACCAGATTGCCGTTGGACAGCAGCACCGGCAGCAAGGCCTTGTTCGCGCGCAGCGTGACGGTGTAGACGGCCATCACATCAGGGCGGTCCAGGAAATAGGTGATGCGGCGAAACCCTTCGGCCTCGCACTGGGTGAAGAAGCCGCCGCCGCTGGTGTACAGGCCCGACAGCTGGGTGTTCTTCTCCGGCGCGCAGGTGTTGCGGATCTCCAGCGTGAACGCTGGCT
>JACCEC010408270.1_pt1 | contig 10465 bp, 9 predicted proteins | sample 7450121 | NCBI WGS metagenome assembly JACCEC01 (sample SAMN15323455, study PRJNA562643) | freshwater metagenome | isolation source: river surface water | place: USA:Blue River Watershed | collected 2017-08-18 | reverse complement strand
TTGTAGGTTTTGATATCGCTGGTCCTGAAGATGGTTTCCCGCCATCTGATCAAAAAGATACTTTTGATTATCTTCGTAAAGAAAATGCCCATTTTACTATCCATGCTGGTGAAGCGTATGGACTCCCCTCAATCTGGGAAGCGATCCAACTCTGCGGAGCAGAACGACTAGGTCACGGTGTTCGCATCATCGATGACATCGACTTTTCTGGTCCTGAACCAAAGCTAGGTGCGCTTGCATCCTATGTTCGCGATCGTCGTATTCCATTAGAGCTATGTCCAACATCAAATATTCAGACAGGTGCTGCGGCAAGTTATGCCGAACATCCAATCGGAGCCCTTGCAAAGCTACGTTTCCGAGTTACCTTAAATACCGATAACCGATTGATGAGCCAGACATCTTTATCCTTTGAGATGGAGGAGGCGGTAAAGGCCTTTAATTGGGATTTTGCCGAGCTCCAGAGAATCACAATTAACGCTATGAAGAGCGCTTTTATCCCTTACCAGGAGCGTTTGCAGATCATCGATTCCATCATCAAGCCAGGGTATGCCAAGGTTTCATCAGCGTCATGATTGATTTCAACGATCCTCAATTTGTCGCTGATCCTTATCCAGCGCTCAAAAAACTGCGTGAAGCATCAGGCCCAGTGTGGCATGAGGGTATGCAAATCTTTTTAGCTGCCCGTCATGCGGATGCCAATGATGTCTTTCGTAATAAGTCTTTAGGAAGAATCTTTAAGGATAAAACCCCCGAATTTGAGTGGGAGATCTTCAACTGGCTTCACGCCGATTCAATTTTAGATAGCGAACCACCGAAGCACACCCGTCTACGTTCATTGGTTGCAAAGGCCTTTAATCGTCAAAAAATTGAAGGAATGCGACCTGCGGTCGAACGCATTACAGATCAATTACTTAATCAAATAGATCAAAAGGTAAAAGCTGGCGAAAACTTTGATTTGATTGCAGATTACGCAGAACCTTTGCCGGTAAGGATCATCGCTGATTTATTGGGCTTTCCTGAATCAGAAGAACATTTACTTCGCCCTTGGTCACAATCCATTGTAAAGATGTATGAGGTAAATCCATCGGCTCAGCATCAACAGGAGGCTAAGCAAGCTGCCAGCGAGTTTGCCGACTATGTACGTGATCTTGCGATCAGTCGTAAGACAAACCCTGGTCAAGATTTAATCACCGATCTTGCAACCGTTGAAGAAAATGGTGAAAAGCTCAATATGCATGAGCTCGTTGCTACATGCATTTTGCTACTTAACGCAGGTCATGAGGCAAGTGTTAACGCCTTTGGTAATGGAATGGTTGCGGCGCTTCAACGCCCGGATCAAATTAAATTACTGCGCGATACTCCACGTGAAGTCACCAACACCGCTCTTGAAGAGTTCATGCGCTTTGATGCACCTCTACATCTCTTTGAACGAACCGCCACAGCAGATACTGAAGTTGGTGGAGTTGCGATCAAGGAAGGGCAAAAGATTGCAGCCCTTATTGGTTCGGCAAACCGTGATGAAACAGTGTTTTCAGCCCCTGAATCAATGGATTTAACCCGTGACCCCAATCCACATATCGGTTTTGGTGCAGGAATTCACTTCTGTTTAGGCGCACCGCTTGCTCGACTTGAAATGAGTGTTTCGCTACCAGCGCTGTGGGAAAGATATCCAACGATGCAGTTGGCATCAGATCCTGTTCGCAGACCTACATTTGTCTTACGAGGTTACGAAAGCGTCGCGATCTCTGTTTGATTTGGATAAGAAGATTGCGCACCTTTTCGAGTAACACTTAAGGATGCAATCGCAATCCCCAGCTTCATCGCATCAACTGGGTCTTTTCCGCTTGCAAGGCCAAAGGCAAAACTTCCGACAAAGGAATCACCAGCACCCGTTGTGTCCACCGCAGTTACCTTTGGTGCAGCTGCATAATGAATCTGTCCAGCAGCGCTTATGTAAACCGCGCCTTTGCTACCCAAGGTCACAATAGAGTTTTTTCCTGGCCTAAAACTTTTCAGAATCTCATCACTGGTTGGCAGCTGGCCATGTAGCTCGCGAAACTCAGTCTCGTTGGGAATGATCCAATCGCAAAGCTCCAAAAGAGCTGCAGAGATTTCCTGGAAAGGTGCAGGATTGAGAATCGTTGTGCAGCCACGTGATTTAGCTGCCTTAAATGCTGCAAGGGTAATCTCTTGCTTGATTTCACATTGAGCAATTACAACGGACAGGTTGGGGATGGAGTTAATCGCTTCAATGGCCTTAGAAATCTCAATCTCATGATTTGCTCCCGGAATTATGATGATGCGGTTTTCGCCATTGCCATCTACCCATATATGAGCCACGCCATTTGGGGTTGAACTAGTTTCAACAAAATCTGAGTTAATGCCAACCTTTACAAAGTTTTCAGCGATAGCGGTACCAAATACATCATCGCCAAGCTTTCCAATGAAGTGAACATCAGCGCCGCACAAAGCCGCCATAACCGCTTGATTAGCACCCTTGCCACCAAAGCCTGTGGTGAAAAGCTGTCCCGCTAAGGTTTGACCGGGCTCTGGCAATACATCGGCGTAGGCGGTTAAATCCATCATTGCACTGCCTACAACTGCGACTACTGGTGCGCTCATACCACTAGGCTAGTCGTTATGACTAAAACTTCAATCATTCTTGACGTTGACACCGGTGTAGATGATGCCTTTGCAGTGCTCTTTGCTGCTCGCCATCCAGATATCAACTTATTGGGAATCACATGTGTTGATGGAAACACCAATGTTGATCAAGTAGTCGCAAATACCTTCAAGGTCCTAGATGCTGCAGGTGCTGGAGATATTCCAGTAGCTCGTGGTGCGGTAAAGCCTTTGTTGGGTAAAAGTCAGTACGCCGAATATGTGCATGGCGCAGATGGCATGGGAGATTTAGGTATTGCACCTTCTGCTCGAAAGGTTGATTCACGTTCAGCTGTTGAATTGCTGCGAGATCTAATTGAACAATCAAAAGAGCCTGTAACAATTGTTCCATTGGCACCTTTAACCAACATTGCATTATTTCTGCGAGCCTTTCCAGAGACTGCAAAAAAGGTTCACCGAATTGTTTTGATGGGCGGTTCCGCATCTGCAGGAAATGCGACCGCGGCAGCGGAGTTCAACGTCTGGCATGATCCAGAGGCTGCAGCGATTGTTTTCCAAAGTGGAGTTCCGATCACCATGTATGGACTTGATGTCTTTATGCGTCCCGGAATTAATCGCGAACAAGCCACCGAAATGCAGAGTTCAGGTAACCCTGCTGCACAATTTGGCGGTTCTCTGGCATTGGCATTTATGGAGCGCCTCGGAGTATCACCAGTAACGCTGGGGGATTACGGTGCAGTCGCCAGTGTGATTCGCCCAGATCTTTTTACGACAGAGATGTTTGATGTTGTCGTTGATACTTCGGCAGGTCCCGCACGTGGTCAAACAATTGTTGATCGCCGCGATGCTTTCCTGAAAGAGCTTGAGCCGCTAGATCTTGAGGACTCGGCAAAGGTGCGAGTAACCCTTGATCTAGATGTCGAAGGCGTTCAGGATTTGTGGCTAAAAACCATTAATTCATAAGGGTTTTAAGGCCTACAAACCAATTGGATGCCAGACAGTCTTGGCCTCCATGAAGGCGATGATTCGACCAGGATCTGCTGATTTGAATGAGTGAATTCGCTTCAGATTTTCAGCTCCTGCAACCTTAATCTCTGAGTGCATCTTTGCTGGAAGACCTGAGATATCTAGAGCATCAATATCCATATGTGATGCCATCCAAGGAGCGATCTCCTTCTTCTTGCCGGTCAAGATGTTGATAACACCATGTGGCAGATCACTAGTTGCTAGAACTTCAGCAAAGGTCATTGCCGAAAGTGGTGCATCAGTGCTTGCAAGAACTACCACTGTGTTTCCAGAGGTAATAATCGGAGCAACACAATCAATTAAACCAAGAAGCGATGGGGTTTCAGGTGCGATCGCAGCGACAACTCCCATGCTTTCAGGGATTGTAAAGTTGTAGAAAGGACCAGCTACCGGGTTTGTTGATCCTGCAAGAGATGCGATCTTGTCTGTCCAACCTGCGTACCAAACCAAGCGATCAACCGAATCTGTTACCTCTTTGTCAGCCTTAATCTTTGAAACACCTGTTACCGCGACAATCTCATCAACAAACTGCGCACGTCGACCTTCAAGCATCTCTGCTATTCGATACAAGATCTGCCCACGGTTGTAAGCCGTTGCTTTATTCCAACCTACATGTGCTGCACGTGCGGCAACAACCGCATCACGCAAATCTTTACGAGAAGCCATACATGGGTTAGCAATAAACACACCCTTTGCGTTCTTGATCTCGTAGGTGCGACCTGATTCGGTACGCGGGAATTCGCCGTTGATGTACAGCTTGTAAGTCTTCTTCACATCAATTCGATTACTCATGGCTGACTCCCTTCAAGTATGCAGACAGGCCGTGACGACCACCTTCGCGTCCCCATCCAGACTCTTTGTATCCACCAAATGGTGATGTTGGATCAAACTTATTAAAGGTGTTTGCCCAGATAACACCGGCACGTAGTTGTTGAGATGCCCACAATGTGCGTGAACCCTTCTCGCTCCAAATGCCAGCAGATAATCCAAATGGGGTGTTATTAGCCTTTTCTATCGCCTCTTGTGGAGTTCTGAATGTCAGTACAGATAGAACTGGACCGAAGATCTCTTCACGAGCGATTCGATGTGCTTGGGTAACGCCGGTAAAGATTGTTGGCGCAAACCAGAAACCCTTACCCGGTAACTCGCACGCTGGGCTCCAGCGCTCAGCACCTTCAGCATCTCCAGCAGCTGCAAGCTCGATAATCTTTCCAAGTTGTTCCTTGCTATTGATGGCACCAACATCGGTGTTCTTATCCATCGGATCTCCAACACGAATCTTTTCCATTCGGCTCTTTAACTTGTGAAGAACCTCTTCGGCAACATTTTCCTGCAATAACAAACGAGATCCTGCGCAGCACACATGACCCTGGTTGAAGAAGATTCCATTAACAATTCCTTCAACGGTTTCATCAATGGGAGCATCATCAAAAACGATATTGGCAGCTTTTCCGCCAAGTTCTAAGGTCACACTCTTCTTTGTTGGTGCAACTGCGCGAGCAATAATCTTTCCAACCTCGGTAGATCCAGTAAATGCGATCTTGTCGATTCCGGGATGGTTAACAATTAATGCACCGGTTGAGCCATCACCGGTAAGAATATTGACAACACCTGCTGGTAGTTCTGCTTGCTGACAAACTTCGGCAAACAACAAAGCGGTTAGCGGTGTTGATTCAGCTGGCTTCAATACAACTGTATTTCCCGCAGCTAGCGCTGGCGCTACCTTCCACGCCAACATCAAAAGTGGGAAGTTCCACGGAATAATTTGACCTGCGACACCTAATGGCTTTGGTGAAGTGCCAAGGCCGGCGTACTCAAGCTTGTCAGCCCAACCTGCATGATAGAAAAAGTGCGCAGCAGCTAATGGAATATCTGTGTCTCTTGATTCACGAATCGGCTTGCCGTTATCGAGAGTCTCTAGCACTGCAAATTCACGTGCACGCTCCTGCATGATTCGAGCAATGCGATACAAGTACTTTCCACGCTCCTTGCCAGACATCTTTGACCAAGTTGCTGTGTAAGCCTTGCGCGCAGCCTTTACCGCTGCATCAACCTCAGCCTTGCCAGCAAGTGCTACCTGACTGAGAACCTCTTCTGTTGCTGGGTTAATTGTCGGAAAGTGCTTGCTTCCGGCAACAAACTTTCCACCAATGAAGTGGCCATACTTAGGTTTAATTGAAACCACTGCGCGTGATTCAGGTGCTGGGGCGTATTCGAAGCTCATAGTTGTCTCCACTAATCCATCGTCACATACTGAGGGCTTGAGTAATAACCTTCATCCATCTTCATGCGTTGCATCAATAGATCATTGAGCAAAGCACTTGCACCAATACGAAATAGCTTCGGATTGAGCCACTCTGGTCCAACGGTTTCATTGACCAAAACCAATTGTTTAATCGCATCCTTTGTATTTCTAATTCCACCGGCAGGCTTCACCCCGATACGTGTGTTTGTCATCTCATAAAAATCACGGACCGCTTCAAGCATCACCAAAACAACTGGGGGAGTAGCAGCTGGTGCAACCTTTCCTGTTGATGTCTTAATGAAATCAGCTCCAGCTGCCATAGCTAAGAAGGAGGCTTTGCGGACATTGTCATAAGTAACTAACTCGCCGGTTTCAAAGATCACTTTTAAGTGCGCCTTTTCGCCACAAACTTCCTTGATCTGAACAATCTCATTAAATACATCGATATAACGGCCTGCCAAAAATGCGCCACGATCAATCACCATGTCGATTTCAGCAGCGCCTGCATCGATAGCATCTTGAGTATCTTGAATCTTCACAGCCATTGACGCACGGCCAGATGGAAAGGCGGTTGAAACCGCAGCCACTGGAACATGCTGCCCGCCAATCAAATCTAGATGTGTTCTGGCAACTGAAACCATGTCGTTATAGACACACACCGCACCCACACTTGGAACCGTTGAATCAGTTGGATCTGGACGCACCGCTTTGGTGCACAAAGCTTTTACTTTGCCCGGTGTATCTGCACCTTCCAGTGTTGTTAGATCAACCATGGTGATCGCAGTTTCGATCGCCCAACGCTTTGAGGTTGTTTTGATGCTTCGAGTCGCCAGCATCGCCGCGCGCGCTTCTGCACCTACCTGATCAACACCAGAAAGATTGTTGAGGTAGCTCTTTAGCGATGCATCTGTGCCATCAACTAAACCGTAAAAACTCACGATAACAATTCCTTAAGCGGGGGACGTAGTTGATCCAAAACTACCTGAGCAGCTGTTGAATCCTTCTCAATTGCCTCAATGTAACACTTCATCTTTGCTTCAGTGCCGCTTGGGCGGATGATGATGCGCACACCACCATCAAGCCAGATTCGAACTCCATCTGTTGGTGGAAGACCATCAGTTGGTGTGGCCAAATCATCGATTGAAGTTACCGATCGACCAGCGATCTGCTGTGGAGGATTGCTGCGCAAGCCTCCCAGAATGACACCAACCTTTGAAAGATCACTGAGACGGATTGAAATCTGCTCGGTTGCATGGAAACCATGGCGTGCCCACACCTCATCCAGCAAATCAAGAACAGTTTTTCCTTCACGAGCTAAATCAGTTGCGATCTGTGCCAGGGTAATTGCTGCAGAGATTCCATCTTTATCATTGACAGTTATTGAATCTACGGCGTAACCAAGGGCTTCTTCGTATCCAAAGGTTAAGTTTTCAATCTTTGCTAACCATTTGAAGCCGGTCAAGGTCTCTTTGAATTCTAGGTTGTAGTGCGCGGCAATTTTCTTCACAATTGAAGAAGAGACGATTGAGTTTGCAAAGATTCCAGAATCGATCTTTCGCGCAATAGATTCAGCGAAAATCGCGCCTAATTCATCTCCGCGAAGCATTCTCCAGCCAGTTTTTGGATCATTAACTGCGGCGGCGCATCTGTCAGCATCTGGATCATTGGCGATTACAAGATGTGCATCAAAGCTCTTGGCTGTTTCTAGCGCAAGATCAATGGCACCTGGCTCTTCTGGATTTGGAAATGCAACCGTTGGAAAATCTGGATCGGGTGCAGCTTGTGCTTCAACAAGAATTGGAGATTGAAAGCCAGCTTTATGAAAAACCCTTTGAATGGTTTCAGTACCAACGCCATGCATAGCTGTGTACACAATTCGAAGTGAGCCCGGATTTGTTGCCAGCGAAGCGGTTCGGTCAATGTATTTCTGGATTATCTCTTCGCCTAAAACCTCCCACACCTTTTCGCGAGGTTGCGATTTCAAAGATGTAACCGCAGCAATCTTGCTTGCAATTGCTTCATCTGTTGGTGAAACTATCTGTGATCCTCGGTAATAAATTCCATCAACCCTTCCACCTAGATAAACCTTGTAGCCATTATCTTGTGGGGGGTTGTGACTTGCAGTCACCATGATGCCGACATCGCACTGCAATTCATTGGTTGCAAAAGCTAATACTGGTGTTGGTAGTGGACGAGGCAGTACATAAACCTTCATGCCCGCACCACTCATAATTTCAGCGGTCTCAAAGGTGAAATCCTCAGAACCATAACGCGCATCGCGACCGATAACTACCGAAGTTAGGTTGCGCTCTTTCATGTAAGCAACGATCCCTGCAGCTGCGCGACCAACAACTGCGCGATTCATTCCGGATGGCCCAGGTCTAATTGGTCCACGTAATCCCGCGGTACCAAACTGCAAAAAGCCATTAAAAGATGCACGCAGTTCAACTTCATTGCCGGCATCTAGCCATTGTTGCAATTGAGCAGCGGTCGTTAGATCTGGATCATCTGCGATCCAGGCTTTAACTTCCTGCTCTAGCGAGTGATCCATGTGCTTAGAGTAACTTCGGAATAACCCCTTTGAGAAGCGCGCCCATACGATCTGCCGCCGCCTTACCTGCAGCAATTACCTCTTCATGGTTGAGCTTTTCGCCAGTAACTCCAGCGGCAGCGTTTGTGACTAGTGAGATTCCAAGTACTTCGGCCCCTAATGCATGTGCAGCGATCGCTTCAGGAACTGTAGACATTCCTACAAGATCAGCACCCATAGTTCGCATCATCAAGATTTCTGCAGGGGTTTCATAAGTTGGACCACGCCAGTGCACATAGACACCTTCTTGAAGCGATGAATCTTCCTTTTTAACTATCTCGCGAATTCTCTTACTGTATAGATCTGTTAGATCAACAAAGGTTGCACCCGACAGAGGAGAAACCGCGGTTAAAGAGATGTGATCACGAATCAATACTGGCTGGCCAACTGAATATGCGGTGTTGATTCCACCGCAGGCATTGGTCAAGATAACAACTTTGCAACCCGCTTTAACCGCAGTGCGCACACTGTGCACTACAGGTTCGATGCCTTTGCCTTCATAGAGATGGGTTCTTCCTAAAAAGACTAAGGCACGTAACTTCTTTCCATCGCTCTCGATTTCATAAGAGCGGACCTTGCCTGAATGTCCTTCAACTGCAGGTGCGAAAAATCCGGTGAACTCTTCAGCGTTGCATTCAAAGACAGGAGTTCCAAGTGCATCAACCGCACTGACCCAACCAGATCCCATAACCAGTGCAACATCGTGATGTGCAACTCCGGTTTTTGCTGCAATCTCTTTAGCGGCAAGTTCAGCTGCAGCTAGTGGATCCTTATAAAGAAGTTCGGTCTGTGTCATGCGGCAATAATGTCACAAATTGGCGGTGTGCCGCTTCCTACCTCATGGCCTTAACTTCGGGCCACGAGTACCCAAGGTTGGCAAAGGCTTTACGAACAAAGGGCATAGATATTCCAACAACATTTGTGTAATCGCCTTCAATAGATGGAATGAAGGGAGAGCTAAAACCATCTAATGTGAAACCACCAGCTACATGGAGCGGCTCTTCAGTAGCGACATAATCGGCGATTTCTTCATCACTCATGTGATCAAAAGTTACACGTGTGGTTACTCGATCTGAGATCTCAATATCTTTAGCGGTGTCGATTATGCAGTGCCCGGTGTGAAGTAATCCAGAATTGCCGCGGACTCGCTTGGCACGCTCGGTAGCTACATCGGGAGTACCTGGTTTACCGAGGGATTGCCCATCAAACTCAAAGGTCGAATCGCAACCAATAATGATCGCGGGAAAATCAATCTGCTCGCGAACTGTGTGCGCTTTAGTAATGGCAAGTGCGATCACCATATCTGCCGGAGAAAGTGAGTTAAAAAAATCTGTCTCTTCATCTACATGGCTGACAATAATTTTTGGAGCAAGTCCAGCAGATTCCAAGAGTCGGCGACGACTAGTTGATTGTGAGGCTAAGACAATTGTTGTCATTATTGATCAAACCTTCTGGCTCTAAATGTGATGTGAGTTCGGTACGCGACTAACTGTATCGGTACATCTACGATAAGCCCGTGAGTAAAACCTTTCCAACGGTAGGTCTAGTTGGCTCCGCCCCACATGCTGGAATGTATCTCTCGCCAGCGCAAGCATTGGGCGTAGAACTTCTTAATGTGGCCGATGGCAAGAGATGCGATGTCGTGACTGTCATTGAAAGATCTTTCGCTTTAAGTATCGTAAAAAGATTTGAGGCAGAAGGTGTGACTGTGCGTCCATCATTTTCTGCACTTTCAGCAGCGAGCCAAAGGTTCAATGAAACTACTGTTAACAACTCCACACTGTGTGTAATGGTTGCTCGTTCGCCACATGGCCAGGCAACAACATGGGCACCTACTGAAATCATTAGAAACAAAGGTCTTTGGAGCATGAGTATTACTCCTGCACCTAGATTGAATGAAACTTTCCAAGAAAAAGCCCAACAACTAGCTCTAGATATCTCTGCCCAATTAGGGGTGGTCGGCGTCATTGCTGTTGAAATTT
>JACCEC011777564.1_pt1 | contig 10466 bp, 8 predicted proteins | sample 7450121 | NCBI WGS metagenome assembly JACCEC01 (sample SAMN15323455, study PRJNA562643) | freshwater metagenome | isolation source: river surface water | place: USA:Blue River Watershed | collected 2017-08-18 | reverse complement strand
GTGTACTGCCTGTACGAACACCACCTGGCCCTCTGATTGAGATATTTTGTGCCGAACCTGGCTCACCACTTGCTGAAGTAACGTTTACACCCGCTACTTTACCTTGTAAAAGCTGCTCAGGAGAGTTGATAATACCTTTGTTGAACTCTTCGCTTCTAACTGATTTTACCGCACCTGTGATGTCGGTTTTCTTGGCAGTTCCATAACCCACAACTACCACTTCGCTGAGGGTTTTGCTATCAGATTTGAGTTGTACGTTGATTTGGGTTTGTCCACCTACGTTTACTTCTTGTGGCGTGTAGCCTACATAACTAAACACCAAAACAGCTTTACTATCTGGCACAGCGATTGTATATTCACCATTACCGTCGGTGATTGCACCTTTAGTGCTACCTTTGGCCGTTACGCTTACTCCTGGAAGTCCATCGCCTGTTTCGGCATCGGTAACTTTACCTTTTACTGAGATGTCGATGGCATTAATGCGTGTAGTGGGTTGACTTTTGGCATAGCCTACACCGACCCCCAGAAATGCAAATAATAGGATAGTGACAGATAGCTTTGTGAATAATGGAGAAAGCAACCTGTTTTTCAGTAATTTTTGATTCATTGTCGTTGACTGATTTTGTGATTAAGAATACTTGTTAGGTTTGTGAAAGGCAAATACAGAAAACTGTATCAGATGAACAGCACATGACATTGGTGTTAAATTAGGTAATCATAAATGGTTTGGTGAAAAATTGATTTAAAAAGAGAAATAAAGACACTGGATTGCTCAATTAGTAAGTATTTGCCTTGAGAAACAACTGCAAAACTACACCTTACTGATTAGGAGAATATTACCGTAATGTTACGATTATATTGTCAAAAGTCAATAGTTTAAATGTAATGAAGTGTTAAATATAGGATACTTGCTACTGCATTTTACTAATAAAAAATAAGATATTTCTCATAAATTATTACGCAAACGTTTGAAATAGTTATGCAAACGTTTGAAATTGGGGAGGAATGTGATAAGTGTGAGTATTGAGTAATGTATGTTTTTAGAAAAAAGAACTTCATTAAAGTCCTTCTAAAATACTCATAGGTGGATAAGTTTTGCTAAGACTTTAAGTTTTTTAAGTTTAGTGCGTGTTTTAATATCCTCAAAAGCTATATGGAATTAAGAAGTAGATTTTTTTATTAAATAATTTCTAAACGCCTTTCTGAAAGAGGCTGCTTGTCTTCTTGATACTTTAAGAGTGTTTCCATTGCTCATTGTGGCAGTCGCACCGTCAATATCATAATATAAATCATTGAGAAATTTTATATTGATTAAATAGCGGTTGGAGATTCTAAAGAATGAGAAAAAACTTAGATTTTTCTCATATTCCTTTAATATTTCCTCATGTCTTTTTAAAGTAGAAGGATGTACTTTTCTGCCTTTTTTATTTAGGTGAAAAATAGTGTAGTTTATATCGCCTTCTAAATAAATGATATCTTCTATATTAATAGATTCGTAAAAGTTTTTAAATCGTTCAGATTTGATGGGAATATGAGTTTTTACATTTGAAACTTGTTCAAGTTTAAGATTTTTTGAGTCAAGAATGAACTTCTCAAATGTGTCAATAAAGTCTTGATTTTGAGGTTGTAATGTAAGAGCTTTTCTTAAATCATCTTCTGCTAAAGCAAATTGCTTTAAGTTATTATAAATTTCAAATCTTTTAACATAGAAAATAGCCTCATCTGACTTAGCCTCAATTGCATTCTTTAGTTTCTTTAGTTTTTGTCTATTTGTTAGAAGAGGCATTAAACACTCATTAAATTCTCCAAATGCCTTTTGTTTTATTTGAAATTGTTTCCATTCATATTCAGGTATGGTGTACTCGAATATTTTACTGAATAGTACCCAATAATCTTTCTTTAGAATAGCTTTTGTGAAGTCAGTGGTTGTATAATCACTTTCAATCTGTTCTTTCCAAGCTAATTCGTTATCTGCATGAATGATAAAAAAACCATCTATTTTTTTAGTTAAAATAGGTTCAAATTGACTTTTAAAGTTTTCAATTACTATCTGTTCTTGAGGGTTAATTGCACCTAAATTAGTTAAAGGCAAACGGCTAATTACAAAATAAAGTGGTAAGTCTCGACTCATTTGGTCAGCTTGAAGGCTTTGTAATATCCATTTTAAACCAATGATATTTTCGGGGTTATTTACACCAAATAGAATGGCTTTATCTGCAAATAGTTTAAGTGTAATTGAGGCGATTTCAGTTAAACCTGTGCGGGAGTCTATTAATAAAAAATCAGGTTTTATCTCTTTTTCAATGCGGTCTTTTAAACTTAAAAGTAAAAGTGTTCCTTCACTCAAGCCTGTTTGTTCATCTCGCTTAAAGAATTCATGCCAATTTATCTTAAAAAGTTTGTTCCAATAGTTTAAATCATTTAGCCTTCCCGCAGGCATATAGTTTATTTCTCCTTGCTTTACAGGTAAATTTGTGTAAAACCGCTCAAAACTTTCTGGCAAAGCTTTTGTTTCATTAAATTCATCAAGATATTCTACAATACCTTCGGTATTCATTATACGGGTCTGAATTTCTCCTTCTTTTTCTGCTTGGGCAAATTTATAATGTAATCCTGGAGCTTCTAAATCAAAATCCATCACACATACTTTCTGCCCCATTTCTTCGGCGAGCCACATAGCCGTGGTTGCTAAACCTAACGACCGACCTACACCACCTTTATATGAATAAAATGTAATGGTTTTCATGCAGCTTGTAGAGACAATGAAGGTTTAAATTCTTGTGCTTTTTGAAAATCTGACTGTGATAAATTGAAGATACTATACTTTTCAGTTAGCTTGCTTTGTAGCCCTTGATTGGCTTCTTCTAATAAAAGATTTAACACAGAACTTTGTTCAGTACTTAAACGAGGGTTAGCTAATAAACCTTTTGACATCGCCAAAACAGCTTGGTAACGTTTATTGTTAAAATATTCTTTTTGCTTTTCAATCATCATTGGCAGCAGAACCGCAGGAATATTTTGAAGATAGGCTAAATAATCGTTATTGCTTGCATTTTCTCTAAAATCACCAACTTTTTGTCTCTCTATTTTGGTTATCTCTTTCAATCGGTTGATAACTTCACCAATTGTTCGGTATGTTTCATTTAATTCAGTAAAACCATAATTCACTGTACCCAAAGCATATTCTTCTTCAGAAATATATCTTTTTTGATACAAAGTGTAAGGAGGTTTGTAGAGATAAACGTGTCCATCAGGTTCTTTTACTAAACCCGCCCCGTCAGTTTTTAAAGCCGCTAAAAGAATATAACTCATATTAATTCTGGATTTAATCGTTCATCATCAAAGTAGCTATTCATTAATTGAAACAAATCATTTAAGAGAATAATGGAGGTTTCATCCAATGTTGATTTTCTTTCAAAGAAAGAAGCTATTTCGTCTGAAATTGCTCTGTAAATTGCTTCTTCAAAACGTAAAGTAACATTATTTATTTCAACATCTTGCCATGTAATGACCTCAATATAATCAGAATGTTTCGAGTTTTCAAAAGGTTTAAGTATAAATAAATTGAAATCTGTTTCACCCTTTTTAATTTCATTTTGACTTTTTACAACTACAATTTTACAAAAATCTTCTTTAGTGGCTAAATCTTTTTGTAAAAAATCTATATTGATTGTTTGATTATCTGTTGTAAAATAATAACCTTGTTTAGTGTTGTCTTTCTCGCCAATAAGACTGTTGTGTTTTATGAGAACAAACTTATCTTCATCAAAGTTTTCAAGTGGAAAAGCAAATGTAAAATTGCCCCAATTTGGCATTCCTGATTGGCCATTGTTGAGGTTAAAGTATTTGAATTTTTTACCAAACTCAAAGGTTTCATCAAAAGTTATACGTTGGGGAGCTTTTTTACCAAAATGTTCTTTGCATTTTTCATCATCATTCCATACTTCCCATGCACTTAGGTATTTTCCCATATTCAAAATCTGTGAAAGTACAAGTTCTGGATGTTTTGCATCAAACCCAGTCAAAACTTTGCCATTTGACGTACTTTGAAAAGCAAAACCTGAAAATGTAGAGAATGTTGCTTCCCCTTTTTCTTCTAAGTGGACTAATAATTCATTCAACAAATTAGCATTCTGAATTTCTTCGCAGGAACTTTGGTAGTCTTGATGAAGAGTAGGTTGATTCCCTTTTGAAAGTTGATATAGATTCATAGTCAGAGCAGTATAGTTCAGCAAAAATCAAAATTAATCAAATCCTCAGAAATAACTATAATGTGTTTAGTTTATCTCCAATAACTCAGGATTATTAACAAATCGTTTTAATAGTTTAAATAATTTTCCACCGTGAGAGGCATCAATTACTCGATGGTCGAGAGCTGCACCGAGCATCAGAATACTACGAGGTACGATTTCGTCATTCACAACCCAGGGTTTTTTTGTCACTCCGCCTAAAATCAAGACAAATGCAATATTGGCCGAAGGCATCAAGGCAGGATAACCAATATCTAAGCCAATACTGCCAATATTTGATAAAATAAACGAACCAAAATTATTGGCAGAAAGCCCAAGAGGCGGAATAGAAATGCCGAGTGTAGTAGTGATATATTTAATTGACTGATAAACCCACCCACGCAGCGGCCACGGAATAGCCGCCAATTTTTCTTTCATTTGCATAGTGGCATTTTCATCTCCTTTATAGGTTTTATCGAGTTCGTTACGTAGTTTTTCCACCGAATTCGATAGTGTAATTTTATCGGCATCGTGAATTTTTACCGAACCCATTTCTCCATTTTGTAGAAGCACACTTACGGTGGCATTGATTGCTTCATGTGAGTAAATATTCCCTCTTTTTACATACGTATTGAGTTCGGGAATTTCTTTGATAGCCCGAGCAGTAGCCACCAGAAAAAAATGTGTGAGCGTAATCTTTACGCCAGATTTACGCTTCTCAGCAATGTATTTTTCTAAATCTGTAATATCAATTTCAACCGAACCAAATATTTTCGAATCAACTGGTTTTTTATATATCGTTGAGGCGGTTTTTCGCCAAGAAGTATTCAAAGGGTTATTTTCTTTCATTTATTAGGGTTTGTTTGAAAATAGTTACAGTTGTTTTTATTGTTGCACATGGTTGGTTTTCAACAAGGTGCAACAATTTTCAACAAAAATAACATTTTAAACGCTTTACTTTATTTCTTCTCTAAAAGTGCCATCACTTCGGCATCGCCCATTACGGCATTGGCTGGGCGTGGGTGTTGTGCATCAAAAACTTGTAATTCGGCTTGGGTCAAAACCTTATTGGCACTTTCATCAACTGTGCCATTCAGCATTACTTGCTGAATATCAAGTTTTAAATATTTAGCCAAAAATGGATAAACTGCTTGGCGTTTTGATGGGCCATAATCGTGTTTTTCGTTGGCGAGATGCACATTCTCTACCTTATCTGCTGCACCAAAATACGAATAAACATTTTTGATGTATGGATACTCCATGTTAGGTGTATTCACTGTCCAATCGCCACCATCCGACACTAAAAGCATAGGTTTTGGGGCGAAAGTAGCAGCAATTTCCACATTGGTTGTTTGGTGGGTAGGGCGTTTATGAATAGGCATTCCACTTTCGCACACGCAACCTCCAAAGAAATAACCTGAAACCATCACCACAGGTACAGAAACCTTAATGCGGTCGTCAAGGGCAGAAAGTACAAATGTTTGTGTTCCTCCGCCCGATTCGCCCGTCATACCGATACGTTTTTTATCTACATCGGGTAAACCTAATAAAAATTCAAGAGCGGCTTTGCCATTGATTATTTGGAGTTTAAGTGCTTTTTCTATCTTGTGCATAGATTGTTTTGAATCGCCCATACCAACCATATCATAGGCAAAAACCGTTGCTCCCATGCGAGCGAGCGTAGCACAACGCTGCTGTGTGTAGGCGGTAAAACGTGGGTCTGTACCGTGTCCATGCGGACATAAAATTCCTGCATTTTTTCCTTTGGTTGAGTGGGCAGGACGATACAAATTACCTGTGACATAAATGCCTTCAATGCTTTGAAAAGATACATTTTCTACCGAATACCCATTCAAATCTTTTTTACTATGAATAATAATATTGGTAGGTTTTTTAAATTCATAATTACTCAATTCAGCTCCATCTAAGATTCCGTGACGGATTTCTTGGGCGTGCTTTTGCCACGAAGTTTTATCAGAATATCGTTTAGCAAAATCAGTGTGGAGGTTTTTTGCATCTTCTTCCGTAAAAAATTTACCTTGACAGAGGTCGGGTTTTTCGGGATTGTATTGAGCAAAAGCCAACTGTCCTGCAAACAGCAGCGTAAGAGCTAAAAAGGAGGTTTTCATAGATGTATTTGACAAGGTTGAATAAATTTTTAAAGCCAAAGTAATGGATTTCGGATGGGTAAATTTCTGATTACTTCATCGTTTTTTGGAAAATGCTCCAATTTTTTCCAGCTTTCAAGCCAATTTTTATTGCCAAAGTGCTGATAGCCAAATAATAAAAAAGGTTGAGCTACTGGCCATTCTTCCCAGTACATTACATCTTTTGGGTAAGTCCAAAGACTTTTGTTTTCGATGTAGGGATACAGAAACTCAATGGCTTTTTTCATTGTGCGGCCATCTTCCAACCTAAAATTCCATAAATCATCTTTCGAATCGGTCAAAATTTGGCAGAGCGTAGCCATGGCATCCAAATTAAAAATTGAGTATCCATAAGGCTTGGTGCGTTTGAGTTCAAGTGGAAAACTACCATCTTTTTCGAGTTGATTGGGTAGTAAAACTGTTTTAAAGCGAGCTTTACAATAATCAATTAAAGCTTGATTTTCTGTCAGTTTAGCAAATGATGCTACTTGCATTACCCAACAAGTGCCATGATTGTTTTTGGCTTCTCGTTCGTCAATACCATACTGATGAGTGGTAAGCCATGCAAGATATTGAGCAAACCAGTTTTTGATAATTTGCAGATTATTTTTATCTACACTCGCTGCCTTTTGCATGATAATAATTCCTTGTGCAACCTCCATCAAATGAATCGTGTCGATGATTCCGATACCTCTTCCCGTAGCCTTACCTTTGATGGCCTGGGCATAGAGTAATGAAGGATTCATAAGCGTATTTTTATCAACAAACCAAGCATTGATGTGTGAAAAGGCGTGTTTTACATACTTTTCATCTTTCGTAATCAGATATGCCGAGGCTAATGAACCAACGATTTGACTAAAGCGAATCATAGCTTTTCGATGAGCCACAAAATTATCTGGATTGGTTTGGCCGTCACGCTGAATATATGGCCCATTTGGGTCATCAGGGTTTCTCCACCAATAATCACCTTCAGAATAAAAATCATGCAAACCACCTGCCGAACGTTCACATTGTTCGGCCGTAATCGTGATTGGTTGTTGAGCCATTGCCCAGTTGGCTTGAGCAATAATATCTTTCTGCAAAACTCCAATTACTTGATTGGAAAGTTGTTTTTGCCCAAATAAAGTAATGGAGAAAAGATGTAGAAAGATAAAAATATGAACAATTTTCATTTTTGGCGGGGGTGTTTATGGTTTTACAAAATCCTCACGCATAGGGTTGAATACATCGATTAAAATGCCATCTTCCAAACAAACCGCACCATGAAGAACATTGGAAGGAATAAAATAGACATCGCCTTCTTTCAAAATTTTACTTTCACCAGCAACCGTAATTTCAAATGAACCACTGGCCACATAGCTAATTTGTAAATGAGGATGTTTGTGTGTGGTGCCAATTCCACCTTTCTCGAAAGCAACTTTCACGAGCATAATGTCTTCATTATACGACATTATTTTTCGTTTGATTTTTGGGTCAACCACTTCCCACGGAAGTTCGTCATCGGTGACTAAAGTTTTGTTAAATTGTATCATAGTTTCGTATCACAATTTTCTAAATTGTGTCTATATTTTTGTTTAATAAATGGAGAATTGTGTTACTTAAAAACTTTCTTTAGAAAACTATCAATATATCCCACCGTAGGCTCAAACCACGGTGAGAGTAAGCAAAACGAGTGGGGCGAATTTTCAAATGTATGTACTTCTGAATAAATACCAAACGCATCAAGTTTCTTGCGATAATCATCACGGCCAGCGTGCATTCTATCAACGGAGCTATTCAAGAAAAGGGTAGGAGGGGTGTTTTTACCTGTATACGTAAGAGCCGAGGCTTCGTGCCAAAGTTCGAGGTTTTCGTCTTTGCTAAAGCCAAACCAATAAGTAGCGGCAGAAGTGCTTTTTCGGTCATCGCCCTCGCCTGATTCTGGGTGAATGTAAGCCAAGATTCCATCAATATCTACAATAGCATTTATTTGGCTTGAATGATTTAGATTTCCAAAGCTACCTTCAAACTTAGGTAAATGATTAGTATTGCCAATGAGTGCTGAAAGCTGCCCACCAGCCGAAAAGCCCACACTCGCAATTCTGTTGGTGTCGATGCCATATTTCTTGGCATTGGCACGAATCCATCTTACGGCTGCTTTTAAATCATACACGGCAGCAGGATAAAGAGCCTCGGTTGAAAGACGATATTCGGCTGTAAAAGTCGCATAACCTAAAGCTGCCAAGCGTTGAGCTAACGGAATATGCTGCGTACGATTACCTGTACGCCAACCGCCACCATGAATAATCAGAATAGCGGGACGCAGTTTTTTAGAGTTCGTTTTTGGGTAAAAAGCATCGAGTTGTAAATCTCTCGTGCCAGTATTAGCATAGACAAGGTTTCGTTCTTCAATAACATTTTCTGGCGTTTTTTCGGGTACTAAAGTGGCATTCGGATGCGTTTTTAGGCTGCTTTTCAATGCACTATAATTACTGTACGAAGTATCTCGAACGTTTGTAATACCTTTCATTGAAGGCATTCTGTTCCAAAAATCTTGGTATTGTGTCAGTAATTTTCCTGAGAATATTTCTTCTTTGGTGTAAGATGAAGCTTCTTTTTCGCTGAGTTGGTGAGCCCATTTCACTCTGCTTTGCGTATTGGAACCTTCGCCTTTTGAACCATACTCAGCATAGAAAGTTGTTTTTTCGATTTCTGGTCTGCCCCAGTTATTCCAGCCTTCGGGTAGAATTTGGCTGCCGAGTTCACAATTGATGAAAACAGTTTTGGCAAAATCTCGCCACGGTCTGCCCAAATATACTTTGGTAGCAGCTTTATCAGCAGTTAGTTTACAATCTTTGAAAATATAGCCGTAGGCTACCCATTTGGGTGTAGAGGCCGCCGTAACATAACCATCAGTTTTGCTATGAATGTGGCATTTTTCAAACAAAGCTGTTGACGAACCAAAAATAAAATCGACCGTACCTTCGATGTAGCAATTTGTAAAATATTGTCTTGAGTTTTCGCCCGAAGCAAAAATGGTATCTTGGTTTCCCAGAAATTTACAGTTTTCAAATGAGCAGCGGTCGCCTTCAACGTGTAGGGCAACTGCTTGCCCTACTTTTCCAGCTGTATTTTCAATAGTCAGGTTTTTAAATTTAATGTCGTTGCCCATTACTTTAAGGGTGTACGAATCAAAGGTTTCCATTTTACCTTTTCCCGAAAAATCATCGTAGCTAATGATGGTGCTATCGAGGCTTTCACCCACAAATGTAATATTCGTAAGCGTGCTATAAACTTCAATTTTTTCTTTGTAAATCCCTTTTTTGATTTTGATGGTAATCGGTTTGGGCAAATATACCCGTACAGCATTGATGGCATCTTGAATGTAACGAAAATCGCCACTGCCATCTTTGGCTACTACTAAATCGTGTTGAACTTTAAGTGCTTGGGCGTAGGTTTGGGTACTGAAAAATAGTAAAGAAACTAAGAGAATACTGAAAAATCGTTTCATTTTATGAGGTTGGCTGATAAAAAGGCTTAAATTACAAATATCGTAAACGCCTCGAAATATGCCTTCATGTAGTGTGGTTTTTATTATTCGTCTGGATTCTCCTTTTCCATAAAAATCTTTTTCCTTAACTTTCAAATTCAATCAACAAATCAATTTTTTACATGAAAAAAGCTATCTTACTTTTACTGGTATGGACATCGTTTTCGTACACGGTTTCGGCTCAAACTAACGACCTTTATTTTGCTTCTTACCCAAGCCTTAGTCCCGATGCAAAAACTGCTGTGTTTTGTTATGAAGGCGATATTTGGAAGGCCGATTTACCTTCTAAAATAGCTACTCGACTAACCGCTATGGTGGGCAATGAAACTCGTCCACGTATTTCGCCCGATGGAAAATGGGTGGCATTTTCGGGTGGACAATATGGCAATGCCGATGTGTATGTGATGCCCTTAGAAGGTGGAACGATTCGCCAACTTACGTTTCATGATGCGGCTGATTTAGTTGAATCATGGACTTGGGATTCGCAGAGTATTTATCTCACCTCAAGTGCATATAACGGCGGAACAACCTATAAGATTTCTCTCAATGGTGGCACGCCTG
>JACCEC013168580.1_pt1 | contig 10468 bp, 5 predicted proteins | sample 7450121 | NCBI WGS metagenome assembly JACCEC01 (sample SAMN15323455, study PRJNA562643) | freshwater metagenome | isolation source: river surface water | place: USA:Blue River Watershed | collected 2017-08-18 | reverse complement strand
TAAAAAAATTGATTAAAAATATGAATATAGTATTTAATCATAATAATTCAAACTATAATATAATAAGAATGGTATACCTATTTAAGAGAAAGTTTCCCAAGCCAGATGATTTGGTTATGGCCAAAATTATATCCATTGGTAAAAATGGAATTGATGTGTCTTTACCAGAATATAATAATCTTACCGGATTTATAACATTTACAGAAGTTTCAAGAAAGAAAAAACGAGATATTGATAAAATAGTTTTTATTGGAAATGAAGTAGTAATGTTGGTGATTAAAACAGATGAAGAAAAAGGATATTTAGATTTATCCAAAAGAGATGTAAAAGACTCTGAAGTAAAAGAATATGATAATAAAATAAAATTACATAAAAATCTTTACAACTTGTTTAAATATGTTTTATTAAAATTAAAGGGTATTGAAGATATAAATAAAATAACAGAAGAAGAATTATATCCATTTTTAGTTAAAACTCTTTTTGAAATTCAAGAAGAATCTGAATTAGACAATAAAAGTATTTTAGATAAATTATTAAATAAAGATTCTAATACTGAAATGTTAAATTTAATTGATTATGAGGAATTGTATTGGAATCAAAACGATATAAAGGAAATATTAGACCATTATATTGATACAAAAATAAATACTAAAAAGGATTCAAAGAAAAGTAATTTTAATATGTTAACATATGGATTGGATGGTTTAAACGATATCAAATATACTTTGGATTTTAAGAATTTTTCATTTTATCCAAATGTGTCTGAATTATTTGATATTGAAATAACATATACATCAGCAACAAATTATGCACTTGCAATTGAACAAAAAGAATTTGGAATGGGTCAAATTGATGAATGTTTAGGATTGTTAGTAAATGAAATAAGTTCAAGAGCAAAGGAGCGAAATGTGATGTTAGGATAAAATATAAATAATTTATTTAATTTTAGAAAATATTATTAAAATATAATATTTTTTATAAAAAAATTTAATTAACAATTTGTACAATAGTTCCATGTAATTGTATTTCATTATTTTTGGTAATTAAAATAGAATCCCCGATAGCTCCTGCCATATTAATACTAGAGACAATATTAATTTCTTTGGTATTTTTATTAATTTTAAGCATTTTGATATTTCTCTTAATAGTTCCCAACATTCCAACATAAATATCATTAGAATTTAAATTAGCTTTATCATTCCATTCGGTATATTTGACAACACAGTTTTTAAATACTTTATTATCAGTATCGGATGGTCCAACAATAAAATTACTAACTAATCTATCTTCTTTGGATAAAGAAGAGTCAATAGATAATTCAACTCCAATTAATCCACCAGGATATGCAATATCCAAATCAGTTTCATCAGTTTTTAATTTAGAAACAAATGCTTCTAATGGAATACAATTACCATCTTTTTGTACAATACCAGGAATAATTTTAATTTTATCTCCAATAGAAATTTTGCCTTGTTTGATAGTACAACCAATAACAGCACCTTTTAAATCTTGGATTGGTGTTCCTGGTTTATTGATATCAAAACTTCTTAAAATAGATGCTTTTAAAGGTTTATTAATTTTTTCAATTAATTCATCATTAATAGGATTTTTAATGGTTTCAACAATAAATTGAATCAAATAATTGATTCCAAATCCGAATTGAGCACATAACGGAATAAAATATTTTAAATCATAAGTTTGTCTGATTTGGTCATAATGTTCAATTACTTTGGCTTTAGTAACCAAATCAATTTTATTATGAATCCCAATAGTTTTTTGATTTAAACCTAAAAATTTAATAGCTTTGTAATGTTCATTTGTTTCTGGGTCTTCAGTATTATCGGCAGCAATTAATAATAAACAATAATCCATATTAGCAGCCCCTGATAATGCTGTTGTTTGTAAATCATTGTGTCCAGGAGAATCTACAAAACTCACATGTAAAACTAATTTATTTTGGTCCCCACATAATTCACAAACAGTTTTATTTGCTTGATAACAATGTGGTTTAGGACATCTGTCGCATTTATAGAATTTAGCATTTGTATAACCTAATTTAATAGTCATATTTTTAGCTAGTTCCTTTTTGAATCTCATAGGGTCAATACCAGTAAGAGCTCTAATTAAAGTGCTTTTACCATTAGCGACTCGGCCTTGAGTGGCTATAATTATAAGTGGTTGAGCTTCTTGACTAATTTGCATTTTATTATATTATAATAGTAATAATTAATATAATATTATATTAATTTAATATCAATTTTTTTATTATAAAAAATAGTAGTATTTGTTATTTTTAAACACTTCCTTTAATAATTGCAGATTTAGATTTGCATTTGGAGCAAGATTTATAATCAATACTCATTTTATGATTTTTAAGGATAATAGTTTTGATAGATTTACAAATATTACATTGAGAATATAATCTTATATATTTTTTAATAGAATTAGGTAGTACATCTTTATATCTTCCAGGAATTAAAAAATAATTTGATTTATTGATTGATGTGGGTTTTTTGTATTCGGCCTCAAAATATTTAAGCATTTCAACTTCTCTTCTGGTTAAAATTTCATCAACAAGTTTATCGATTGGACTAATATTATTAGCTTTGTTATTTTGAATATTTTTATCAGTTTGTTCATTTTGTTCTTTTTGTTCTTTTTGTTCTTTTTGTTCATTTAAAATATTAAATTTGAAATCAAAAACATATTCATAATTTTTTTGATAAATTTGATTAACCAAATCATTAATATATTTGTCAGAATCATAACCCAAACTATCAAAATCAGATTGTTCCATAATTTCATTTTCTTTTTTTCCAAAAATTTTATTAATTTTTTTATTAATAATTTGGTTAGTTTTAATTTCTAGCAATCCATTAATCTTTTTAAAAATATTTCTATCAACACAATCTATTTTTTCAACTTCTTCAAATAATTTATTAGTTTCTAGTTTAACATTATCATATAAATTATTTTTAATACTTATAGCCATTTCTTCCTTACAAATTTGTTTGAGATTTTCTTTAAAATTTCTCCACTCAGTTCTTTTGTGTTCATTAAAATTAATATCTGGTTTTGTAATTCTTTCATCTTTATTTGGTAAAATAATTTCTTCATTATTTTGAATAGTATTAAAAAGTTCATCTAATAAATAATTATAAATAGTATCTGTATCTAAATTAATATCAATATCTGTCCTAGGATTATTATTAGTATCAGTCAATTCTGTCATATTTGTATTATTAAAACAATTAGTAAATTCTTCCATGTTATTATAATATTTTATATACATATATATTTAAAATCAATTTTTTATTATTTGAGATAAATTAAAATTTGTGTGTGAAAAATATATAATTCTAATATATAACTAGATGTCAGATTCAGATAGTTTGGATATAGATATAACAGATAATTCAAATAATAATTATGATATATATGAGAATACATATAATTCCATAGATTCAATAGAGGAAACAAGTGAATCGTATGAATCAAATGAATCAAATGAATCAAGTGAGATAAAAAAAAATAATAAAACAAAAAAATCTAATAACAAATCAAATAAATCAAATAAAACTAGTTCTAAATCTAAATTAGAAGAAGAATTAAAAACAGATTCATTTGATGATTGGGATATAGATGATAAAGATTATGGGTATCCAAAATATGGGGATGAGAATTTTCAGAGTCAAATATATAGAAAGAGAGAATTTTATTATTATAAAATACCAGAGAGACCTAATTTAGAAAATTATAAAGAAATTGAAGAATTTAGAAGAAAAATTTGTGTTCCATCTGGTCAACTTTTAGAACATCAAGCATTATTATCAAATTTTATAAATCCAGATACCCCATATAAAGGTTTATTAGTTTTCCATGGTACAGGAACTGGTAAAACCTGTGCAGCTATTGCGGTTGCTGAAAAATTTAAACAACAGGTTAAAAGATATGGAACACAAATATATATTTTAGTTCCTGGACCTTTATTAAAAGAGAGTTGGAGAGAACATTTTATTAAATGTACTGGAGATACTTATGTAATAGAAAATGAGAATTTAATTTATATGAATGAAGAAGAAAAGGAGAAAATAAAAAAACAGGCTATTCAAAATGCATCACAATATTATAAAGTTATGAGTTATAGAAGTTTTTATCGTAGAGTATTAGGTGAAAAAATTGTAGAAAAAAAAGTAATTGAAGGAAATAAAATAAAAGTTTCTTATAAAAAAACAGATGAAGGTGATTATGAGCGTGATGTATCAATGGATAGATTACATAATTTAAATAATAGTTTAATAATAGTGGATGAAGCCCATAACTTGACAGGTAATGCATATGGAGAGGCTTTGATGAAGATTATAAAAAATTCAATAAATTTGAAGGTATTACTTTTAACAGCAACCCCGATGAAAAACTTGGGAGACGATATTGTGGAACTATTAAATTTTTTAAGACCGCCAGATTCATTGGTTCACAGAGATCAGGCATTTACTTCAGCAAAAAATCACACTATGGAATTAAAAGATGGTGGATTAGAATATTTAAGAAAAATGTCTATTGGTTATATATCACATTTAAGGGGAGCAGATCCCATGACATTTGCGGAAAAAATAGAAATGGGTGAAAAACCCAAAGGATTATATTTTACAAAAATTACTAGATGTGTGATGGGTGATTTTCAATTTGATGCATATGAAAAAGCAAAAGCCCAAGCAATTGAAGAAGCGGATTCATTAGATAGAAAATCAGAAGCAGTAGCAAACTTTGTATTTCCTGGTTTAGACGAAGATAGAAAAAAACTGATAGGTTTATATGGAAGAGAAGGATTAAATACATTAAAGAATCAATTAAAAAATCATTATGAAAAGATAAACAAAATGATAGGAACAGAAATTTTAAAAATAGAAAAACCAAATGAAGAATTTATTAATATTAATGACAAAACAAAAAATATAACAGGAGCAATTTTAAAAAAAGAATATTTAAAATATTTTTCAACAAAATTTTATCAAGCACTAGTAGACTTGGAGTCAAATTTATTTGTACATGAAGGGAAAAAAAATAGTGAATCAAGAACAGGATTTGTATATTCAAATTTAGTAAAAACAGGTATAGAAATATTCCAGGAAATATTATTACAAAATGGTTATTTAGAGTTTGATGAAAATTTAAATAATTATCAAATTAAGGATAATACTATTTGTTATAATTGTGGTCTTCCTCATAAAGACCATAAAGAAAATAATAACCATAAATTTATGCCAGCAACATTTTTAGTAATTACTGGTCAATCATCTGAGGAATCTGCAGAGGCTATACCTGAAAATAATAAAAAAATGATTACAAAATATTTTAATGATTATGAAAATCGTAATGGAAAGTTAATTAAATTAGTATTGGGTTCAAAGGTTATGAATGAGGGTATTAGTTTAGCTAATGTGGCAACAGTTCAAATATTAGATGTATATTTTAATTTTGGAAGAGTAGACCAAGTTATTGGGCGAGCAATTCGTTGGTGTTCACATTATAAATTAATGAATGAATCAAATCCTTTCCCAAAGGTGAAGGTATATAAATATGCGGTATGTATGGGTAAAAATTCAAATGAATTGAGTACAGAAGAAGATTTATATTTGAAGGCAGAACAGAAATATTTACTAATAAAAAAAATAGAACGTATGATGAAAACAAATGCAATTGATTGTGCATTAAATCAAGCAGGTAATATGTTTAAGGAAGAAATAAAATATTTTAATAAATGTGAGAGACCAAATGAAAAATTATTATCAATAGAAATAAAACAGGATGGGAAATCAGACCCAAAAATATGTCCAAGTTTATGTGATTTTACAGACTGTTCATATAAATGTCATGATGAGGTTTTAAATTCAAAATATTACGATCCAAATAATAATTTATACAAAAAAATAAATAAATTAAAATTAGATTATTCAACATTTACTTCAAGTTTAGCAAGATCAGAAATTGAATATGCTAAAAGAAAGATAAAAGAATTATATATGACACATTATGTTTATAATTTAAAAACAATTGTTGATTATGTTGCAAATTCTTATTCACAAGATAAAAAAGATTTATTTAATGATTTTTTTGTACAAAAGGGTTTGGATGAATTAATTCCTGTAACTGAGAATGATTTTAATAATTTTAAAGATATTATTTATGATAAAACTTATAGACCTGGATATTTAATATATTTGGATGGTTACTATATATTCCAACCTTTTGATGAAAATGAAAATGCTCCTATGTATTATAGAACAACTTATAGACCAAATTTTCAATCAAAATTATCTCTTTATAATTATTTGTTAAATGAAAAATATGACGTAACAAGTGACCTTGCAGTTGTTTCTGAAGATGTTTTAGAAGAAGATTTATATAATTTCGATGATACTATGGATTATTATGATACACGTAAAGAATTTAAAATTGTTGGAATTGTTGATAAAGAAACAAATAGACGTAAAAGTAAACGTGTAGAAGAAATAAAAGATGTTTTCAAAATAAGAGAGAAACGTGAAAAGATTTTAGATAAAAAAAGAGGAACAGGTATACCATCATTAAAAGGTGCAGTTTGTGCAACATCAAAACAAAAAGAATATTTAGAAGATTTAGCCAAAGATGTAGGATTAAAGATTACTAATAAAGATTTAACCCGTGAAGAGATATGCAATGGTATAATGGATAAATTGATTGAATTAGAAAAATATTCAACAGGAAATAAAAAAATGACATATATAATGGTTCCTAAAAATCATCCTACATTAAAATTTCCTCTTAATCTTGAAGACCGTATAGAATATATAAAAAAAGAAGTTAATAAATTATTATCGTCAAATATTAAATTTAATGAAAAAGTCAGTAATAAAAATAAACAAATAGAATTAAGCTTCAAATTAAGTACAAAACCAAATAAAAATGAATTAAATAAATTAGAAGCACTAGATTTGGAATCAAGTGATAAATTAAAATGGTCTATTATAATAGATTAAAAGTTAAATAAAAATTTAATAAAAATTTGATTTTAAATTTATATAAGGATAATTATATATATAATATTAGATAAAAATGAGTAAAGCTGTTAAAGTTAATAAAAGTACAAAAAAAACATCAAAATCTGATCAATCAGATTCAGATATTAAAAAAACAAATGAAACATCTAATAAAGAGGTATCTGTTAAAGAATCATCAAGTAAAGAAGTACCAGTTAGTGAAAATACTATAACAGTTTCAAATGTACACTCACCTTATATAAATACTAATTTAGTTTGTCCCGTAATGTTATTTCCCAATCAAATGGATAACAAAATGTATTTACATATAAAGGATAATTTAATAAATAAGTTAGTTGGTAGATGTTATAAAAATTATGGATTTATAGTAAAAATATATAAAATAGATGAGATATCAGATGGAATAATAGAACCAGAAGATCCAACATGTTCATCAAAATTTGTTGTTAAATTTTCGTGTAGATTATGTATTCCAATTAAAAACAAAGAAATTATATTTAAAATCGATAGAATGAATAAAGCTTTGATAGGTGGTGTAAATGGACCACTTCAAGCAATTATAACTCCTGATAAGATTAATCCAAATAAATTTTATCCAGATAATAATAGAAATATTCGTATAAGAGGAACATCAGATATATTGTTACCTGAAATGTATATAAAAGTATTAGTATTATCATCAAGTTTTAGTGATTATGAGAAAACAATTTTAGTAATTGGATATTTACAGGATATTGCAACTGAAGAAGAATGTGAAAAATTTATGAAAAATGAATCAGAATAAATTATTTTTTTATTAAAAATATTAGTTTTATAATTTAGAAAACTAATATTATTGTAAAATATAAAACAAGTTAAAAAAAAATATATATATGAATATTAGAAAATGAATTATAATAATTCAGCGATTAATCAAACAACATTAATAAATAATTCATTAGAAACAGAAGCAGAAGTAGAAGCAGAAGTGAATTATATTAATGAAGATAAAGATAATTATAAAGAAGAAATTAATCAAATTCCGGGACCAGTACCAAATGAAAAAATAGTAATTCCAAAAAAAAATTATTATTGTATAAATTGTAATAAAAAGGGTCATACGTTTAAAAATTGTCTAGATTCAATAATATCGAATGGAATAATAGGAATTTATATAGAAAATTTTAATAAAACTCAAATACCATTATTAGAAGAATATATAAATAAAAATCTTAGAATATTTAATAAATATTCTTTATATCAAAAAAATAAAAATAGTATATGGCTAGAGAATTTAGAAAAATTAGATACAAATTCTCAACCAAATAATAAAATAAAATTTTTAATGGTTCAAAGAAAGAATTCTTTAGGATATTTAGAATTTATAAGAGGAAGATATAATATTACTGAGCCCAATACAATAACTCATTTGATAGAACAAATGTCACCATTTGAATTAGATGAAGTTTTAAATAAAGATTTTGATTATTTGTGGAATAATTTATGGGATAAAAATAATATAAAAAACAAAAATCATCATAAAGAATATATTGTTTCAAAACAAAAATTTTATGATTTAAGAATCAATCATAATCAAATTTTATCTGAGTGTAAAGTTTTATTTAATTTTAATGAATGGGGATTTCCTAAAGGAAGAAGAGAACCATATGAATCAGATTTAGTTTGTGCGATAAGAGAATTTGAAGAAGAAACATGTTATAATGAAAATAAATATATAATATTAGAAAAATGTCGTTCAATACGAGAAAATCTAATTGGAACAAATGGTATTGGATATGCTCATAATTACTTTTTGAGTATATTGCTAGATAAAAATGAAACACATGATGATTCGAATAGAGAGATAGGAAATTTAAGAATAATGGATATAAATGAATGTATAGATGTGGTTAGACCATATCATAAGAATAAGATTAAAATTATAAAATATATATACAATGTTATAAATGATTTTTTAAGTGAAAATTGTTAAATTTTTTTTTATATTAAATTTTTGTTAAAGTTTAATATATCTAAATTATAATATATATGAACAAGTTAGACATAAATAAAGAAATTGATGATAATAATAAAATTATACTAAAAATATTTAATTTAGTAAAAATGCAAGATTGGAAAAATCTATCTGAACTTATTAAATCTAATAAAATAGATTATAATATACAAGATTCATCAAATATTTATTTATTAGAATATGCTATTTTATTTAATCAAAAAGAAATTATTGAATTATTAATAGATAATAATGTTAGATTAGATATAACTGATGATAATAACAGGTCCATTTTATATAATATAATTAAATTTTCTTATATTGATATACTAAAGTTAATACTTGAAAAAAATAAAAATGTTTTTGGTAAAAATATATTAGATATTAAGGATTCTGATAATAATATTCCATTATTTTATGCTATAAAATTTTATAATATCGAAGCTATAAAAATGATAATTAAATATTCTACTAATTTTTATGTAAAAAATACAGATGGGGATAATCCATTGCATCAAAGTATTGGAAGTAAAAATTTGGAAATATTTAAAATAATATATGAAAAAAATAATTTACTAAAATCTAGAAATTATTCTGGTGAAACATGTTTTCATTTGATCATAAAAAATAAATGTTATGATATATTAAAATATTTATTTGAAAATCAAGATAGTATTAGTAATTTTGATGAAATATTAAATTTAACAGAATATCGTTATAATTTTACGTTACTTCATTATATTTGTATTTATACGGACTATCATTTTTTAGATATTTTTAATGAATATAAACAAATTGAAAAATTAGATGGAAATATTCAGGATAATTCTGGAAATATATTTTACCATTATTTTATTAATAATATTTTAGAAATAAGTAGTTTTTCAGATGAAATAGTAAGGATAATTTATAATTTTAATGAACTTTCTAAAAAAATAAAATTTAATTTTAATTTATATAACATTGATGGAAATACTCCTTGTCATATTCTAGTTAAAAATATCGAAATATTTCATAAAAATGAACTTAATTCATTAATAACATATTTATTAGAATTATCAGATATTAATATACAAAATTTTAATGGTGAAAGTGTTTTTTTAATTCTAGTCAAAAATAACTATTGGAAAAATGTTAAGAATATTTTAATTTATAAAAAATTAGATATTTTTATATTTACAAATGATTCTAAAACATTCTTTGATTATGTTGAAAATAAAGATTTAAAAGAATTTATTGATATGGTTACTCAAAGTTATTTATATCAAATTAAAAATGTTAAAAAAGCATCAAAATGGCTTGATTATTGGGATAATAGATGTACAAAAAATATTAAATTGGAAGAACTTAATGAAACAGAATTGGATCTAATTAAATCTTTTAGTTCTGAAAACAAATCCAATAAATCCAATAAATCCAATAAATCCAATAAATC
>JACCEC011014853.1_pt1 | contig 10468 bp, 4 predicted proteins | sample 7450121 | NCBI WGS metagenome assembly JACCEC01 (sample SAMN15323455, study PRJNA562643) | freshwater metagenome | isolation source: river surface water | place: USA:Blue River Watershed | collected 2017-08-18 | reverse complement strand
TGTGGCAATCTTCGTTACCGGCGGTCGAAACGATCGCCGAATGCCCACCCTTGGTAACGGACAGGAAATGGTGCGGCTGCGACGCTGCCTTAATCGCATCCGCAGCGATCTTGATATTGCCATCGGTACCGTTCTTGAAACCGACTGGACAAGAAAGACCCGAAGCGAGTTCGCGGTGCACCTGCGATTCTGTCGTGCGCGCACCGATCGCGCCCCAGCTGATCAGATCGGCAATGTACTGCGGGCTGATCACATCGAGGAATTCGGTGCCAGCTGGCAGTCCTAACTCGTTGATGTTCATGAGCAGCTCGCGCGCGATACGCAAACCATCATTGATGCGGAAGCTGCCATCGAGGAAAGGGTCGTTGATCAATCCCTTCCAGCCCACGGTGGTGCGTGGCTTTTCAAAATAGACGCGCATCACGATCTCGAGATCATCTTTCAGGCGTTCGCGCTGCTCGGCCAGACGGCGTGCGTACTCCATGCCAGCCTTGGTGTCGTGGATGGAGCATGGTCCGATGACCACCATCAGACGGTCATCCTGCCCGTGCAGGATGCGATGTAGCGCAGTACGCGCACCAGCGGTTACCGTTGCGATTTTTTCCGAGCAGGGAATTTCCCGGATCAAATGCGACGGCGGTGTCAGTTCCTTCAATTCTCTAATCCTCAAGTCGTCGGTGCGTGGCATGGTTTCTCCAGGAATGATTCGCATAAAAATAAAAAACCGCCATTCCTGGCGGTTTTTAAGATTCGGTTCGCTGTACTCTTTACGTGAACTTACCGCTTCTCCACCGCCGACGGGCTGGAATAGCTAAAGTAAAAGTCAAAAAAGAAGTGCAGCTTCGACATACTGGTTTGCGTCTTTCAGGCAAATCGGAACCGCGATGGTGCTACAAAACCCGAGGGTTGGCAAGCGTGTTTTCAAATAAATAATTCAGGCTGTGCCGCCCACGGTGAGATCTTCGATCCGCAGCGTTGGCTGACCTACGCCGACAGGTACGCTCTGACCATCCTTGCCGCAAGTGCCAATGCCGGAATCCAGCCGCATGTCGTTGCCGATCATGGATACGCGGTTCAGCACGTCCGGGCCATTGCCGACCAGGGTCGCTCCCTTGACCGGGTAGGCAAGCTTGCCATCCTCGATCATCCAGGCTTCGCTGGCCGAGAACACGAACTTGCCGTTGGTGATGTCGACCTGCCCGCCGCCAAAGTTCACCGCGTACAAGCCGTGCTTGACAGAAGCGAGTATCTCGGCCGGATCGCGGTCGCCAGCCAGCATGTAAGTGTTGGTCATACGCGGCATCGGCAGATGCGCATAGGATTCGCGGCGACCATTGCCGGTCGGAGTCATTTTCATCAGACGGGCGTTCAGCGTGTCCTGAATGTAGCCGCGCAGGATGCCATCTTCAATGAGCGTCGTGCACTGCGTTGCGTTGCCTTCATCATCCACATTCAGCGAGCCGCGACGATCGGCGATAGTGCCATCGTCGACCACGGTGACACCCTTGGCCGCCACGCGCTCACCAATGCGACCCGAGAACGCGCTGGAGCCTTTGCGATTGAAATCGCCTTCCAGACCGTGGCCAATCGCTTCATGCAGCAGCACACCGGGCCAGCCCGGGCCCAGCACGACGGTCATCGGTCCCGCTGGCGCGGGACGCGATTCGAGATTCACGAGCGCGGAGTTCACCGCTTCGCTCGCGTATTTTTCTAAGAGTCCTTCAGAGAAATATCCAAAGTCATAGCGGCCGCCACCACCCGATGTACCGACTTCACGCCGGCCATCCTGCTCGGCGATCACGGTCAGTGACAATCTGACCAACGGACGAATATCGGCTGCGATCACGCCATCGCTGCGCACGACCAGAACCACATCCTGCTCGCCGGCGAGACCAGCCATCACTTGAACGATGCGCGGGTCTTTGGCGCGCGCGATGCGCTCCAGTTTCTCCAGCAGCTGCACTTTAGCCGTGGCATCCATCGATGCCACCGGATCTTTCGGCAGATACAATGAGCGTGCACCGGCAGGCTGAATCTTGCCGGCTACCTTGATCTTGCCGGCACCCTGACGCGCGATCGTGCGTGTAGCCGCAGCGGCGTCAAGCAGCGCGCGTTCTGAAATTTCATCCGAATACGAAAACGCTGTCCGGTCTCCCGACACGGCACGCACACCCACGCCCTGATCGATAGAAAAGCTGCCCGTCTTGACGATGCCCTCTTCCAGGCTCCAGCTTTCACTGCGCGTGAACTGGAAATACAAATCAGCGTAATCGACGCGATGCGTGAAAATCGAACCCAGCACCTTCAGCAATTTGCCCTCATCAAGTCCATAGGGAGACAGCAAGATGTCACGGGCTGCTTGATGAGTGGAGAGATTGGGCTCGATGAGTTTCATGGGCAGAGAGGGAAAACGTCGATGGGAAGCCCTGATGATACTGGATCGCACCGCTTCCCGCTGACCAGAAGCAGCAAAACCCCTCCTGCGGCAGGGATTGTGTTTCAGCCAGTGAGCTTACGATGGGCCAGCGCTGGCAGGCTGGCGCGCACTCCGGATAGGTGCGCGGGGTCCAGCTCGCCGAGCACGACACCCTCGCCTTCCGGCAACTGCGCGCGGACTTCCCCCCAGGGGTCGATCAGCATGCTGTGGCCCCAGGTGCGCCGCCCGCTGAGGTGCTTGCCGCCTTGTGCCGCGGCCAGTACGTAGCACTGGTTTTCAATGGCACGCGCGCGCAGCAAAATCTCCCAGTGTGCCCGGCCGGTAGTGTAAGTGAAGGCTGCCGGTACAACCATCAGATCGCAATGCCCCATTGCGCGATAAAGCTCAGGAAAGCGCAGGTCATAGCAAACCGACAGACCGACGCGAAGCTGGGGTGTATCCAGCACTACAACATCATCACCCGCGACAATGGTGCGCGATTCATCATAAGACTCCTGGCCGCGAGTGAAGCCGAACAAGTGGATCTTGTCATAACGCGCGGCGAGGTCGCCATCGGGCCCGTAGACCAGCAGGGTGTTAAGTACTTTGCCGGGCTCTGGTGACGCCAGCGGTATCGTGCCGCCAACCAGCCACAGCCTGTGTTGCTTCGCCATCGATGACATGAACTGCTGCAATGGTCCATCGCCCGGCTGTTCTGCGTGCGAAAGTTTATCGGTGTCGGTCATTCCGAGCAGCGGCCAGTATTCCGGCAGCAGGACCATCGATGCGCCTGCTTGCGCTGCTTCGTCAATGCGTGCTGTAACGGCTTGCCTGTTCTCAGCTGGATTTGGGGTGGACACCATTTGTATGGCGGCGACGGTGATTTTTTTCTGCATCGCTGTCTCGCTATTCATTGTGATCGCGTCGCTTAGTATCTGTTTATTGCGCGTTTTTCTCAGTCTCTGCCTGTGGCAGTTTACGACGTGTCGCCGCTTTTTTTATCACAGGATCTTTCCATGGTCCGGTGATCTGGTATTCCTGCGTCAGCGCCTGAGACAATGGGTTGCGCAGGAACAGCTGCGCAAGGAAAGAACCCAAACCGATCACGGGATTCACCGCCAGTCCGTAGACGACCGATGCACCGCCGGCATTGAGCTCGGGAATCACCACCACACTCAGGTTTTGCGTCTCTTCATTCAGATCCACCGTGCCATCCATTAACACAACTGCGTTCACGCCGCGCATCTTGAAACTATCCGTCTTCAGTACACCGCGTGCGAATGTAGCCGTGCTGGCGATGCTGTCAAACTGAAAGCCCTCGGAGAAGATATCGCGGAAATCCAGCGTCAGCCGGCGCGGCAGCGATTGCAGACTCATCACGCCCAGCAGCTTGGCCACACCGGGATCCGCTTTCAGAAATTGTCCGCTACCCAGCTTCAGGCTCAGATTACCGGAGAGTGTGGGGAAGTCGAACGAAGTCGGCAAACCTTTCCAGTTGAAATCACCCTCTATGCGACCTTTGCCTCCGCGCAGCGTCTTCTCGAAACCAACGCGGTCAAGCAGCTTGCCGGCGTCATTGATATCGAGCTCATAGTTCATCGATGACTGGCTCTCCGATGGCGACACCAGCCATTTGCCTGTAGCGCGCAGCGTGGCATCGGGATTGTTGATCACAAGCCGGCTGATGCGCCACTCACGTCCTGGCCCGATCGCATTGGTGGCCGCCAGTTCAAGGCGACCTAGCCGCATACCTCTGAGTTCGAAATCATCCGCAACGATGTCGAGACCCGGCAGCTCTTTCGACGTCTTTCTGCCGCTCAGCACTTCGGTCACATCGGATGACTCAGATTTGGGAATAACCAGTGAAGTGAAATGCGCAGTAAATTTTCCTGCGCCTCGCTCGAACCAGGGATCGTCCCAGATTGCATGTCCGATCGCCTGATCAGAATGGATATTGAATTGCCACCCACTGCGCAGCCGCGAGGCACCCAGCACAGCACCGTCAAGCGAACGCTCGGCCACGATCAGCTGCGAGGTACGAACACTTATGCTGTCAGGCGACACGAAACTGCTGATGTCCTGTCCGGATCCGCTACTGCCTGTGGCGTCGCTACCCGCTGCAGAGTCGCCAGACAAGGTGGTCACCACTGAACGCCAGGCATCGACATTCAATGCCGGCATCGAGAGGTTGAGCGCAATGCCCGTATCGGGCTGTGGCGCGGGCTGGTTCACGCCGATGCCACCTCTGACGAGCTTCCAGACTCCGCTACGGGAATTGACTCGCTGGCGCAGGTAACGCGCCGACATCGACCGTCCGAGATTGATCCTGATCTCTTCCTGCTGCACCGTAGGGTCACTGGATACGATCGGAGACAAGCCAAAACGCAGCGGCATTGCTTCGGACTGCGATTTGCCCAGTGGCGCCGGAAAATCCAGCGCCAGACCCGCCAGGGTGGAATCGAGCGTGATTTCAGCCCCCTGCCCGCGAACCCGCACCAGTGCCGAGTAGCGTGTGCTGCCGGACATCTTCTTTGAAAGACGGCGCATCGCGGATGAATTGAAGCCCCGGGTCATACCATCCACGCTGACCGAACCCTCAGCCTTCACCTGGATGGTGCCATCTTTTTGAGTGCCTCCGCTCAACAAGATCGGACCACCGAGGAAGCTGCCCTGTACACCATTGAGCTGGAACCCGCGCTCGGAGAATGCGATTTCACCCGCCACATTTTGCGCACTTGGTATTGAGCGCCACAGCTGCACTTCATTACCCTGAAAACGTACGCCACCCTGCACGACTGCCTGCGAAGCATCTGACAAAGGAATCTGCATTTTCAGTGACAACCGGGCATTGCCACTGCCACGCGCCTCATCGGTGAAGTTGTCTATCCATCCTCCCACGGGCGTATTGTTTACATAATTGAGCATGGCCTGCAGCTGTCCGCTGGCAGCACCTGCAACATCGAGCACAGGGCGATGGGACATATAGTCCGGGATCGTCGCGTCTATCGCGGACAACTGAACGCCTGCCGTACGGGCACTGTCAGCATGAATATGAATGCGCGTCTGATCCATCGTGAAAACACCCTGTATGTCATCGATGCGATGCCATAATGGGGTTCGCTTGTCGGATGCGAGATCCTGAGGCGCAGGATTGAGTTTGGCATGATCCAGTCGCGCGCTGATTTTGAACACGCCCGGTGGTTTATCGCCGGCGCGCTGCGGCTTGAATGGAAAGTGGTCGAGATGCCCCTTGATGGTGAGCTGCATATCACGGCCAATTCCATCGACCAGCGCGCCGCTGACCCAGTCGCGCGTCCCCTGCGGAATACCCGCGGGCATAAAGCTCGCAACACGGGTGAGTTCCAGCGCTGGCACATGTAGATGCATATCGATCTCACCGAGCCTGTCTTTACTGAGCGGGCGGGGCAACAGATGCGAACCTTCCAGGGACCCTTTGAGACCAGACTGCGAGAAATGCATGCTGGCTATTTTCAGCAGCAAATGGTGCTTGTCCCGCAATGACCAGCTGGTGTCTGCATCCAGTTCTTCGAAAGACAGCGCGGGCGTGTTGAGCAAATCTTCGACATAAAAGGTCACGTTGCTGCCACTGAGCTTTGCGCTGCCGCCGTCCTGGCTGGCATCGATCTCTCCGGACAAGCCATCGACACCGGGCAAGACTTCGCGGCTGATCTTGCCGTCTGCCGCTATCAACGCTGCCTGCCGTTTGAGTGCGAGCTGACTGAACCGCCCGCTCAGACGGTACTTGCCTTCGCCCGGCATATCCCCATCCCAGCTGGCAACGAAATCATGTAATTGTCCGCGCGGCGCGAAATCATTTAATAGCGCACGTTCACTTTCCTTTAGTGGAAGGTGTGCAGCCAGCCTCGCGAGCGCTTCCAGATCGAGCTCGGTAATCTGCAGCTCATGATGCTCATCATGACCATTGCGCGAGACTGTGTACAGATGCCTGGCCGTCGTCGAGGGCAACACTTCTCCCTGATCAGTACGCAAAGCAAATTTCGACAGCGTGATCGCGTGACCGTGTGTACCAAAAGAGAAGAGCTTCTCCTTGAGGCCGGTCGCTACCTCGCCGGCTGACACTCGCCCGCTGACCTCGACCAGATTCAGCGGCTGCAGATCGTCGCCTAGCTGCACCGACAAATTTCTGAGGTCAAGATCCGCAGTGAAATTGACGGCAACCTGATGATCAAAGCGCAGCCATGCGCGTATCGCCCCTTTGCCTCCGGAGAGCTTGTAGGGCCAGGTGACATAGGGGGCCCATGCATCGAGTTGGGTATTACCCCAGTCAGCATAAATTTCACCTACCCACTTCGCATAATCAGAACTACGACCGAATGCCGGATGAACGAACTCGGCCCGAAGATCAATCGGAGAAGCCAGTGCTTCGGGTGGCGTAGCGTGCAGCGCCGCACGGTGGGTATACCATTGGTTCTGCAAAATTAAATTGACCTTGCTGAGTACCAGGTCAGGCGCATCACGCAAGTGATCCTGCCAGCGGATCCAGCCATCGCGAATGAGTATTTCGCGCTGCGCGAGCAGCCATTCGAGTCCTTTGCCGTCATCATGCTTTGCCGTATCCAGATAGATACCGCCGACAAAGATCCGTCCCTCGCGGTCTCGCTCGATTTCAAGATCGGGACGCGATATTTCGAGATGATCGAGTTGCAGCTGCAATTTGAATACTGACCACCATGACACGGTCGCCACGACCTCGGGGAGCACCAGCGCACGCTCACCCTGCTGGTTGTAGACGACCAGGTTATCCAGTCGCAGCCGGGGGTTCAATCCGCTCCAGTTGGCATAAAGCGCATTGATCGTGACAGGCCGTTGCAGCAAGTGGCTGGCCAGGCTCTCGACCTCCGGCTTGTATCGGTCGATGTTGGGCAACACCAGATAACGCAGCGACAGGAAGGCGCCGCAGAAAACAAAATACAGCAGAACCAGCGCAATGAACACCCAGCCTAGTGCATGGTGTGTTATCCGATTGACCGATTCATAGCCGGCGACGAGCGTACGCCAGCCGGGAGCGAGGGCTTCTCTGAAACGCTGGAATGGATTGGGTTGGCTCGACATCCGTCGCTTATTCTCTCTTGACATCGGGGACCTGCACTAGCCGCCGAGTGGCTGTCTCCGCTTCCTTTGTATCATAGGCACTGGATCAACATTGGCGCGCCGACGCGCCGCCTTTTCAATTGCTCGGTGAAACCAGTGCCCCCTTTGCCCATCGCTAATGCCTCACGCTTCGTCAAACGCTGGCTGAATGCCCACCCGTCGCGCGAGCCTGAGCTTGCAAAATTGTCGGAATTATCGCTTGACCAGCTGGACTTTGACCAGCTGCTTTCAAGCCAGCGACAACACGGCGCGCCGCTGGGAGGCGCCATGCGCCGGCTGCGTAACCTGCTGGTCGCCGCGATCGCAGAGCGCGACATCACAGCTAAAGCCGGTCTGGATGAAGTGCTCGCGGCGATCTCGGCCTTCGCCGATTTTGTGATCCGTCGCCATCTTGAAGAGTTATACGGTCAGATGTGCGCCAGCCACGGCGTGCCGACCGGAGAAGACTCGGGACGCGCCCAGCAAATGATCGTGGTCGGCATGGGCAAGCTCGGCGGACGCGAGCTGAATGTTTCATCGGACATCGACCTGATCTTTCTTTACCCCGAAGATGGAGAAACAAAAATCACCGAAGCGAGTCAACGGTCTCTCTCTAATCATGAGTTTTTCGTGAGACTGGGCAAGCGACTGATCGCTGAGCTCGCGGAAATCACTGAAGACGGCTTCAGCTTTCGCGTGGACATGGCACTGCGGCCGAATGGCAACTCGGGTCCGTTGGCAGCAAGCCTGGGCATGCTTGAGCAATACCTGATGGTGCAGGGTCGCGAGTGGGAGCGTTACGCCTGGGTGAAGGCACGCGCCATCACCGGCGATATCGACGACCTTGCCCAGCTGGACGAAATCGTCAGGCCTTTCGTCTACCGTCGCTATCTTGATTATGGTGCAATCAACGCGCTGCGCAGCATGCATGCGCAGATACGTGCAGAGGTCGTGCGACAGGAAACCCGTCATCCGGACCGCACCGTAAATGTCAAGCTCGGACGGGGAGGTATCCGCGAAATCGAGTTTCTGGCGCAGGTGTTCCAGTTGATTCGTGGAGGACGAGATCCGGGTTTGCGTGACCGTTCCACCCGAATCACGTTGCGTACGCTCGCGGAGCGTAAGTTGCTGGCCGAAGAAACTGTCGGACAGCTGCTCAAGGCTTATACGTTTCTGCGTGATATCGAGCACCGCATTCAATATCTGGACGATGCTCAGACGCATGTGCTTCCTTCCTCGCCCGAGGATCAGCTTCTCATTGCTCAGATGGCCGGGTTCACCAGCGCTGCCTCACTGATCGACGCATTGAACGAATGCTGTCAGCAAGTCGCGCTGCACTTCGATACGATTTTCGTCGATAAGCAAAACCAGGAACTCGGCGACAACGTCAGCGCCCGCCAGACTGTTCCTGTGCTCGAAAATCTGGATGCGGACGCCCTGTCATCCTACTTGTCAGGCATCGGTTTCGATGATCCCGCAGGCTCTGCGCAACGACTGCTGACCAGCTGGAACTCGTCCCGGATACAGGCCCTGCCCGAACAGCGCCGAGCGCAGCTGCAAAGCTTGATGCGCTCTGCACTGCCGATGATTCCGCGCCAGCAGGAATCCTGTTCGGCCACTCTGAATCGTCTGGTGGATTTTTTCGACACGATTGCACGGCGTTCAGCCTATCTGGCGCTGCTGACCGAATATCCGCACACGCTGGAACGAGTGGTGCGCATGATGGCTGCCAGTGACTGGGCAGCGAAATACCTGACCCGGCACCCTGTGCTGATGGATGAGCTGCTGGACGATGCAAGCCTGAAAGCCGAACCCGACTGGGATGAATTTGCACATGAATGCCGGCGTCAGCTGGAAGCATTTACCGGAGATACCGAGCGACAGATGGATGTGTTGCGTGAACAGCATCACGCGCAGCTGTTTCGTCTTCTGGCGAAGGACCTGGGTGGCTTGCTGACCGTAGAGCGTCTGGCAGACCATCTGTCACTACTAGCCGATGTACTGATAACAGTAACGCTGGACGCTGTATGGAAGACCTTACCCGCCCGGCACAAGGATCAGCCGTCATTTGCCGTCATTGCCTACGGCAAGCTGGGCGGCAAGGAGCTCGGCTATGCCTCTGATCTTGATGTGATCTTTCTGTATGACGATGAAGATCAGGAGGCCCCAGCACTTTATGCGAAGCTCGCGCAGCGTTTCATCACCTGGATGACCAGTCATACGCCGGCGGGAATCTTATTTGACATTGATATCGCGCTGCGGCCCGATGGCGCCAGCGGGCTGCTGGTTTCATCATTCAAGGCTTTTGAAAAATATCAGCGCGAGTCGGCCTGGGTCTGGGAACACCAGGCACTGACGAGAGCGCGCTTCTGCGCGGGTGATAACGAACTTGGCCGTCGTTTCGAGGTATTGCGCACTGACCTGCTGAGGCAGAAACGCGACCCAGCAACGCTTCGCGCAGAAGTGCTCAGCATGCGTGAGCGCATGCATGATGCGCACCCTAACCGCTCCGGATTGTTCGACCTGAAACATGATGCTGGTGGAATGATCGATATCGAGTTCATCGTTCAATATCTGGTTCTTGCGCACTCCGCCTCGAACCCGGCCATGACCGGTGACATTGGAAACATTGCACTGCTGAGGCTGGCAGGTGATTCCGGCCTGATTGATTCGTCACTGGCGGTGGCCGTGGCTGACGCCTACCGCGATTTCCGCAAACTGCAGCACCAGATCAGGCTCAAGGGTGCTGACAAGGCCAGGATTCAGCCCGAATCCGTCGGTCCACAACGCGCATCCGTCGAGCAGTTATGGCGACAAGTGATGGAGCGCCAGTAAATATGCAGCCTAATGCCTGCACTTTATCGACTGATTGTTAAATTAGGCAGCAAACACTCCTGTTGTCGCCTGGGGGCAACGTTTAAGTACATCCGCAATACATCA
>JACCEC012418186.1_pt1 | contig 10469 bp, 9 predicted proteins | sample 7450121 | NCBI WGS metagenome assembly JACCEC01 (sample SAMN15323455, study PRJNA562643) | freshwater metagenome | isolation source: river surface water | place: USA:Blue River Watershed | collected 2017-08-18 | reverse complement strand
TATTATTATTTACGTTATCATTATTCTTTGGAAAATAATAATTCATATATAATGATGAAAGTTTAATTTCATCAGGAATAGGTTTAAATTCATTAGTAATTGTAAGCATTTTAATCGTATTAAATAAAATATGTTATATATTTAATTAAAATAATATATTATTTTAATAAAAAAATGTTGTAAATTTTTTAATAAAATTGTTTACGATAAACGTTAATTGTTAAATGTTATATATTTTTGAATATCATTTATATGTAAATTTTCACCAATAGTACAATCTTTTATCATAGTACACCCACCACTATGTATATGTGAAACATCAAACATATTTATATTATAACGTAAAGCAATTTGAATAATTTCTTCATAATAATTATTTTTATGAATATGTAATGAAAAACGTGAAAAATCATTATTATTATATATAGATGCTAAATCAATACATATATTTTCAAATAATAATGGAGTTAATAATGAATATGTATCAGAAAGTGTAATATATTTTACATTTAAAACGTATAAAGTATGTATAATATTTAATAATGCATCTTTATTATAAAATGTATGTGGAGATCCGCAAAAGGTTGATACATATACTTTTGAAATAATATGATGATTATTTTTTAATGAATTTTCAATAAAATCCAAACTTTCACGGATTGTTTTATTAATATTTTTTTTAATAAATGTTTCACAATATGATGTAATGAAAGAAATATGATTTATTTGATGAGTTATACATTGATTTAAACCATAATTATTAAAAATAAGCATATAAAAGTTTTTTTGATTTTCATTTCCATATTTTTGTAAAGCATAATTATACAATTCAATACTATTACACATTTGAGGAACAAATTTTAAATTAGGAAAGCTTCCAATTTCATAATCATTAATATTTTGTTTTATAATAGAATCTAATAAAGCTATTTTTTCATTTAATGTATATATTTTTTCTAAATCTTGTAATCCATCACGTAATGTAACATCATATAATTTTATTTCTTTTTTTATTAATTCCATTTTATTATATATATAAATATATATTTTATTTTTTATATATTTTATTTTTTATATATAAATATTTAATATTTTATTTTTTAGATTATACTTCAATATTTTTAACAAAATAAGGTTTATATTTTTTTTCTAAATCCATATCATTACCATTTTTTGGTTTAATAATATTATCTAAATCTTTAGCATTTTTTTTATATGCTATATCTGGATTTAGTATATTTCCAGTGGAACCATAAACATCAAAATTTTGAGAAAATTCACTATATTGATTATAATTAGAAGGCATAAGTGAGCCAGTAGTAGAATTTAATTTTGGTGCAATTGCAATTTCGTGATTTTTTGCATTATACATATTTTGAAAATATTTTTCACTATCAATTGGTGGGAAATATTGTGCAGGAGGAGGACAAACACCATCTTCTTTAATTAATGGTATATTACGTTTTAATTTTTCTAAATTTTTAAGATGATTATAAGGTAATTGGTCTTCTTTTCCAATAAAACAATATAACCAATTAACATAATCTTGCATAGTCATATTTTGTGGATAATTTAAGGTAAAAGTGCGTTTTTCAATAGTGTTCATAGTACGAGGATCAGCATAATTAGTATTTCCGTAAGTGCAATCTTTAGTATGATTATGATTTATAAAACAAATATTTTTAATTGCATCATGTTTTTCGTAATCAAAATTCCAAACGGAAGAGTTATTATCATTATTTAATTCAATTTGAGAAAATCCGTTTACTTTAGTATCAATACTTCCACTTTTAGGACCAAAAGATTTTGAAAATTCATTATCAATTTGAATTTGATTTTTTTTATTTTCATTATTATATTTTTCAACTAAATATTTTTTTTTTACAATAACATATTCATCATCATTTTCTTCAGAAGTTAAATTACTAGTATCATTTTTATTATTAATATTAGTATTATATATAGCTTCTTCTTCACTATTTTGATTTAAATTAATATTTTGAGGAACAATTGTTCTTTTACTAATATAATTTTTATTTTCTTCTTCTTGAAATATTTTACTTAATTCTGAATTAGAACTATTATTTTCTTCTTTAACTTTATTTTCTTCTTCTTCTGTATTTATATCATCTTTTTTACTTTGAAAATCTTCTTTAACATTATTAAATAAATCATCTAATTTTGATTTAAAAACAGATACCATAACAGTACCAAATATATAAGCACATATAATAACAATAGACAATATTAAAGCAATATTTTTAAAGTTAATTGTCATTCTTGGTTCCCAAATATTTAAAATATAGAATTACTATTTTATAAAAAGAATTAAATTTAATAAGGTATACTTAATAATAATAAATTCGCAAAAATGTTTAAAATAAATTATTATTTTATTATAGATAATAAAAGTTTATTTTATCATACTTTGTTATGGAATTAAATAATAGCATATTAGGAATAAATACTCAAGACTCTATAATTAATGATATTTTTAAAAATAATGTTCAATATACACATATAACAGGGTCAGTAAATTTATGTGTAAATAGATGTGGTCAAGAAATAGATAGTTGTAATGAAATTCATTTAATGAATATGGTAAATAATGGTAAAATATTAATATTAAATCAAAATCCTGAAAAAAGTAGTAATAATAAATGTAATTTAAAAAAAGCATATGATGATGATGTTGTAGGTGAAGAGTTTAGTAGTTATAAATTTGAAAAAATGTTTGTAATAACACCATCTTTTAATAAAATAGATGGAATATTATATGATTGTGAATTAGGTTTTATATTTTCAAAAATTGATAAAATAACTTCTAAGAAAAAATATATAGTATTATGTGTATTAGCAAATAGTGCTTTAGATAGTAGACCAGAAACATTATCAAAATCAGGTGATTTATTATTTTATAAATTAACAGCTGAATTATTTAAAGAAGTTCCAAACTTTTCAACAAAAAAAGAAATTGCATATCCACCAAATCCAATTGATTTATCAAACTTTTTCCCACCATATGGTGAGCGTTCATTTTATGAATATACTTATAAAAGTATGCCACAATTAACATATCGTATTTTTCAACGTCCAATGGTTATATCAAATAGTGCATTAAATAATTTACGAGAAAAGTTAGTACCAAATAAATTATATAATCAATATAAAGAAGCACTTCAATCATATGAAAATCCAAAACGTGATTTATTAATTTTCTTTAAAGAAGATACTGATAAACCAATAATTGAATCATTAGAAAATCAAGAAGTAAGTCAAATAAGTGATTTGCAAAAAGCAATAGAAGATAATGAAAATAAAGAAGATAAAGAAGATAAAGAAGATAAAGAAGATAAAGAAGATAAAGAAAATAATATAGAAAATTATGAAACGGATTTTGATAATAATGACCAATTAGATAATTCTAATATTGATTCTTCTAATATTGATTCTGATTCTTCTAATTCTAATATTGATTCTGATTCTGATTCTTCTAATTCCAATAATGAATCTGATAATGATTCAAATAAATTAACAAATAATGATTCATCTAAAGTTATTGAAACAGCTACATTTGATATAAAAATAGATGAAGTGGAATTAGTTAAAAGTGGTTTAAGTAGAGCAGAATATATTAAAAAAAAAGAAGCTGAATTAGCTAAAAAAATTGGTTTACCTAAAATAAATAATTCAATGAAAATGTATATAGTTTCAATATTAGTTATTATTTTTCAATTATCAAATCAACTTTTTTTAAATCATATTGTTAATAAACAAATTGCAGGTTATAAACCAGATGCTGAATTAATGGGATATATATATTCAAAAACTCCATTAGCTTCAACAATATATTTTGGAAATAAATTATTAAATATAATATCATTATTTGTATTATGTATATTATATGTTGCATTAGTTGTAAAAGGTACATTTTATGATTTTAAAGATAAATTAATTGATACTCAAAAAAGCTTTAAAAATATATTAATAGCAATTATAATATTTTTGTTTATTGCAATTTTTTCAAGTATAGGTGGTACATTATCACGTTTATTTTTACCATCTGAAAAATATGGTGAAATATCAGTAGTTGATACAGTATTAAACATTGATTCTATTTTATTATATTTTTCTTCAAGTAAAAGTACAGATGCAAATTGTCTTAAAAATGAAGATTATATATTGAGTGATATTTTAAAAAATGAAAAAGATGAGCGTATAAAAGAATTTTCGCAATATGGTGGTGGTGATGACCCTACTATTTTAAATAAAGCAAAATCATCATTTACAAAACATATTGCAAATCCATATTTAAATTTACTTGGAAATATTAAAGAAATTTTTGGTATTGGATTACACAAAAATTTATCAATTATTGTTTCATTTATACTTTATTTTGCATATATTTTTGTAGTATTTGTATTATTATTTAATCAATTTGATTCTTCTTATGCAATTAATCCTAAAAATATAAATATTTATGGTAAATTATATAAAGCATTTATTGGGTCATATTCAATATTATTTGCAATTTTTGGATTAGTATTTGCATTAAGTATAATTTATTCAATATACAAAATGATGAATGATATATTTAAATCAATATTTGGTTCAATGTCACCAATTGAAGCAAATGCAATTGTCAATGGTATTTCAAATATATCAGTAAATAAAAAATTAGAAAGTTTATTTAGAAATCCATTATTTATTGCAATCTTTATATTTTGGCTTGTTTTATTAATTTTAGTTATTGTATTTGGAACAGTTCCTAAATTAAAAGTATTAAAAGGAAGTAAAATATTTATGTATGTTGGTATTGGTATAGTTTGTTTAATCTTCTTAAGTGTAATATTCTTCTTATTTGAACCATTAAATAAAGTTGTTGAAAGTATTAGTGGTAAGAAGCTATTTGTATCACCACAAGAAGTATTTGCTAATACATCGTCTATAAAAGAAGAAAATATATTTAGTAAAGCTGCAGCAAATAATATTAATAAAAGTATAGATATAAATCAAGTAACAAATTTACTTGACCAAAATATGAGCAAATTATCATCTAATGCTAATAAATCAAGTTATGTTGAACAAGTCAAGGCTTTATTAGAAAATCCAAATATAGATGAAAGTGTTAAATTACAATTAAAAACTAAATTAAGTGCAATTAATAAACCGGACCTTACAAAAGATATACAAAATATTCCATCTAAAATGTCATTAGCAAATAGAGGTGCAGATTATGAAATGTTACGCGGTTTATTAGGGTCTATTGGTTTAGATAATGATTTATTAAAATTATTAGAAAATACACCATATAGTGATGAAGAAATTGGTAAATTAACTGAAATTATACAATCTGGTTTTACAAAAGCTAAACGAGAAGATGTTATTAAAGCATTAAAAGCACAATTTGACAAAAATCATCCACAACAACCTTAATTATAAAAAAATAGTATCGTAAACAATTATAAAAATTGATTTATTTTATATAAAATATTTATTACATTTAAATTTAAATATAACAAATTAAATTATTATTTAAAAATGAACTCTTACGAAACTCTTACTAGCAAACAACGTAAAGAAGTAAAAGAAAATTTACTTAAACAAATTAAAGTTATTGAAAAGTTAGAAGCTGAAGAAAATTCTGAAAAAAAGTCTTCATCTTCAATCTTTAAAATTTCATTATTTTCAAATAAAGAAGATAAAGAAAAGGTTAAAGCTGAAAAAGAGAAAGAAAAAGAAAAGGCTAAAGCTGAAAAAGAGAAAGAAAAAGAAAAGGCTAAAGCTGAAAAAGAAAAAGAAAAAGAAAAGGTTAAAGCTGAAAAAGAAAAAGCTAAAGCTGAAAAAGAAAAAGTTAAAGCTAAAAAAGAGGAAAATGATGATGATGATAAGAAACCACGTGCTATTAAAGCAACAATTACTTCAATGAAAGAAGTGCTTGATTATCATCACGTTGATTATCCATCAAATGCTAAAAAAGATGATTTAGCGAAACTATTACGAGAAAATAACCTTGTACGTGAAGCTGAAAAGAAAGAAGCAAATAAAAAAGCTGATAAGTAATCTTAATCTTTTTATTTTTTTTAAAAAATAAATAATATATTATAAATAATAGAGAAAATGGAAAAAAAAATAAAAAAAGTTAAAAATAAAAAAAGTAATTATGAATTATGTAAATCAAAAAGTATTGATAAAATAATGAAATTATATGAAAAAGGTAATTTAATAATTCGCGGTAAAAAAGTAACAAATCAAAAACAAGCAATTGCAATTGGTTTACAACAAGCCGAAAGTAATTGCAAATCTAAAATGAATAGTTCTGATATAAAAAATATTGTACAAAAAGTTGAGCATATTAATAAAGATAAGCCTTATACGTATAGTGATTTAAAACGTATTTTATTTTTAATAAATTATTATAAAAAGAAAAAGTTAAACATAAAAGTAAATGATTTATATAAAAAAATTATAAATTATTTGTTAATAAATAATGATATAAAAAAGAGTTATCGTAAACTACTTTTAAATGCATTTAAAAGTAAAAATTGATTTTTTTATAAAAATATACTTTAATTTATATAATTTAAATAATAATTAAAACTAATATTATTTAAAAATGAGCGAATTAAACAATGTTGTTGAAAAAGTAGAAAGTGTTACATTTCAATGTAATATTTGTTGTGAAGATTTTGATGAATCTAAAAAATGTATATTAGATTGTAATGATTCACATTATTTTTGTGTAGATTGTATAACAGATTGGTATAAACAAACAAGTATCAAAGGTTTTACAAATGAATTATATTCGTGTCCAATTTGTAAAAAATATGGCGGATATAAAGTATTACAAAAACAAGATGCATCTAAATACAATAAATTTATCCAATTATTGAATGAACGATGTACAACACATTGTTTATGTCGAACTGATAATATGGATTTGCCATATACTGAAGCAAAGTTTTGTAGAATTAATTTAATTTTAAATAATAAACAATATTATGGAGGAACTGTTACTTTTTCAGATGCTACAAAAATTGGAATGTGTAAAACACATTATCAAGAATTTGATAATAATAAACAATTATATCATTTTTTTCATGGTCTTATTTTTAAAGAAGAAGATACAAGCAAAGCAGGAGAAGATGAAAATAATAAATCATTTAATTGGATACGAAAAGAAATTATGAGTGCACATTGTACTATAAAATGTGATGCTAAAACAAAATTAGGATATCGTTGTACTCGAAGACGTATTTGTTATTACAAAAATAAAAATAATAATGAAACAATATTTGTATGTTCAATACACGAAAAAAAATTATTAAATAATAATGAAATCGAAAAATATAATGATTATTATTAAATAATTATTATATAAAAAATAAAATATTATAAAAAAAACAGAACTTTTATTTATGAAACATTTGGATTAATATTAGCTCCATACCTTCCACCTTGAGGACGGTCCAATCTATTTGGCATCATATTAGTAAATGAACCATACATATCACTTGTATCTTCAAAAAACATAAATTGTTCTTTCATAAATTCATGTAATTTTCTGGCAAAATTTTTGTCTAATTTATAAACGCGATATATCAAATATGAATATGCTGTTTGAACATTTGATAAACAATATAATAGTAATCCCCAATAAATCATTTGAGATACTAATTCTTCACTTTGTGATTTAAATAAATATAATACTAATTTATAGGCTATTTGCATATTTCGTTGCATTAATTCATATGCATAATATATTACAATTCGGTCCCAATCATCTAATCCATTAAATAATTGACGCAATTCAGTCATAATATTCATTGTTTTTAATAAATCCATTGTACTATACATCATATACTCAGATGATGATTGATTCATAAATTGATTATAATCAAAATCACCAAACATATTGTTTGTAAAATTTTGATTATTATTTTCTCCTTCTTCAAGATTATTATCTTCTTCTACATCAATATTTTCTTCTTTTATATGCTTTGCATTTTTGAAAAAATCATTTTCATCACTCATTTTTATTTATTATTTAATTTATTATTTAATAGTATTTATTCTTTATATCAAAATATTTATAAATTTTATAAAAAAAATATTTTTAAACAATTTTTTAAATTATGTAAATTAACTTAAAGGATTTTATATAATAAAATAAAGAATAAATAAAAATGAATATAAATTATATGTTAATTGACAAACTTATTTATAAAAATGATATTTTTAAAAAAAGTTTAATTTCAGGTGCAATTGTTGCAACATCATATTATACATATAATTTTGCAAATGATGAAAATAATTATAATGATTTCAATGATTTAAGAGTTAAAAAAAGTCGGTGTGATAAAGAATTAACTGAATTTGGACAATGTTTAGAAAAAAATAATGATAATTTTGAAAAATGTGCAGATTTATTAATGGCTTATAAACGTTGTTTACAAAAAAAGTAAAAGAAATGATTTTATTTATAATATTTTTTTGCATTTTTTAATAACTATTATTTATTAATAACAAAAGTAAGGTCATAATATGGTTTTCCATATTTATATTTGCTTTTAATACAATATAATTCTTTGCTTAATGTAATTCGATGTGTATTTACATCATTTTGTAAAGTATTTACTAAATGAACAATTGCTTTATTTTTAATAGGTTTAATAGTATAATGATTACAAATATTTTGAAGAATTTTTTTGTAATAATCTTCAAAATATATTTCTTTATCTTCAATTATCACATTATTATCATTAAATACCATTTTCGGTAATGAATTTTCATAAACTTTATAGATTTCTTTAAAATTAGTACTTAAAGAAAAGAGTCCATCAAGAATTCGTGGATCAAATTGGTTTAAAAAAGGAAATAATATGTCGCGCATTTTTCCACGTTCACTCCAAGCTGGAGTTGAATCATACACAAATGGTACTTTATATTTCTGAGCAAATGTTACAATATCACGTTTCCATACACTAAGTAATGGTCTAAATAATGTTACATTTTTTTCATTTCCAACTAAATTCATACCAAAAAGATTTTGATATGAACGTGTTTTTTTAATATTACTAATTACATTTTCTAGTGAATCATCACGATTATGTCCTAAAATAAATGGTAAATCATTACTATTTTTAGTAGTAGCGACACTTACATTTTTATATGAATCAAAACGTATATTTCGCGTAAAATCTTCATATAAATCACGGTCACAATCTTGTGTTCGTTTTATTTCAGAAATAAGTCGTACATAATGATTTTGATTATTTGTAAAACCAAAAATATTATTTAAAAAATTAATATATTTATTTACCATATAAATTTCAATATTTTGTGTAACCCGATTTCCATAATTTACTGAAAATATAATTGGTACAAAATTATGTTTATATGCAAAAGCATATGTTAATAATGTACAAACCATTGAATCAACACCTCCAGAAACGGATATACCAATATAATTATGGTTGATTTTAAATATATTCATTGCTTGATAAAGCGAAGTTTCAAATATTTTGTAAATCGTTTCATCATAAATAGGTTTAAATAATTCAATATCATTAAATGATAATGTTTCTTCAATTTTTGGTGATAAATTTTCATCTAATATTGAATTAATTGTTGGATTCAGATAACCATTATTATTAATATACAACAGATTTTCTTTATTATTGATTTTAGCCAATGAATTAAGAGAAGCTTGATAAAAACGTCTATAAATTGGTAAATTATTATTATATCTCCATTTTTGGACAATATTAATAACCTCTTCAATATGAACTTTATCAAATGTATGTCTATATACTAATAGTATAAAAATACGTTGCTCAGGAGCATAGCTTTCTAAAATAACAGTATTTGAAATAATTGATTTAGCAATAACGTAAGCACGATTAAAATAAGGTGTATGATCTAAATGATGTACTCTACAAATATGACGACCAATTTGGTCATATAATAAAATAAGTCCTAATGAATTATTTTTATACTCTTTTGTTAAAAAGTAATCATCATTTTCGTAAGTAAAAATAGAATCACATAATGGTTTATATGTTTCTGTTATTTTAATATCATCTTCAGGTGAAGCATCAAACCAAAATTGCGGATTAGAAAACCAAAAGTTAATAAGTTCAATTGAATTAAATTCCATTTTATTTACGTTATATTATATTTTTTATAATAGTTTTTAAAAAATATATATTTTAAATATTAATAAAATCAATTTTTAAATATAATAGCTTTATTAAAAAATTATTAATATAACGTAAACTAAAATAAATAATAAAAAAAATTGACACTACATATCTTTTAATTTTTATTTTCTTAAAGTATATATTAGCAAGTATTAGTGAAAGGCGTCAAAAACCAATTACTAATATGCTCAAGCAAGATAAATGACTTCAAAAATCATTTATTGAGTGGAAAGTGGCTACCTCATAAAATAATAAAAATTATAATTA
>JACCEC010017425.1_pt1 | contig 10469 bp, 11 predicted proteins | sample 7450121 | NCBI WGS metagenome assembly JACCEC01 (sample SAMN15323455, study PRJNA562643) | freshwater metagenome | isolation source: river surface water | place: USA:Blue River Watershed | collected 2017-08-18 | reverse complement strand
CATTATATTGCATAAAAATTGGGGTAATTTTGATGTTTTTGAAATGCTATTCACAAAACTATCAATTTTATCCCATTTTTACTTATAAGTTATTGAATTATAGTCCATTATAGCTCGAACTCACGTTCAATTAATGTTTGATAAGGAATCAGTTCTATAAACCGATTATAAGAGGGAATTTTGGGAAAGAAAGAAACATCTATCAAAAATTTGTATATTTGATTCATAAAACATACGAATATGCTAACAGCCATAGAAGGGATATATGAAAATGGTCAGATTATTCTGAAAGAAAACCCTGCCATCAATGAGCGAGTAAAGGTCTTTGTGATGTTTACCGACGAAAAAGCAGAAAACACACCTATACCCAAAAAACGCCCCTCAGAAAGTCTCAGAGGAGCATGGAAAGCTGCCAATACTGCCGAAAAAAAAGCAATCGAACATTATTTTGATACTATCCGAAACGAATGGGAAAGAGATATTTAATTGATACGAATGTTGTTCGGAAATATTTAGAAGAAGATTTATCAGAAGCAGGACTAACACTCTTAGATACCATTTTAGATGCCTCTGAAAGTAATATTTCGGTCATTAGTCGCATCGAACTATTGGGTTTCTCGTCCGTAAACGAAGATTTATTACACTTCATTACTCAATTTATTGATTACTCAACCGAATATCATTTTACAGAACCCATCATTCAGAAAACCATCGAACTCAGAAAGTCTGTTAAAGTAAAGTTACCCGATGCCATTATTGCCGCAACTGCCCTTTGCAATGATTTTATTTTGATGTCAGATAATGATTCAGATTTTGGTAAAATTCCGAATTTAAGATACATCAATCCAAGAAAGCTAAAATAGTCATATAATAGTGAATTATTTGCCGATGCAAGAAAACCAACATATCGAATGAAAAGAATAGTGGCGAGATAAATACATCAAGTGGATTGCGAGCTTTGCAATGCTTGTGTGATGTTTTTTTCGTGATTTTGAGGCAAAAAAATCTAATTCTTGGGTATTTGTTTTTGAAAATAAGATTTGACAAATTTGAAAAGTGTCAAATCTTATTTTTTTAGAATTGTGAGCTGGTTCAAAAAACGTTTCCCTTTTTTGCATAAAAAAAGGAAATGGGAACAATAGAAAGACCGAGCATTATGCGTCTGATTTTAAGGAAAAAATCCAAGATTTGACAAATTTGAAACTTGTCAAATCTTGGATTAATGTAGCAGCAAATAAAAAAAATCTCTATTTTTACAGAAAAATCATCTAATTTATTATTCCGACTGAAAAATGACATTAAACAGAAGTATTCCACCGCCCTCCGAAAAAATCAACCATGTCGAAATTCCGAAAGCAGACGTGGTCGTACTTGATAATCAGTTAAAATTATATACAATTCACGCCGGACAGCAAGAAGTGGTTCGTTTAGAATTGATTTTTGAAGCGGGAAGTAAATACGACAAAAATTTAGGTGAATCTTTCTTTACTTCAAAAATGCTGATGGAGGGAACTAAAAATTCTTCAGGCATCGAAATCAATGAGTTTTTCGACCAATTCGGGGCATTTATCGAAATTTCACAAGCATTTGAAAGGTTAGTTATTACGATTCACGGAATGAGTAAACACTTGAAACACTTACTCCCAAAAATCAAAGAATTAATTACCGAGTCTGTTTTCCCTGAAAAAGAATTGATGATGCAAAAAAATATTGCTTCTCAATCACTAAAAGTCAATCTTGAAAAAACATCTTTTGTTGCCAGTCAACAATTTAGAGAACAAATTTTTGGCAAAGATAATCCTTATGGAAAATCACTCAACCAAGATGCTATCGAACAAATTTCACAAGCAAATTTGATTGATTTTTTTGAGCAAAGAATCAAAAATAAGACTTTTTCTATTTTTCTTTCTGGCAATTTTGATAGAAATGTTATCGATTCTATATCCGAAAGTTTTGGAGATATGGCTATCCAAAGCCTCGATGAGATAGCAAGCATTTTCCCAGAAAACGAGGCTATTTCACGAGAATTATTGCTCGTTCGTCCAGAAAATTTACAGTCTTCCATTCGCATTGGCAAAAAGCTTTTCAATCGTTCTCATCCTGATTTTTTCAAATTTACGGTTACAAATACTATTTTAGGTGGGTATTTTGGTAGTAGATTAATGAAAAACATTAGAGAAGACAAAGGATTTACCTATGGTATTTCATCTTCTTTAATACCTCAAAGAAATGGAGGTTATTGGCTGATTGGAACAGATGTAAAAAAAGAATTTACCCAACAAACCATTGACGAAATTAATAAAGAAATAGAAAAGCTGAAAACAGAAAAAGTTGATGACAATGAATTAGAAACAGCCAAAAACTATATGATTGGTGCATTTATCGGCTCATTGAATACTCCTTTTGAAGTTGCCGATAAGCAGAAAGTAATTATTTTAGACCAATTACCTACTGATTTTTACGACCATTATATTCAGCACATTAATTCGGTAAGCTCAGAAGATGTCATGAGTATGGCAAAAAATTACCTTAATGAATTAACAGAAGTAGTAGTAGGGGATAAATGATATATGATTCGTCGGCACAAGATGCCGACGAATACAATCTCAAAACCCAACTCCCATAGTTTTTGTACGAATCCGCAATACATACCCATCGGCAGTTATGTAGAGAACCGAGCCGTCATTTCCAAAAGCACAATTGGCAGTTGCTTGCCCCGTTTCGATTCGTCCCAATAATTTACTCTCTGGAGTAAGAATTAAAACACCACCAGGACCAGTTGTAAAAATATTTCCTTTTTTGTCAATTTTCAGACCATCTGGCAAACCTTGTAAGCCTTGTTTTACCATCGGTGTCATATCAAAAAAGATTTTACCTTTTCCAACCGACCCATCTGCTAACACTGGAAATGCCATTAAATACGCTTTTTCTGGGTCTGATTGAGCTACATATAGAATTTTTTCATCTGGTGAAAAAGCCAAGCCATTGGGTCGTGTCATATTATCTATAATCAAACTTACCTTGCCTTCATGCACTCTATACACACCAAAAAGAGGTGTTTCTCGGCTCAAATCATTTTCTTTATTGGGTAATCCATAAGGTGGGTCGGTAAAATAATAATCACCATTTGATTTTTGAATAACATCATTGGGACTATTAAACCTTTTCCCCTCAAAATTATCTGCAATAGTTCTTTTGCCGCCCTTGGTCAAAGGCATAGCAGAAACCCTCCTATCTCCGTGTTCGCAAGCCACCAATTCACCATTTTTATTAATAATTAGTCCATTACTGCCAGGTTCGTCGCTATATGGTAAAATTCCAGTATATCCAGATGGCTTTAGAAACTCTTTTAGCCCCTCCGCTTCTTTCCAACGATAAATTGTATTTGCTGGAACATCCGAAAACAACAAATAATTTCCATTTTTAACCCAAACAGGACCTTCCGACCAAACAAAACCCTCCGCAATAACCTCGATTTTGGTATCTTTTGAGAGAATTTGCTCCAAATCTGAATCGAATTGCACCACTTGCCCTATTGATTTTAGTTGAGCATCAACAGTAATATTCATGAATACAATAAATAAAAGTGAAAAATAATATTTCATAAAAGATTAGGCTTATTTCACAAATCAAGTGAAAATTTTAGAATAATCGTACAAAAAGAGTTGTTTTCTTTCAACAAAGCATAATATTTTTGCAAACATAAGGCAAAGACATGAACATTTTGAAAATTATCCTCGTTTCAATGTTGTAACATGAGTGACAGAAAATAGATAGCATCATTAACAATCATAAAATTCGACGAATATGCTGGACTTTACAAAAGCCTCCCGATCGATAGTTGATATAAAAGCACTGCGAGAACTTGTTCGGCAAGGGGAAAATAAATACGTCGAATTTAAACTAAAAACCAATCATCCTGAAAAAATTGTACGAGAAATGGTTGCTTTTGCCAACACAGATGGAGGAAAAGTAATTATTGGCATAGCTGATGATAAAAGTATTAAAGGATTAAAATTCCCTGATGAAGATGAATATATCCTCAAAAAGGCCATCGACAAATACATTTATCCCCCTATTGATTATGATTTGGAAAGAATCAGGGTGGAAGGTGAAAAAGAAGTTTTGATTTTCAGTATTGACAAAAGCCCAATAAAACCTCACTTTGTGGATTTAGACGGAATTCCTGAAAACAGAAAAGTATATGTTAGAGTAGAAGACCGCTCAGTACAAGCTAGTAAAGAAGTCAGAGAAATATTGAAAGGAGAAAGAAAATCACTGAATATTCGTTTTCATTACGGTGAGAAAGAGCAGATTTTGATGAAATATTTATCACAAAACGACAAAATTACTGTTGATATATTTGCCAATATTGCTCAGCTACCAAGGAGAATTGCCTCCAAGACATTGGTCATGCTCACATTGGCAAACGTACTAAAAATTATTCCGCATGAAAACCAAGATTATTTCGAAATGATTTCAGAAATTCATTGAAAAACTGTCCGCATCTAAGTATGCAGGGAATTTAGCTCTAAATTCATCAAGTGCCTGTTTTTCAAGCACTTGATGATGAATAATTTCCTCGTCGATTGCTTTGAACAACACATTCCCCATAAAGTCTATCACCGAAGAATTTCCCGAGTGAGGATATTGATTACCATCTTCTCCTACACGATTCACGGCGACTACATAAGATTGATTTTCGATGGCACGAGCCACCAACAAAGAATCCCAAGGATACATTCGAATTTTAGGCCAATTAGCGACATAAATCAATAAATCATACGCTAAATTTATATTTCTACTCCAAACTGGAAACCTCAAATCATAACAAATCAAAGGGCAAATATTCCAGCCTTTGACTGTTTTTATCAATTTTTTACTTCCTTCCGAAAAAACCTGATGCTCATTTGCCATTCTAAATAAATGGCGTTTATCATAATAATCTACAGAGCCATCTGGCGAAACCCATAGCAAACGATTAAAAAAACGATTATTTTCAGAAATAATAATGCTCCCAGTGATTATTGCCCCCGTTTGTGCTGCCATTTGTTTCATCCAACGAGTAGTAGTCAAATTCATCGGTTCTGCCACATGAGAAGCATTCATTGTGAAGCCAGAATTAAACATTTCAGGCAAAACAATCAAATCTGTAGATTCCGCAATCGTCCATATTTTTTCCTCCAACATTGCCAAATTTGCTGTTGGGTTTTCCCAATGAAGATTGCTTTGCACCAAAGTTACTTTTAAATCTTGTTTCATCGTTTTTGATTTTATCGAACAAAGGTTATTTAGGGAATCTCATTCTATAATCTGTTGAGACATCTCCTTTGCTGATATTGACCAATTTTTTCTTGAGCATTTGCTTTTTCACAGTATTTAGATGATCTGTGAATAAAATTCCATCGATATGATCATATTCGTGCTGGATAATACGGGCAGCCAAACCCCCATAAGTTTCCGTATGTTCTACCCAATCAGTATCAAAATAACGAATGGTGACATATTCGGGACGATACACTTCTGCACGAACTCCAGGAATACTCAAGCACCCTTCCTCATAAGACCATTCTTCACCATCTTCCTCCAAAATTTCGGCATTGATGAATACTTTTTTAAAATCAATCAATGATGTGTCTATCTCGTCATCAGATTCTGCCCCTTCATTAATTGGTCGTCCATCCACCACAAAAAAACGGATATCCATGCCAATTTGAGGAGCAGCTAAACCTACACCCGATGCAGCATACATTGTTTCGAACATATCTTCAGCCAATTTTTTGACATCTATTTCGTTTTTTTCAATATCTCTTGCCTCTTTTCTCAGCACGGGGTCACCATAAGCTACTATTGGGTATATCATTTTATTTTTCGATTATCAAATATGAATAATTACTTTTGCATAAAATATCCGCAAGTTACGAACAGATGAATAATATTATCAATAAAAAAGTAGAGTTTATTGACTTAGGCTTGATTGATTACCAACAAGGATGGGATTATCAAGAAAAACTTTTTGCAGAAACAATCGCTGTAAAAGTACAAAATAGGGGTAAAGAAAGCACTCAACAGCAGCTTACGTCCAATTATTTGTTATTTTGTCAGCATCCTCATGTATTTACGCTTGGTAAAAGTGGCAAAGCCGAGCATTTACTATTAGATGAAAGTCAATTAGAAGGAAAATCTGCTAAATTTTATAAGATAAATCGTGGAGGTGATATCACCTATCATGGTCCTGGGCAATTGGTTGTCTATCCAATATTGGATTTGGAAAATTTCTTTACAGACATACACCGCTATATGCGTTTGTTGGAAGAATCTGTGATACTGACACTAGCTGATTTTGGAATAGAAGCTGGTAGAATTGACGGGCTGACAGGAGTTTGGCTAGATACGATTGAACAAAAAAATCCAAGAAAAATATGTGCGATGGGAGTAAAATCTAGTCGTTGGGTAACCATGCATGGCCTTGCCCTGAATGTAAATACTAACTTGGATTATTTTTCTAATATTGTTCCATGTGGCATTGACGATAAGGCAGTAACGTCGATGGCACAAGAATTAGGTGAAATGATAGATATTCAAGCAGTAGCTCAACGGCTTTTGGCACATATTCGGACATTATTTGAAATGGAATGATTTATAAATTATCCGACATTAAACAGAAGAAAAATATATGCTAAATTTTTTCTTATTATTTTTGCATAGAAAATACCTTAATGAAGAAATATTAGGCTTGCAGTTTTGATTTTTGATGACCAAACTCATTAAACACAAAACAAGCTAAAAAACCCAAAAACCTTCTGTTAGTATTATATTTTTTGTTTTTCCTAATTACCTACAATAAACAATTATAAATCATGGAAGCGTGGTTAAAAGACAAATTTAGAGGAGATTGGCAAATTTGGTTCATAGTAATTGTATTATCTTTAGCAAGTACTTTGGTAGTATATAGCTCTACCTCGGCTTTAGCTTACAAGCACAATTTAACAAATGAACACTATTTAATTTCACATGCCACACTACTTTTTGCTGGAATATTTTTGATTTGGCTAGTACATAGAATAGACTACACCATTTATGCCCGAATTTCGAATATTCTCATCATAGGCACAGCACCTCTGCTTGTCATTACCTATTTTTTTGGAACTACCGTGGGAGGAGCTTCTCGATGGATTAGTATATTTGGGATAGTCTCATTCCAAACATCTGATTTGGTAAGAATTATTCTAATTACACACCTTTCTGCCATGTTGGCTCGTCGTCAAAATATTGAATATACTCCTAAAGAATTCTACAAAATAATTGGCTGGTGTGTAGGGCTATGCGGAATGATTGCTTTTTCTAATTTCTCTACGGCAGTAATTTTAGGCGTTACGTGTTTAGTCATTATGTGGATTGGTAGAGTACCTAGCAAATATATAATTTATACTACGCTTGGTGGTACAGCTGTCCTATTATTATCTGTTATAGGTGGGGTTATTGCCAAAAAATACAATTATGATATTGGAAGAGGAACTGTTGTGGTAGAACGAGTCGAAGCATTCTCTGGTTTGGACTTAGATGGGGATAACATTATTGGTAATGCAGACCGAGACGATAATTTCCAAAGAGAACAAGCATTGATTGCCGTAGCAAGAGGAGGTATTCTTGGAATTGGTCCAGGCAATAGCCTACAAAGAAATTATCTTCCTGAAGCTTTTTCAGACTATATTTATGCCATACTTGTAGAAGAATATGGAATGCTAGGTGGAATAACGACTGTATTACTCTATTTATGGTTATTTTACAGAGGTCTTATCAATATTCGAAATACAGATAGAGCATTTGGTGGATTACTTTCGGTTGGTCTAATTTTCAGTATTGTGTTCCAAGCATTTATCCATATCATGATTAATGTTGGTTTAGGACCTGTTACGGGGCAAACTTTACCATTGATGAGCAAAGGTGGAACTTCTATTTTATTTACAGCACTTGCTATTGGGATTGTTTTAAGTATCACAAGAGATAAATATGAACAAGCACGTTAATTTCATGAATCGATTTCAATAAAATTAATTATTTTTGCCGATTAATCACTAAGAAACAACATGTCAAAAATTATAATAAGTGGCGGAGGAACAGGAGGTCATATTTACCCGGCAGTTGCCATTGCCAATGAATTGAAGAAAATCAATCCTTCTAATGAGATTCTTTTTGTAGGGGCAGAAGGAAAAATGGAGATGGAGAAAGTCCCTAAAGCGGGATATAAAATTGTCGGTTTACCCATTGCTGGAATTAACCGCTCAAATATTTTAGCAAATCTGGGATTACCATTTAAGCTACTCAAAAGCCTTTTCAAAACCTATAAACTTGTCAGAGATTTTAAGCCAGATATTGCGATTGGAGTGGGGGGCTATGCCAGTGGTCCAACCTTGATTATGGCAAATATGTTGGGCATTCCTACGCTAATACAAGAGCAAAACTCATTTGCGGGAGTCACGAATAAATTTGTAGCCAAAAAGGCAAAAAAAATCTGTGTGGCATATCCGAGTATGGATAAATTTTTCCCAAGCGAAAAATTAGTGATGACTGGCAATCCGGTACGAAATGATATATTAGAGACCAAATCTAAAAGAGAGGATGCTTTTCGTCATTTTGGCTTAAATCCAGCGTACAAAACTCTTCTAATTATTGGAGGAAGCCAAGGGGCAAGAACCATCAACGAGGCTATTTTGGCAGGATTAAATGATTTAATAAAAAACGATTTGCAAATCATTTGGCAAACAGGAAAATTATTCATTGATAAAGCAAAAGCTGGCGTTGAAGCCATTCAATCCAAGAGAATTTATGTATCTGATTTTATCTATGAAATGGACTTTGCGTATGCGGCAGCTGATTTAGTTATCTCAAGAGCTGGTGCTTTATCTGTTTCTGAGCTATGCCTGACCGCCAAACCTTCAATTTTAGTTCCACTGCCAACCGCAGCCGAAGACCACCAAACCCAAAATGCTTTGAGTTTGGTCAATGAAGGAGCGGCTCTGCTCGTCAAAGACGGAGAAGCCAGAGAAAAATTAATCGAGGCAATTTTAACGTTGTCAGAAGATAAAAAAGAAATGGACAAATTGAGTGCCAACATTCAAAAACTTGCAAAGCCACATGCAAGCCAAGAAATAGCTCAAGAGGTATTAAATATTATTGGTCGATAATCATGAAAATTTTTTATTCAGAAAATACCGTAGATTATTCTACCTATACTTTCAATTATGCGATTTATTGCATGAAAGAAGCCCAATCAGAGCTTCCTGAAATATACGAAAAAGGATTTCTTCCTTACACAGGAAGCATTGATGTCAATGCCGACATTTTCTACCTTGCCCGAAGTTTAAGAGTAGAATTAAAAAATTTCGATGATACCTCTGAAAATAGGCGTGTGAGCAGATTGGTTGAGCCTCTAAATATTCAATTAGATGTTATACCAAAAGCAAATTTTGATATAAATAATGCTGAATTTGCAGAATTATGTCAAAATTATATTAGTCAACGCATTGGAGATGATAATATGACTAAGGAGCGTTGGGAATATATTTTATCTCGTGAAATAGGAAGTCATATTTTTCGTTTTACGATGGCGGGCAAATTGATTGGATTTGTATATGCTGTTCTCGAAAATAAAATACTTCATTATTGGTTTGCATTCTTCGACACCGAATACATGAAATCACACTCATTGGGAAAATGGATGATGTGGCGAACAATCAGGTGGGCAAAAGATAATAATTACGATTATGTCTATTTGGGAACTGCCTATAAATCGGGGGCTTTGTATAAAATCAGAGACCATAAAGGGCTTTCTTTTTTCGATGGTTATCATTGGAGTACGAATATAGAGAAGCTGAAAAATCTATGTAAAAATGACTTAGAACCTCGGTTTGGCGATGAATTCAAAATTTTAGAAAATAAAAATGATTATTTGAGCGGCTTGTCTAAATGCTAATATTTTAATTAATAACAACAATGAGTAAGATTAATTGGAAAGCTACAAGTAAAATTATATTGGGAATCATTGTTCTTCCGCTATTACTTTTTACTTTTTATCAGCTCAGCGATTATTTTTTATCCGATAGATGTAAAAAAGTAGAAATTAACATAAAAAATGCTGAAAATTACTATTTCATCAATCAAAAAGATGTAGAGTTTGCCTTGACTAAACGAGGTTCGGAGCCGTTAATTGGCAAATTATTTGAAAAAATTAACCTTAGGCAATTGGAACAAAGATTGCTTCAGAATAAACAAATAAAATCTTGTCAAGTTTATAGAGGAGTAGAAGGTGTACTGAATGTTGATATAGAACAATATATTCCAGTAGCCAGAATATTGGAAAAAGGGTGTTATTTGTCGAGTGAAGGAACTTTTTTTCCTTTATCTGATAGATATTCAGCTAGAATTTTATTACTTTCGGGGGATTTTTTCAAGGGATTAAATAATTT
>JACCEC011587176.1_pt1 | contig 10471 bp, 8 predicted proteins | sample 7450121 | NCBI WGS metagenome assembly JACCEC01 (sample SAMN15323455, study PRJNA562643) | freshwater metagenome | isolation source: river surface water | place: USA:Blue River Watershed | collected 2017-08-18 | reverse complement strand
TGGGTTCTCAGGGAGTCCTTGGACCCTGGCCTGTTACATGATCAATGGCGGCTCAAGCGGCGATGACTTCATGGATGTTCGGAAGTGGATGTACAGCCGACCTGATGCGCTGCAGCAACTTTTAGAGAAGCTGTCCCAGGCTGTCTCGGACTACCTGATCATGCAGATTGAGGCAGGCGCTGACGCCGTCATGGTGTTTGATTCTTGGGGCGGCTTTTTACCCGAGGCGCATTTCGAACGATTCTCGCAAAAGTACATTCGGTCCATCATTGAGAACGTGAAATTGGCCAGTATTGGTATTCGAAAGTCGAAGGGTGAGACTGATGGTGAGCCCACACCCACTATTGCGTTTGTGAAGGGGGGTGGCCAGTGGCTTCCCTCCATCGCAGCGACAGGCGCCGACGCGGTGGGGTTGGACTGGGCCACAAATCTTGGTCAGGCACGCAGCCTTATTGGGGATCGGTGTTGCCTCCAGGGAAATCTCGATCCGGCAAGTCTTCTGGGCACGCCTGAACACATCCGTGCCGAGGTCGCGCGTACATTGGAGAGCTTTGGACCGGTCAGCAAAGGGGTAGGCCATGTCTTCAACCTTGGCCATGGGATATCGCAATACACGCCCCCCGACAACGTCGCATGCCTCGTCGAAGCGGTCGCTAACTACTCTAAAAAACTGCGCTGATTCGGTGCGTTAGCCCTGCTTTATGCACAGAGCGCTTTTTTGCACTGTTGCAGTATTTTTCTATCAGTCCGAATAAGAATAGTCATGTAACTAATTGATTATTCGATAAATTTGAATTTTCATTCAGCAAGGACTCACGTCCACGCATTTTGCTGAAGGATAATTAAGTCCTTCTGCCCCTTACTTGCTCACAGACTTGTCCACAGGTTCGAACCCATTGATTTCGGTGGCGGTCGATGCGCCGATCGCGGCCACGCTGGACTATTCTTGGACAGGGCCGCCATTGCTGCACGGCACCTGGGTCTGGGTCCCTTTGGGTCGGCGAGACGTGCTCGGTATGGTGGTTGATTGGAAGCTCATGGGCGTTGATCAGGTGCTTGCCGGTGATCGCGGCCCTCCGTTAGCGCCTGAAAAAATAAAGCCGATCAAGGCAGTGGTCTCAGAGCTTCCCGCGGCAGACCCCGCGTGGATAGCTATGATGGCCTTTGCTGCCCGCTATTACCGTCGGCCTCTTGGCACGATTGTGGCGGGGCTGGTGCCAAAGTGGTTGCGCGACCCCAGAAATTTTGCGATCAAGCCGTCGGGTAGCAACTTCGAACGCCTCTGGCGGAGTTTGGAGTCGCCAAGCAAAAAGGTATCCAATTCAGACAGGCGTATCCAAGAAAGTGAGCATACGCTCAATCCCGATCAGTCGAAGGCCCTGGCGGCCATGGATGCGCCTGGCGTCGTTGTGTTGCACGGGGTGACCGGCTCGGGAAAGACGCGTGTCTACACCGAGGCCGCACGACGCACCATTTCCTCTGATCCGTCTGCCCAGGTACTGGTCATGGTTCCCGAGATCGGGCTCACACCCCAGCTCGTGGCGCGATTTGCCCAGGCCCTCGAGGGCGTTGAGATCGCTGTGCTTCATAGCGAGGTTTCTGAGCGGGAGAGGGCCAGACTCTGGCTGTCGGCATCTACGGGCAAGGCACGCCTTGTGATCGGTACCCGGCTTTCTGTCATGACCCCCATGCCACGCCTGTCCTTGATCATGGTGGATGAAGAGCACGATCACTCGTACAAGCAGCAAGAAGGCATGCGGTACTCAGCCCGTGATTTGGCGGTATGGCGTGCGCAGCATCTCGGTGCCACGCTGGTACTGGGTAGCGCAACGCCGTCCACTGAAACCTGGGCCCAGATCAAGCGCAACAAATATTCGGTTGTATCCCTTCCCCGAAGGGCGACCGGGGAGCCGGCTGCCCCCATCGAGTTGATCGATACGCTGAAGGATCCCGCGAAAGAGGGGTTGTCGGAGAAAAGCCGGCAGGCCATCGCGCAGGTGTTGGCTGACGGTGGCCAGGCGTTGGTCTTTTTGAATCGTCGGGGCTATGCGCCGGTGCTCTCCTGCCCGAGCTGTGGATGGTCCTCCCGTTGCGGCGACTGTGGGGTGGCTACCGTGTTGCACCGCCCGGAGCGGACCGCTTCCAGTGACCGAGCATCGGCCGGTCCATGGCGGCTTCAATGCCACCATTGCGGAATCGGGTCAACGGTTCCGCGGCAGTGCCCCGATTGTGGCGATACTGATCTCTCTCCGATAGGACGTGGCGTGCAACGTCTTGAAGATACGCTTGCTGCAGTATTTCCCCAGGCCAGGATCTTGCGTATCGATCGCGATACCGTTCGGCAGGGCAAGGCCCTGGCAGTGGAAATCGAGAAGATCCAGCGCCATGAGGTTGATATCGTGGTTGGGACCCAGATGCTTGCAAAGGGCCATGACTTTGCCCGCATGCGTCTGGTCGTGGTTGCGGACGCCGACACGCAGCTCATCAACCCAGATTTTCGGGCGCCGGAGCGGCTTTTTGCGACCCTGATTCAGGTGGCGGGGCGTGCCGGCCGGCATGAGCAGTCCGGCGTTCCGGCCCGCGTGTTGATCCAGACCCGCTACCCGCAGCACCGTCTGTACACCTATCTTTTGCAGCAGGATGTGGCCGGCTTTGCCCAGGCGGAATTGGCCGACCGTGAGTCTGCACACCTGCCGCCCTTTTCGCATATGGCTGCGGTTCGGGCAGCCCATCGGGACGAAGCGCACGCCCGAAAATTGCTGCGCTCGTTGCGCGACGACCTGCAGCAATTTGCTGCGCAACAAAACTGGCCCATTTCTGCCTATGGGCCCGTCGCCCGATACCCCGAAATGCAGGCTGGGAGATGGCGTGGCCAGATTGTGTTGGAGTCGGGGTCACGCCCGCTACTGCATCAGTTACTTTCGGTCGCAGAAGATTGGATGGCCGGGCGCCGGGAACTGGATTGGCATGTCGATGTCGATCCGGTGGAGGTCTAGGTCGCTGTCTACGATGGCGTGCGTCCAGCTGTGCTTGGCGGTCCGCCCTGGCCATCCATCCCGGATGGCGGGTCTCAAGGCGAAGTGTCCATGGTTTATCGTTTGATTTTGTTTTGATCGGTTGATGAAATATGCCCGCACCAAAATTTGATGTCTCGGTCGTACCTCAATTTTTGCCAGAGCAGTCAGACCCACCGTCGGGCGTGTATACCTTTGCCTACGTCGTCACGATCAAAAACGTTGGCGATATTGCCGCCCAGCTCATGGGCCGGCATTGGATCATTGAAGACGCCAAAGGCAATCATCAAGAGGTAAAAGGCCTTGGTGTGGTCGGCCAGCAACCTTTGTTGCAGCCCGGCGAGCGCTTCACCTACAACAGTGGCACACAGATTCATAGCCCCGTGGGCAGCATGCATGGCACTTATGTCTGCATTGCTGACGATGCGACCGTCTTTGAGGCCCAGATTCCTGTGTTTTCTCTAAGGGCGGACAGCCCCGAAGTCACGGCGTCAACCGCGCTGCACTAGGGGCTAGTTGCTGGCCTCGTGCCGCGCCAGAAGCTCCTCCCATCGGACCAAGAGTGCCTCGTTTAACGATTCAATCTCTGCGAATCGGGACTGGAGCTGCGCAACACGGGATCCGTCCTCTTTGTACGTCGCGGGATCGGCCAGCTGACGGCTGATCTCAGCCTGCTCTTTTTCAAGGTCGGTAATACGGTCAGGCAGTGCCGCCAATTCTTGTTTTTCTTTTGAGTTTAGTTTCAGCGCCTTCATCGGTTTGGCGGCAGGAGTACCACCCGCTGCTGAACCCGGCACGGCCGATGGCGCTGCTTTTTTGAGCGTGTCATTAGGTGCCGTCTTCGATCGTTGCGGTGGAGCATCGGATCCCCGCTGCCGAATCCAGTCGTCGTAGCCGCCCACGTACTGCCGCCAGGTGGCATTGTTTTCATAGGCGATCACACTTGTGACGACCTGGTCCAGAAAGGCGCGGTCATGGCTGACTAAAAACACGGTACCTGAGTAGCCCTGGAGCAGTTCTTCCAAAAGATCCAGAGTCTCCACATCCAGGTCATTGGTGGGTTCATCCAGCACCAAGACGTTGGCAGGCCTCGCAAACAGCCGGGCCAGCAGGAGCCGATTTCGTTCGCCGCCGGAGAGGCTTTTTACGGGCGATGCGGCCCGCTCTGGGGCAAAGAGAAAGTCACCGAGGTAACTCTTTACATGTTTACGTTCACCATTGATTTCGATCCACTCACTGCCCGGGCTGATGAAGTCTTCGAGAGAAGACTCCAGATCAAGAGCATCACGCATTTGATCGAAATAGGCGATCTCGAGCTTCGTTCCGAGCTTTACGCCGCCTTCGTCTGGGGCGAGAACCCCGAGAATGGTTTTAAGAAGCGTGGTTTTGCCGGCGCCGTTGGGTCCGATAATGCCAATCTTGTCGCCACGAAGCACCGTGCATGAAAAATCATGAATCACGGTGTTGCCCCCAAACTGCTTGGTCACGCCCGTCAATTCGGCCACAATTTTTCCGCTGCGTTCTCCGCTGGCCACATCCAATTTGATTCGGCCCATCAGCTCGCGTCGTGCTGCACGCTCTTGGCGGAGTTTTTCAAGCCGGGCAATACGGCCGACGCTTCGCGTGCGCCGGGCTTCAACACCTTTTCGTATCCACACTTCCTCTTGTGCAAGAAGTTTGTCGGCCCGTGCATTGGCCAGCGCCTCTGCCGAGAGTTCTTGCTCTTTTTGAAGCTGATAGGCTGAAAAATGTCCGGGATAACGTTTTAACTGTCCGCGATCAAGCTCCACGATGGCGGTGCAGACATGATCAAGAAATGTACGGTCGTGGGTGACCAATACGATGGACCCCTGAAACTCCTTTAAAAGCTCCTCGAGCCAGAGGATGGAATCAATGTCCAAGTGATTGGTGGGTTCATCCAGAAGCAGCACATCGGGCTGGGCCACCAAAGCCTGCGCTAACGCAACACGTTTTTTATTTCCGCCGGAAAGACTGCCGATGGCCGCATGTGGGTCGAGCCGCAGACGCTGAAGCACTTCGTCGACCTGTTGCTCCCAGGCCCATCCATTGAGTGCATCAAGGCGGGCGGTGAGTGCTTCTGCCTGTTGATGATCGCGTTCATGGTCTAGGGTTTCAAACGTGCGACGCAATGCCACCGCCTCGGACAAGCCTGTGGCCACATGATCGAATATGCTGGCGTTTGCATCGAGCACGGGCTCTTGTGCAAGAAAGGCAGTGCGCAGGCCCTGCCGCATCTGCAACACGCCGGAGTCGGCCTGCTGCTCACGGGCAAGAATTTTGAGAAGCGAGGATTTGCCCGTGCCGTTTCGGCCAATCAGGCCGATGCGCTCGTTTTCGCTGAGGGTGAAGTCGGCTTGGGCAAGAAGGTCAACATGGCCAAATGCGAGGCATGCCTGCGATAGAACAATCAGTGACATGCCGGTAAGAGTAGCGCCAGCGCCTCCTCCGCAGCAACAATGCCTTCATCGGTCGGAACCACCCAGACCTCTACGCGGCTGTCGGCCGCATGAATGGGCGTGATGGTGTTGTTCGGCGCCGATTGATTCGCCTGTTTGTCGAGGCGCAGGCCCAAAAACCCGAGGCCTTCACAGACATCGTGACGCAGTTGGCGGTCGTTTTCGCCGATACCGCCCGCAAAAGCAAGTGCATCGATGCCGCCCATTGCAGCGATCAGGCCGCCGGCCTCTCGGATCACACGCCGCTCATAGACCTCAATGGCAAACCGTGCCTCGTCACTTCCATCCTCGCGCAATCGTCGCATGTCGGCCGAGATGCCTGATAAGCCTTTGAGACCCGACTGGCGGTACAAGAGATTTTCAAGTGCTTTTGCGTCATAGCCATGCTGCACCAGATACAGAATCACGCCGGGGTCTAAATCGCCGCAGCGCGTGCCCATCATCAGGCCGCCGACGGCAGAAAACCCCATCGTGGTCGAGAAGCTGTTTCCGTTTAAGCAGGCGCACAGGCTCGAGCCGCTGCCCAAATGCGCCATCAGCAGACGCTTCTGCGCAGCGGGTGTGACCTCGGCCAGTCGCGATGAGATGTAGCGGTACGAGAGGCCATGAAATCCGTAGCGACGTACACCCTCTTCATACAACGATTGGTTTAGAGGAAAGGTTTTTTCAGCCCGCGAGATACGGCAGTGAAATGCCGTATCAAAACAGGCCACCTGCGGCACATGGTCAAAGGCTTCGATGAAGGCCTGGATGCCTCTTAAATTAAAGGGCTGGTGAAGGGGCGCCAAAGGGTCAAGGGAGTGCAATTCGTTTAACACGTCAGGCGTAACCACGATCCCTTTCGAAAAATGATCGCCCCCATGCACAACGCGATGCGCTACGGCGATGCACTCTTTGCCTTGAAGCTCTCGTTGAAGAATAGTTTTTAATACCCGCAACGCGGCCGCCAGGCTGTCCTCAGTGCTCTGTATCGCGAGCGACTCTTTATGCGTCGCACCGCCGCTTTGCCACGTCACGAAGGGCTGGCCTCCGGGCTCCAATCCTTGGATGTTGCCGCCGAATACCGAGGGTAGTGCGCGGGGTTCGTCGCTAGAATGGTCGACAGGGTGTGCGGAAAACTTCAGGGATGAAGAACCGATGTTGACGGAGAGAACGACTGAAGTGGTGGGTGAATCCGGCATAGACAGGTGTGGGCAAGGACAGGCGTTGGGTTGTATTTTCGGGGACAGATCTTTGCGTCCGGCCCGCCATGGTACTGCGCCGCAGCAATTATCGCCAGGTTTCGGGCCGTGAGGGGTCAAAAGTTGTTGAAATTCAAGTAACTAGCCCCCTAAAGGTAGAATCTGACCCTTCATCCCGTCTTGGGGCCACGCGTCCCGAGGCCGAAAACGCGTCTGTAGCTCAGTGGATAGAGTATTGCCCTCCGAAGGCAAGGGTCGCAGGTTCGATTCCTGCCAGACGCGCCAACCCTTGATCTGCCTCCGACATGCTCGATTTGCAACGACAACAACTCGCAGACGTTTTATTTCAGGCGGTCTGCAGCCTGGCCGACGAGCAGTCTAAATCTCTGGCCGACCTCACCCCCGACGCGGTGATGGCCAGTCTCGAGAAACCCCGTCAACCGGAACACGGAGATATTGCGAGCAACATTGCATTGCGATTGGCCAAGCCGCTGGGCATGCCACCACCGAAGATCGGCCAGCGTCTGGCGATGCTGCTGAAGGATCAGCCGGGGTGCATATCGCTTGTGCAGGAGATTGATGTTGCGGGACCGGGGTTTATTAACTTTCGACTGCAAGCGGCCGCGCGTGCATCTGTTGTCCGCGCCATTGCGCAGGCTCCTGAGACCTTCGGCACGCAACCGGTGGCCGCAGATGCTCCCCACGTGCTGCTCGAGTTTGTGTCGGCCAATCCCACCGGCCCATTGCATGTCGGCCATGGCCGACAGGCGGCCCTTGGCGACACCTTGGCCGCGATGTTAGAGGCCAGCGGTCTACGCGTCTCACGCGAGTTTTACTACAACGATGCGGGCGCACAAATCCATAACCTCGCGATTTCGGTGCAGGCCCGTGCCAAAGGCATTGCGATTGACGACCCAGGATTTCCGGCCGATGGCTATCGTGGTGATTACATCGCCGAGATCGCACAGGCTTATATCGAACAGCAGACAGTGAGCGCGTTTGATGGCGAGCCGGTCACCTCGGCCGGTGATCTTGATGATCTTGATGCAATTCGTCGCTTTGCTGTCACCTACCTGCGTCATGAGCAGGATCTGGATCTGCGTGCGTTTGGCGTGGCGTTTGATCGCTATTACTTGGAGTCTTCGTTGTACACGGAAGGCCGTGTCCAGTCGGCAGTAGAGGGCCTGGTGCGCAGTGGCCACACCTATGAGCATGAGGGCGCGCTCTGGCTGCGTTCCACCGATTTTGGTGACGACAAAGACCGTGTGATGCGCAAGTCAGATGGCACGTACACCTATTTTGTTCCGGATGTCGCGTATCACGTGACCAAGTGGCAGCGTGGATTTACCAAGGCGATCAACATCCAAGGGTCTGATCACCACGGAACGATCGCCCGCGTGCGCGCGGGACTGCAGGCCCTTGGCCTCAACATACCGAAAGGCTTCCCCGATTACGTGCTGCATAAGATGGTGACCGTGATGCGTGGCGGCCAGGAAGTAAAAATTTCTAAGCGTGCGGGAAGTTATGTCACGCTGCGCGACCTGATCACCTGGTCTGGTGAAATCGACGATCCAACCGATAAGCTTATTGCCGTGGACGAGCAGCGCGGTCGCGATGCTGTTCGGTTTTTCTTGGTCTCACGAAAGGCCGACAGTGAGTTTGTGTTTGATGTGGATTTGGCCCTGTCGCGCAGCGAAGACAACCCGGTCTACTACGTTCAATACGCCCATGCCCGCTGCTGCAGTGTATTGGCCCAGGCCGATGTGCAGGACAGCACACTGTTTGCGCAGGCGGTGACCGATGATCACGGGCAACATCTGAGCCTGTTATCGGCCCCTAAAGAACAGGTATTGCTCAACCGGCTGTCCGAGTTTCCCCAGACCATCATGGCCGCCGCCCAGGAGCTCTCTCCCCATGTCATGGCGTTTTATTTGCGTGATTTGGCTGCGGATTTTCATGGGTTTTACAACAGCGAGCGCGTCTTGATGGATGACCCGAGCCTGCGTTGGGCCCGTCTGACGCTTGTGGCCGCCACAGCGCGCGTGTTGCGTTTGGGGCTTGGACTGCTCGGGGTTTCCTCACCCACGCGCATGTAAGTGGTAGAGTCTTTGGCCATGCGACCCAGTGCTGTCCCGAACTCACGCGCCAAGTCCAAGGCTCCCAGTCTCATTTCTCGACTTAGCCCGTTTTCTGCTGGCCTTGCGCTAGGGCTTCTGCTCTCTGCGCTGATCGCGCTCTACATCACCCAGTCGCCGTTGCCCTTTGTAGATCGTGTCGGTACCAAGGCCAGCAGTGATAAATCCAGGCCAGCGGCCGCGCCTCCGGAGGCGGAAGAGGCCATCGACCCTAACAAAGGCCTTCTGTCCAAAGATGCGGGTGAGATTGAGACGGCCGCCGATGCGGGTCTTGATACCAAGGCTATCTCGCCCACGGGGCTGACGTACCTGATCCAGGTCGGCGCATTCCGCGCGGTCGAGGATGCTGAGCAGATGCGGGCCCGAATGGCGATCCTCGGGTTTGAGGCCAAGGTGAGCGATACCACCAAGGATGGGGTCACGCTGCATCGGGTCCGGCTTGGGCCCTATGCGTCGATTGAAGAATTGAACAAAGCCAAAGCACGCGTGTCCGAGAATGGGATTGATTCCAGTGTGGTCCGCGTCACTGTCCGTTAATTGGTTCTACAAACATCCTTATGAATCTGCACCGACGAACTCTCTCGTTAAGCCTTTTTTCGTTGCTGGCCCCTTGGGGCAGCGTCTACGCCCAACAGCCGATTGACGAAGGCATTGATTACAAAGTCCTTCGTGAGCCGGTGGCCACATCGGCGCCCGGGAAGATCGAAGTACTGGAGTTCTTGTGGTACGCCTGCCCCCACTGCTACCACCTTGAGCCGCATGTCAATAAATGGAAGGCGGGTCTAGCCTCGGATGTCGTCTTCAAAAAAGTTCATGTTGCGTTTCGTGGCGATGTCCATCAGAAAATTTTCTACACGCTTGATGCCCTTGGGTTGTTGGAAAAACTTACGCCCAAAGTCTTTGAAGAAATTCATCAGCGCGGCAATTCAATGAGCATGCTGATGGAGATTTCGGAGTGGGCTAAAAAACAGGGCATCGATGTTGCGAAATTTGAATCCACTTGGAATTCCTTCGGTGTTCAGACGCAGCAAAAACGGGCCAACGCATTGACTGCAGCGTACAAGATTGAAGGGGTGCCTACGTTTGGCATCAATGGCCGCTACCTTACCTCGCCGGCCATGGTCGGCGGCAGTCATGCCCGTGCCCTCCAGGTGGTTGACCACTTGATTGCCCTCGAGCGCAAGGCCAAGCGGCGTTAATTCACCGCAGTTAGCGCATTTATTTTTTTGCCGCCGCGGCGTTGAGCACTGCCTGGTAGGCCGTGTCACGGTCTACCCCGAGGCGTTTGACCAGGCACTTTGCTGCATTGGCTGCCGACATCTCCCCGGCCAGGGTCTGTGCCCAGGCCGTCAACTCCTCGTCGTTGTGGTTTGATGTTTTGGCCTCTCCTAAGTCAAACACCCAGACCAGTTCGCCTTTGGCCGCCCCCGGATCACGCGCTTGAATGTCGGCGATTCTGGTGATCACGGTTTGAATCGATCCACGGATCAGTGTCTCGTGTTGTTTGGTCAGTTCGCGGGCATACAACATCGGGGTGTCCGCCCCAAAGATCTCAGCGCAATCGTGCAGTGACGCATCGGCGCGGTGCGGCGCTTCAAACATCACCGCCACCCCCGCATGCCGCGCAATCTCTTGTAGCCATTCACGGCGTGCACTTGATTTGG
>JACCEC010833548.1_pt1 | contig 10471 bp, 8 predicted proteins | sample 7450121 | NCBI WGS metagenome assembly JACCEC01 (sample SAMN15323455, study PRJNA562643) | freshwater metagenome | isolation source: river surface water | place: USA:Blue River Watershed | collected 2017-08-18 | reverse complement strand
TTGGCGCCACGCATCGTTCAGGCCGCGCTTGAGTTGCGCCGCCATTTGCTTGGGGTCGCGGTGCGCGCCGCCCACAGGCTCGTTCACAATTTTGTCGACCAAGCCCAAGGCCTTGAGCCGATGTGCCGTGATGCCTAACTGCTCGGCGGCGTCTTCAGCGCGGTCTGAGGTTTTCCACAAAATCGAAGCACAGCCTTCGGGGCTGATGACCGAGTACACCGAGTACTGCAGCATCAACACTTGGTCAGCCACGCTGATGGCCAGTGCACCACCCGAGCCACCTTCACCAATGATGGTGGTGATGATGGGCACTTCGAGTTGCGCCATTTCAAAGATATTGCGGCCAATCGCTTCGGACTGACTGCGCTCTTCGGCATCAATGCCGGGATAGGCGCCAGGTGTGTCCACAAACGTGAACACGGGCAGCTTGAACTTTTCGGCCGTTTTCATCAAACGCAAGGCTTTGCGATAGCCCTCTGGACGGCTCATGCCAAAGTTGCGTGCGGCACGCTCTTTGGTGTCGCGCCCTTTTTGTTGACCCAATACCATGCAGGCATTGCCATTGAAACGGGCCAAGCCACCAACGATGCTGAGGTCGTCAGCAAAGTGTCGGTCGCCGTGCATTTCGACAAAGTCGGTGAAGATTTCGTGGATGTAGTCGAGGGTGTAGGGGCGCTCTGCATGACGGGCAATTTTGGTGATTTGCCACGGTGTGAGGTCGCTGTAAATGTCTTTGGTGAGCTGCAAGCTCTTTTTGCTGAGTTGATCAATCTCGTCTGAGATGTCTACCGCAGACTCGCTTTGCACGTAGCGCAGTTCTTCGATCTTGCCTTCGAGTTCAGCAATCGGTTGTTCAAAATCGAGAAAAGTTCGTTTAGCCAAAATTCATTACTCCTTGGGCGCTCAGTAAGACACAGGCACCGGATCTAGCGACCGCCAAATATACCAAGTCGCCACACTGCAATAAGGCGCCCAGGCCGCAGCCACCTCACGTGCCTCGCTGCGACTGACAGGCTCACCTGAAAAATAGTTGTGGCTGATGCCGTTGATCAAACCCACATCGTCGAGGGGCAGCACATTGGGGCGCATCAGATGGAAGATCAAAAACATCTCAGCGGTCCAGCGGCCAATGCCACGAATCGCCACCAGCTCGTCAATGATGGCGTCGTCGGTCATCTCAGACCATTTTTTAACGTTCAATGCACCGTTGTCAAAGTGCAGCGCCAAGTCAACCAAATACTCCACCTTGCGTGCCGACAAGCCAGCATCACGCATGTCATCTACTTTGAGCTTCAGGATATTGCTGGGCGTGATTTTTCGAGGCAACTGAACAAACCGATCCCAGACCGTTTGCGCCGCTTTGACCGAAATTTGTTGGCCCACGATGCTGCGCGCCAAGGTCACAAAAGCATCGCCACGCGATTGCAAAGAAACTTCGCCAAATTGAGGAATGAGGCGTTTCATCACCCGGTCTTTTTTGACCAGGTGCTTGCAGGCCTCCGCCCAATATTCAGGCGTGGCGATGATGACTTTTTCGGTGACGGCCATGCTTAGCCACGCTCCCACGTGGTGCCAGTTGGCGAGTCTTTGAGCACGATGCCTTGCGCCAACAACTCGCTGCGAATGCGATCGGCCTCGGCAAAATTTTTGGCAGCTTTGGCCGCTGCACGTGCGGCAATTTGAACTTGGATGGCATCTTCGTCGACACCCGCGCCTGCTTGGGCAAAGGCTTTGGGGTCATCCTGCAACAGGCCCAACACGCCACCTAAAGCTTTGAGCAAACCTGCCGTGTGTGCTGACTGTGTGCGGTTGACTTCACCTGCAAGCTCAAACAACACAGCCACAGCTTCGGGCGTGCCAAAGTCTTCGTCCATCGCAGCTTTGAAGCGTGCGGCATGCGGCTCGGTCCAATCGATCGTGATTTCATCGGGCGTGACCGTGCCGAGGGCGGTGTAGAGGCGTTTCAACGCGCCACGGGCATCATTCAAATGCACATCGCTGTAGTTGAGCTGGCTGCGGTAGTGACTGCGCACCACAAAGAAACGCACGGTCTCGGCATCAAACTCTTTCAACACATCACGGATGGTGAAAAAGTTGCCCAAACTCTTGGACATTTTTTCGTTGTCCACGTTGATGAAACCGTTGTGCATCCACACGCTGGCCATGGTTTGGCCATTGGCGCCTTCGCTTTGGGCGATTTCGTTTTCGTGGTGCGGAAACTGCAAGTCAGCGCCACCGCCGTGAATGTCAAAGCTTTGCCCCAACATCTCGCAGCTCATGGCCGAACACTCGATGTGCCAACCAGGGCGTCCTGCACCAAATGGGCTCGCCCATTTCACTTCGTCGGGCTCGCTGGCCTTTGCAGATTTCCACAACACAAAGTCCAACGGGTCCTGCTTGCCGTCGTCCACGGCCACCCGCTCGCCGGCGTTGAGCTCGTCGAGGGACTTGCCAGAGAGCTTGCCGTAGCCGGGAAATTTGCGCACCGCGTAGTTCACATCTCCGTTGCTGGCGTGATAGGCCAAACCTTTGTCCTGCAAGGTGCCGATCATCGAGAGCATTTGCGGAACGTAATCCATCGCACGTGGCTCGTGCGTGGGGCGCTCAATGCCGAGGGCATCGGCGTCTTGGTGCAAGGCATCAATCATGCGATCGGTCAGCCCGCGCACGGTTTCGCCGTTTTCCAGCGCGCGCTTGATGATTTTGTCGTCGATGTCGGTGATGTTGCGCACATAGGTCACGCGATACCCACTGGCTTTGAGCCAACGCTGCACCACGTCAAAGGCGACCATGGAACGCGCATGGCCCAAATGACAGAGGTCATACACGGTCATGCCGCACACGTACATGCGCACATGGCCGGGTTCGAGCGAAGAAAATTCTTCCAGCGCACGCGTGAGCGTGTTGTGAATGCGAAGCGTCATGAATAAATCGTCAGAGACCGCAGAGATGGGTCGGTAATGAGGTGAAGGCCAAAGCGTCGTTCAGACCCTCTGTTTTACAATGACGCCAGTATACAAAGCACATGACAAACCCTGAACACCCCTCCTCTTTGGCCCACGTCCAGACGGCACGTCACCTGGATCGACACCTTCTGAAAACGCCATGGGCTAGTTTGAGCGCATGGGGTGTGGCGCTGGTCTTGTCGCTGGGGGGGCAGGCCCTCGCCCAAGGCGTTGAGGCGCTGGAGTGGCAACCCGGACAATCGACCGTGCCCTTGGTGATCAGCACCCCACACAACGATGTGCGCAAGCTGTTGCGCCAAGCCAAATACGCGCCAGCGCTTTTGGTAGTGAACAAAAATCTAGAGACCAACCCGCGCGATCCACAGATGCGTTTTTGGCAAGCTTATATTTTTGAGCAGCTGGGGCAACCCGAAATGGCCTTGCAAATCTACCTCGCGCTGACGCAAGAGTATCCCGAGTTGGCGGAACCCCACAACAACCTGGGTGTGTTGTACGCCATCCAAGGTGACTACACCAAAGCCAAAGCGAGCTTTGATGCCGCCTTACGCGCCAACCCCAACTACGCCACCGCCCATGAAAACTTAGGCGATGTGCTGGTCAATCTGGCACGCCAAGCGTATGAACGCGCGGCCAACCTAGGCGCCAAACAACCCGACTTGCGCCCCAAGATAGAGCGCTTGAAACCCGTCCTCGACATGACCCAAGGCAAACCATGAACCTTTTGACCCTGACACGACGCGCCTTGTGCGCCTTGGCTTTACTCAACCTGTTTCAAGTCACCGTTGCGCAAGAAGCACCACGCGTGAAATTCACCACCAATGCAGGCGAATTTGTGGTGGAGGTCTACCCTGACAAAGCTCCCAAGACCGTGGACAACTTTTTACAGTACGTGCGCGACAAACACTACGACGGCACCATCTTTCACCGCGTGATTGGCAACTTCATGGTGCAAGGCGGCGGCTACGACCAGCGTTACCTCGAGCGTCGCACACGCCCCCCCGTTGAGCATGAGGGTCGTGACGCCTTGGCCAAAGGCGGGCCACGCAACACGGTCGGCACCATTGCTATGGCCCGCACCAATGTGCCCAACTCAGCCACGTCACAGTTCTTTATCAATGTGGCGGACAACGGCTTCCTCGACCCCACGCCACAACAACCCGGCTACACCGTGTTTGGCAAAGTGGTGTCGGGCATGGACACCATCACCAAAATCAAAAGCACGCCCACCAGCTTTGGTGGGCCATTTCCCTCTGACGTGCCGCGTACCCCGATCGTCATTCAATCCGCCAGCGTGTTGTAAGCGCACACAGGCCTCTCATTTATTCACAAGGAACTCCCATGAGCAACCCACAAGTCGAACTGCACATCTTGGACCACGGCGTCATCACCATTGAACTCGATGCTGACAAGGCCCCCAAGTGCACTGAGAACTTTCTCAACTACGTGAACAAAGGTCATTACGACAAAACCATTTTTCACCGTGTGATCCCTGGCTTCATGGTGCAAGGCGGCGGCTTCGAACCCGGCATGACACAAAAAGAGTGCGATGCACCGATTGAAAACGAAGCCAACAACGGCCTCAAAAACAACCACTACACGCTCGCCATGGCGCGCACGTCTGACCCGCACTCGGCCACGGCGCAGTTTTTCATCAACGTCGCCGACAACGATTTCCTGAACCACAAAGCACCCAGCATGCAAGGCTGGGGCTATGCCGTGTTTGGCAAAGTGGTGGGCGGCACAGATGTGGTTGACAAAATCGCCGCAGTCAAAACTGGTCGCAAAGGTTTTCATGACGACGTGCCCAAAGAAGACGTGGTCATTGAAAAAGCTGTCGCGCTTTAAGCCCCATGACGCTTCCATGCATTCAGGCTCCCGCCGCGTGGCAGCGCATTGATTTCATTTCCGACCTGCACCTCGAGGCAGGTGAACCTGCCACTTTTGCCGCGTGGGCGCAACACATGGCACACACCCCGGCAGACGCTTTGTTCATCTTGGGCGATCTGTTTGAAGTGTGGGTGGGTGACGACAACACGGACACGTTCGCGCTGGAATGCCAACAGGTTTTGCGTTTGACAGCCCAGCGCATCCCCGTCTACTTCATGTGTGGGAACCGTGATTTTTTGGTGGGCGCTGCGCTGCTCAATGCCACGGGCATACAAGGACTAGACGACCCCACCGTGCTGGATTTGGGCGTTCAGATTGAGAACGATGCCCCACTGCGGTTGGTACTCAGCCACGGCGACGCGCTGTGCTTGGATGACCACGATTACCTCGCGTTTCGCGCCCAAGTGCGCGACCCCGCATGGCAATCGAATTTTTTAGCCCAACCCCTGCACACGCGTCAAAGCTATGCCCGCGAAGTTCGCACACAAAGCGAGGCACGCAAACAAAACCAAACAGACTACGGCGACGTTGACCAGACGGCCACATTGGCGTTGCTAGATGACGCTCGGGCGCACGTGCTCATCCATGGCCACACCCATCAGCCCGCCGAACATGTGCTGTCTGCACACCAGCAGCGTTGGGTGCTCAGCGATTGGGATGCGCAAGCCCAGCCACCGCGACTGCAAGTGCTGAGTTGGTTGCGCCCAAACGCACAAAGCCCCACACGGGGGCTTTGCCGTTTGTCACTCAGTGCGTGAGCGCCGTCGCTCGCACTAGCGCTTGAGCAACACCTTGAGGGTGGCTTGCAAACGTCGCGCGGTCGCCTCGTCATAGCTGCCACCTAAAACTTGCGCAACGTCGGCCGCCCAGGTCATTTGGGGTGAGGGGTCGTGACGTCGCGTCAACATCTGCAACTGCAAGGCGCGACGCGCATCCATCTGCGCAGCAGGTGTGGGCAAGTCAGCGGCCACTTCCAAACGCAACAATGGCGTGGCCACATCACCTTGTGCGGATGCCGTCAAGGCTTGCGTCCATTGCGTGCGTTGTGCAGGCGAAAGCTTGCTGCCCATGGCCTGCGCCGTCGGCATTTGCGTGGCATCCCGTTTTTCCCATGCATGCATGAGTTGCGTCAACACTTCGCCATGGGCCTGTGAGGCCAAACGGCGCAAGGCGTCTTGCGCTGACTCCAACGCATGGCGTTGCGCGCGGAAAGCCGCATCACCCAAGCGTGGACCGCGCGGTGCAAAGCCTTCGCGAGCACCATCACGCCCCCCGTCACGCGAGGGACGATCGCCAAACTTGCCACCAGGTTTGCCATCACGGCCACGCGCCGCAGGGGCTGCCTCGGTGCGTTTTTGTCCAGGTCTGTCGTCACCGCGCACAGCCACCACAGGACGCGGGGCGGCTTTGGGGGCAACGGGCGCTTCTGCTTCTGGTGGTGCTTCGGTCACGGCCTCGGGGGCTGTTTGAGGCGCTTGCGCCACAGGGGCAGCCTCCGCTGTAGGACTTGTCACCCCTTCACCACGTGCAATTTTTTCGAGGGTCTGCATCGCAGCACGTATGGCCGCAGCATCACCTTTGGCGGTGGCAGCGTCCAAGGCTTTGGCGGCATCGAGCACGGCTTTGTCATGGGGGGTGAGCGCCGCTTGCGCTTGCTCACGCACCGAAGATTTGCGGGCAAAGGCTTCGTCAATGGGTTGACGGAAGGCGTCCCACAGTTTTTGTTCTTGCTTGCGGTCGAGCACAACCGCATGGGCTTCTTCTTGCCAACGTTGTTGCAAGGCTTTGACCGCGTCAATGCGCAAAGTTGGCGCAGCGCCCAAGGCTTGCGCCTCGGCAATCAGCGCTTGGCGACGTGCCAAGCTGGCTTTTTGCATTGCCTCTAGCGGCTCATGGGCTGCGTGAATGGCGGCCTTCCAAACAGGTTGCAACTCTGCAAACATTTTTTCGCTCAAGTGCCCACTTTCACGCCAACGTTGTGCAAATTGGTGCAGTTGACGAGCCACGCCTTTCCAGTCAGGGCCGTTCGCGTGCGTGGTCGTCCACGCTTTGACTTCTTCGATCAGTGCCAAACGTTGCGCTTTGTGCGCCGCGGTTTGCGCACGCGCTTCTTTCAGCCACGCATCCACCACTTCATGCGCACGGTTGCAAGCGGCATCAAATCGCTTCCACAAGCCTGGGTTGGGCGCTGCTTCTTTGTCGATTTTTTTCCATTGCTCGCGCAGGCCGCGCAAGGTTTCTTGCATCTTGCGTCCGCCCATGGCGGGCACACGCGGGGGGTCTTGGGTCACCGTGGGAGAGGCTTCAGGCACCACGGCATCAGAGTTGGGCGCAACTTCTGTTGCAATCGCTTGCTCAGTCACTGGCTCAGACTTCTCGGCAGCAGCGATTGCTTTTTGGGGGGCGGCAAGCGGCTTGAACAAGGCTTCGGCTTGCGTCACAAGCTCAAGACGCTTTTGGTCAACCACCGCTTTGTCTGCGGTAGGTTTGATTTTGCGCGTGGCATCCAAGCCAGCCGTTGCGGGCTTGGCACCTTGCGTAGGAGACGCTGCAGCTTGGGGCAACACCTCACCACGCGCCACCCGTATTTGGTCGGACCAAGCGGGCACGGCTGGCAACGGGGCGGTGGCATCTGCCGCTGCCGCTTGTGTCAAAGCCAGTGCTTCACCAAATGCCGTCCATACCGCTTGAACTTGTTGTGTGCTGGTTTGCAAGGCCGGCGGAAATTTGGCGTCCACGCTGGACCATTGGGCATCCGCAGCCAAGGCGTGGGCTTGTGCCACCCAACGGTCGAGATCGGCTTGCAAGGCCTCACGTTGGGCCAACGCATCTTGCCAAGACTTGGTGGACAACACCTCGATGCGCTGGGCCAACAGCACTGCTGCTTCGCGCTGCACTTGGGTTTGGTGTTGCAAGTCTTCAATCGCTTTGACGCGCTCGGCCAAGGCTGTTTTCAAACTCGCCAAGGGTTCACGCGACAGGGGCGCGCCCGCTTTGGCGGCCTCACGTTGCCAGCCCATGGCATCGCCTAAGTTAATTCGCGCTGCGTCGCGCAAGGCCTCGCCTTTGGCGACCCATTCCACGATCAAGGCGTCTTGGTCTTTGCTGCGACGTAATTCGTCAAGTTTGTCACGCAGCACTTTGGCAGCACCTTTGTCACGGTGGCTCATTTCGTCAAACACCGCTTGAAGTTGAGCCAAGGTGGGCTCGCTCGCGAGCCAATCACGCAGCCGCGCTGCCCGATCGCCGGAGGTTGTCACGGTGAAAGCACCGCCGGTCAAGGTGTCTAAAGCGGCAAGGTCAATGGAGTTAGAAGAAGAATCAGTCACAAGATGGGCTCACAGTAAATTAGCCGTGATTGTCGCCGAGGCTTTAAAATTTTCCCTTACTCCTTATTTATAAATTTATGACTATTCCGGCAATTGCCCGATTACAGCGAGGTCTACGAACCTTTGCCAACGACGTGGCACAGGGCTTTTTTGCGATTTCCCACAACGGATTGGCCGTGCTTGGCCTGTCCATTTTCTTTTTCATCGTGGCACTCTCGGTGCGACCCGACCTGCGCGTGATCACCGAAGCCAAGGTTATTAGCTGGCTGCAAGAACGCCAATACGACGAGTTGGGCATCGCCACCGATGCCGATGCGGTCGACCGCGCCACCGCCGCCGACCCCCGCGACTTGCCCAAACAACAAGCCAACTTGGCCTATTGGCTCAGTAAAAAGTACCGTGTTGCCCCAGAGCCCCTGAGTGCTCTGGTTTCGGAAGCTTATGACGTCGGGCCTGACAACCAAATCGAACCCACCCTGATTTTGGCCGTGATGGCGGTCGAATCGGGTTTCAACCCTTTTGCCCAAAGCGCGGTAGGTGCACAAGGGTTGATGCAAGTGATGACCAAAGTTCACGAACAAAAGTACCAAGGCTTTGGCGGTGCACTGGCCGCTTTTGACCCTGTGGCCAACGTTCGCGTGGGCGTGAATGTGCTCAAAGAGTGCATCAACCGCGCAGGCAACCTCGAAGGCGGCCTCAAACTCTATGTGGGCGCAGGCAACATGAAAGATGACCAAGGCTATGCAGCGAAGGTACTGGCCGAGAACGCGCGCTTGCAGCAAGTCGCCAAAGGCATCAAAGTGCCGATCAACCCACCGCCTGCCACCGCCGCTGAGGCCGCCACGGCACGCCTAGAAAGCCTGTGGGAAAAAGCCCAGCGCCTCACCCCTTTTGGCAAAGACGCTGAGGAAGCACGGTAAACTCTGTTTTGCGCGCAACTGGCGATAGGCGTACAAGGTTTACTTTGTACCGCTGACGTGGATGTATGACCACTGGGGAGCGTGCAGCCTCTGTTCACAGAGGTGTTTTGCCGTTCGCCTGGGCAGCCAACACCCCCTTTTTCTAGGACTGCCAGTATGTACAACCGCAACATCACGATCGAACACACCGACCCCGAACTCTGGGCCGCCATTCAGGCCGAAAACGCCCGTCAAGAACACCACATTGAACTGATTGCCAGCGAGAACTATGCCTCACCCGCTGTCATGCAAGCCCAAGGCTCGCAACTGACCAACAAGTACGCCGAAGGCTACCCCGGCAAGCGCTACTACGGTGGCTGCGAAAACGTGGACGTGGCTGAACAATTGGCCATCGACCGCATCAAAACCATCTTTGGCGCCGACGCGGCCAACGTGCAACCGCATTGCGGCGCCTCCGCCAACGAGGCGGTGTTCTTGGCCTTTTTGAAGCCCGGCGACACCATCATGGGCATGAGCTTGGCCGAAGGCGGTCACTTGACCCACGGCATGGCATTGAACATGTCTGGCAAATGGTTCAACGTCGTGTCCTACGGCTTGGACGCACAAGAAGCCATCGACTACGAAGCGATGGAAGCCAAAGCACGCGAACACAAACCCAAGCTGATCGTCGCCGGCGCATCGGCCTACAGCTTGCACATCGACTGGGCACGCTTTGCCAAGATTGCCAAAGAAGTTGGCGCGATCTTCATGGTCGACATGGCCCACTACGCCGGCTTGATCGCCGCAGGCCAGTACCCCAACCCCGTACCGCATGCTGACGTGGTGACATACACCACCCACAAGAGCTTGCGCGGCCCACGCGGCGGCATCATCTTGATGAAGGCCGAGCACGAAAAAGCCATCAACAGCGCCATCTTCCCAGGCTTGCAAGGCGGCCCCTTGATGCACGTGATTGCAGCCAAGGCGGTGGCGTTCAAAGAAGCCATGCAGCCTGAGTTCAAAGACTACCAAGCCCAAGTGGTGAAGAACGCCAAGATCGTGGCAGAAACACTCACGGCTCGTGGTCTGCGCATCGTCAGCGGCGGCACGCAAAGCCACGTGATGTTGGTGGACTTGCGTTCGAAAAAGATCACCGGCAAAGAAGCCGAAGCAGCCTTGGGCGCAGCGCACATGACGATCAACAAAAACGCCATCCCCAACGACCCCGAAAAACCATTCGTCACCAGCGGTGTGCGCATCGGCACGCCAGCGATGACAACGCGTGGTTTCAAAGACGAGGAAGCTCGCATCACAGCCAACTTGATTGCTGACGTGCTGGACAACCCACACGATGAAGCGAACATTGCGGCGGTGCGTGCCAAGGTGCATG
>JACCEC011466930.1_pt1 | contig 10473 bp, 8 predicted proteins | sample 7450121 | NCBI WGS metagenome assembly JACCEC01 (sample SAMN15323455, study PRJNA562643) | freshwater metagenome | isolation source: river surface water | place: USA:Blue River Watershed | collected 2017-08-18 | reverse complement strand
CTTACTATTCGAGATATTTCACCGATTTCACCAAAAGATCAGAGTTGAAAATGAGCCGAGTATCACGAACCCTGTCTGTTCCTGAAGGCGTAGCAGGTGAGCGCATCGATAGCGCGCTGACTCGAGTTCTTGGTCTTTCTCGAACCGCAGTTGTGCGTCTCCTAGAAGATGGCGACATCACGACTTCAGGAAAAGCCATGGCTAAGTCTGACAAAGTTACTGCGGGACAAATTATCGAAGTCTTGATGCCCGAAGAAAAGAACCCAGAACCAATTCCACTTACTCCCATCCCGGGCTTATCAATTATTTACAACGATGAATCAATAGTTGTCATCGATAAACCAGTTGGTTGCGCTGCTCATCCAAGTCCTGGTTGGGAAGGTCCAACAGTTGTTGGTGCACTGACTGCTGCGGGTTACACAATTTCAACCAGTGGTCCAGCTGAGCGAGCCGGAATCGTGCATCGTTTAGATGTTGGAACAAGTGGATTAATGGTTGTTGCAAAAACGGACCAGGCATACACATTTCTTAAAGAAGCTTTTAAGTCTCGCACGGTTACAAAGATTTACCATGCACTCATTCAAGGACACATGGATCCAAGTACCGGAACAATCGATGCACCAATTGATCGTCATCCAAAAGAAGATCACCGTTTTGCTGTTGTTGCCAATGGAAAAGAGAGCATTACCCATTACGAAGTAATTGAGTTTTACCGTGGCGTTTCATTAGTTCAAGTAGAACTTGAAACCGGTCGTACTCATCAGATTCGAGTTCACTTCTCAGCGCTACGCCATCCACTCGTGGGCGACCTGACCTACGGTGCAGATCCAGTTCTTGCCGCCTCACTATCAATGACTCGTCCATGGTTACACGCGATGCAACTCGAACTCACGCATCCAGTAACGGCAGAGCGCTTAACCTTTAATGCGCCATACCCTGCTGATCTCACAAATGCTCTGGCGTTGCTTTCAAGCGCAGTTCTTCCTTAACGACTAATCTCACCACCGATGTCATCTTTTGCCCACCTTCACGTTCATACCGAGTATTCAATGCTCGATGGTGCTGCGCGGGTTGCTGACCTAGTTGCTGAAGTAGCGCGCCAGGAGATGCCGGCAATCGCCATGACAGATCACGGCAATGTTTTCGGTGCTTTTGACTTTTATAAGCAAGCAAAAAAAGTTGGCGTAAAACCAATTATTGGAATCGAAGCCTACGTTGCACCCGAATCTCGCTTTGAGAAAAAACGAGTTAAGTGGGCCGATGGCGGAGAAGATGATGTTTCCGGTGGTGGTGCATATACGCACATGACGATCTTGGCTGAAAACAATGAAGGTCTTTCAAATCTTTTTCGGCTTTCATCTCTTGCCTCGCTCGAAGGCTATTACTACAAACCGCGTATGGACCGTGAATTACTCACAAAGTATTCAAAAGGATTAATTGCAACAACAGGATGTCCGGGTGGTGAAATTCAAACACGTCTTCGTATGGGCGCATTTAAAGAAGCCATGGCGGCCGCATCTGATTATCGCGATATCTTCGGTGCTGAAAACTTCTATCTTGAAATAATGGATCACGGAATTGATATCGAATCTCGCGTGAAAGCCGATCTACTCAAACTCGGTAAGGAACTTGGACTGCCGCTACTTGCAACAAATGATTTGCACTACACATTCAATGAAGACGCAAGATCTCATGAAGCTCTTTTGTGCGTGCAATCTGGTTCGACCCTGGCAGACCCTAAGCGTTTTAAATTTGATAACGATGAGTTTTATCTCAAAACCCCCGCACAGATGCGTGAGCTCTTTAAGGAGATTCCCGAAAGTTGCGATAACACTCTTTTGATTGCCGAGCGGTGCAATGTCACTTTACGCGAAGGCGAAAACTTATTGCCACGCTTTGAAGTACCTGCGGGTGAAACAGAAGATTCATGGCTCATCAAAGAGTCAGAACGAGGATTGCAAGAGCGAATGGGTGCGCGGGTTACTGATGAACATCGCGCACGTTTGAAATATGAATTAGATGTCATGATCAAAATGGGATTTCCTGGGTACTTCTTAGTTGTTGCAGACCTTGTTACACATGCGAAGAAAGTTGGAATCCGAGTTGGCCCGGGTCGTGGTTCTGCAGCAGGTTCATTGGTTGCATACGCACTCGGAATTACCGGTCTTGATCCATTAGAACACGGCTTACTCTTTGAGCGCTTCCTAAATCCAGAACGTATTTCGATGCCAGATATTGACTTGGACTTCGATGAACGCCGTCGCAGCGAAATGATTCGCTATGCAACTACAAAATACGGTGAAGATCGTGTTGCACAGATTATTACTTACGGCACCATCAAATCTAAGCAAGCAATCAAGGACTCCACCCGCGTACTTGGTTATCCATATGCAATTGGTGAAAAACTAACTAAAGCGTTACCGCCCTCCGTTATGGGAAAAGATATTTCACTCGCTGGAGTATTTGATCCAAGTGATGACAGATATTCAGAAGCAGGAGAGTTTAGAACTCTCTACGAAAGTGATCCTGATTCAAAGACAGTTGTTGATACCGCAATGGGTCTTGAAGGACTTAAACGTCAATGGGGCGTACACGCAGCCGGCGTGATTCTCTCTCGTGAGCCTTTACTAGATGTTATTCCTATTCATCGCCGTGAAGCTGATGGCTCGATCATCACTCAATTTGATATGGGTGCATGCGAAGCAACGGGCTTACTCAAGATGGATTTCTTGGGACTTCGAAATTTATCGGTCTTAGATGATGCGCTTTTGAATATCAAAGCAAATAAGGGCGTAGACATTGTTCTTGAAGATCTCACACTCGATGATAAAAAAACATTCGAGCTTCTCTCTCGCGGTGACACATTAGGAGTCTTTCAATTAGATGGTGGCCCAATGCGCGCACTATTGCGCAGCATGTCACCTGACTCTTTCCAAGACATATCAGCTGTTATTGCGCTATATCGCCCGGGACCAATGGGCGAAAACGCACATAACAACTATGCGGATCGAAAAAATAAACGTAAACCTGTCGAACCGATTCACTCTGAGTTATCTGAAGTCCTCAACGAGATTTTGGGCGACACATACGGTCTCATTGTTTATCAGGAACAAGTTATGGCTATTGCTCAAAAAGTCGCAGGTTTTTCTCTTGGTCGAGCAGATTTATTGCGCAAAGCAATGGGAAAGAAGAACAAGGAAATTCTTGATAAAGAATATGTTCCTTTTGAAGCAGGCATGAAAGCAAATGGTTTTGGCAATGCAGCAATCAAACGTCTATGGGATGTTCTCATTCCGTTCTCTGATTACGCCTTCAACAGAGCACACAGTGCAGGTTACGGTGTTGTGTCGTATTGGACTGCTTACCTAAAGGCTAACTATCCAACTGAATACATGGCGGCCCTACTTACATCAGTGCGAGATGACAAAGATAAGTCCGCACTCTATTTGAGCGAGTGCCGACGTATGGGTATTCAAGTTCTGCCACCAGATGTCAACGAATCAGATGCTGAATACACACCACGCGGAACTGACATCAGGTTCGGTTTGGCCGCAATCAGAAATGTTGGTGAAGGCGTCGTCGCATCCATTAAGAGCGGACGTGATGCAAAGGGTCGTTACCAATCATTTGGAGATTTCTTAGCAAAAGTTGATGCGCAGGTATGCAATAAGAAAACAATCGAATCTCTCATTAAAGCCGGAGCTTTCGATTCACTCGGTCACACTCGTAAGGGTTTGATGGCGGTTTATCTAGAAGCCATTGATTCAGTTATCGAAACAAAACGCGCAGAAGCTATTGGCCAATTCGATTTGTTCGGGGGAGAGTCAGCAACCTCAGCATCAAATGTTGCACTCGACATCCCTGACGGTGAATGGGAAAAAGCAATGTTGCTCTCGTATGAAAGAGAGATGCTTGGGTTATACGTTTCAGATCATCCGCTGCTAGGCGTTGAACATGTTTTGCGCGCAGGCACAGATTTATCAATCAGCGAGTTGTTAGATGATGGTGGGCATCATGATCAGATTGTCACTATCGGCGGATTGATTACATCTGTTACTCGAAAAGTCACTAGACAAGGTGCGTCATGGGCGGTTGTGACAATCGAAGATCTCGAAGGATCTCTTGAGGCTTTGTTCTTCTCAAATACATACAACCAATACGCGTTAACTCTGACCGAAGATCGCATTGTCTTAATCCGTGGCCGAGTTGATAAGCGCGAAGATCAACTTCGATTCACAGCCCTTGAGATGAAGAGTGCAGATATCAATGCTGCCCCAACTGGGCCACTTGTTATTACTCTGCCAATCAATCAATGCACGCCTCCGGTTGTTGATCGGATGAAAGAGATTCTTCGTTCACACCCTGGAAAACGTGAAGTTCATTTGCATCTGGATGAAAATGGAATGCGTACAGTCATGAAATTAGAGACTTTGATTACGTCATCACCATCACTCAGCGCTGACCTGAAATCAATTCTTGGGCCTAACTGCCTTCAGGGCTAGTAGAATTAGGACTTCCAGCGAACCGATTTTTAGACAGTGCGAGGCACGCCAATGATGCGTTTAGTCGACCTTCGTGGTCAGCGCCTATCTAAATCTGGTTACACAAACCTTATTCCGCGTGCAGCACTCGATGTTGCAGAAGCGATGAAATTAGTTGAACCAATCTTGACTCGAGTAAAAAATGGAAATGAAAGTGATTTGATTGCACTTGCAAAAGAGTTCGACGCAATCGCTCCGCAATCTATCAAGGTCCCACGTGAAGAACTTACGAAAGCCCTTGCCGCGTTAGACCCAAAGATTCGTGCCGCACTAGAAATATCCGCTGAGCGCATTAGAAAAGTTCACAGCGATCAAATACGGGGCGAAACAACAACACGTGTCGTAGATGGTGGCAGCGTTACCGAAAAGTGGGTTCCAGTAGACCGAGTTGGTTTGTATGTGCCAGGCGGGCGAGCTGTTTATCCAAGTAGCGTGATGATGAATGTGATTCCCGCACAAATTGCAAAAGTTCAAAGCATTGCAATCGCATCTCCTCCTCAGAGTGACTTCGGTGGTTTGCCGCACCCAACAATTCTTGCGACCTGCGAACTGCTCGGTGTCACAGAGGTATACGCAGTTGGGGGAGCGCAAGCTATTGCGCTCTTTGCATATGGCATGGAAAATCTCTGCGAAAAATGCGATCTTGTTACAGGTCCTGGAAATATTTATGTTGCTGCTGCAAAACGTGCACTTCGAGGAATCATCGGAATTGATTCAGAAGCTGGTCCAACAGAGATTGCAATCGTTGCAGATGAAACAGCAATTGCTGCAGATGTTGCAGCGGATTTAATCAGCCAAGCTGAACACGATGTGATTGCAGCTGCTGTCCTCATCACCAGTAGTGAAAAACTCATTGATGATGTTCAGAAAGAACTCGCTATTCGTGTGCCTCGCACGAAACACTCTGCGCGAATCAAAGAGGCCTTAACAGGAATTCAATCGGCATTTGTATTGGTGGATTCCACAGAGCACGGTATCGAAGTTGCTAACGCATACGCCGCTGAACACTTAGAGATTCAAACTAAAGACAGCGCTAAAGATGCTCAGAAGATTAGAAATGCTGGCGCAGTTTTCATAGGGCGATTCTCTCCTGTTTCACTCGGCGATTACTCAGCAGGCTCTAATCACGTATTGCCCACAGGTGGTTGCGCATGTCACTCAAGCGGTTTATCGGTGCAAACATTCTTGCGTGGATTGCACTTTATCGAATACAACGAGAGCGCATTTACTGACATTGCACCAACCGTTATCACTCTGGCTAATTCAGAAGATTTACCCGCGCACGGTGAAGCAATGAGTGTTCGCTTCGAAGATAAGAGCTCATCATGAGTACATGGCCACAATGGTTACCGCTTCGCGACGAACTTGTTCCGATGTCGCCTTATGGCGCTCCGCAAGTAAGTGCCGATGCATCTCTGAATACAAATGAAAATCCATTTTCGCCTTCACCTGCTCTGATTAAGGCAATAGCTGATCGAGTCAGTGCAATTGGTGAGCAACTCAATCGCTATCCAGATCGCGAAGCAACAGCGTTGCGCACAGCCCTTGCTTCTTACATTAACTCCCAATCTGGAACATCGATTGATATTTCAAATGTGTGGGCCGCTAACGGAAGCAACGAAATAATTCAATCCATTTTCTTAGCCTTTGGCCGCAAGTCTGCCCTTGGGTTCACACCTTCTTATTCGATGCATCCTTTAATTGCAAAAGTAACCGCTACACCGTGGATTGATGGCACTCGTCGCAAAGACTTTACATTGGATTGTGACGCAGCAGCTGCGCAAATCGAATCTCTCAGACCAGCACTAACTTTTGTAACAACTCCTAATAATCCGACCGGAAGCGCAGTACTGATTGGTGAAATAGAGAGCCTTGCGCGAAGCACTAAATCCGTCGGCGGATTACTCGTAATTGATGAAGCGTATGCTGAGTTTTCATCTGAACAATCAGCAGTAACTTTGATCGAGAAATATCCCAATGTTGTTGTTATCAGAACTATGAGTAAAGCATTTGCTTTTGCGGGTGCACGTGTTGGTTATTTAGTTGCGCATCCTTCTGTTATCGATGCCATGCGACTCGTTCGACTGCCGTATCACCTCAGCCTTCTGACTCAAGTCGCAGCCAGTGCGGCACTTGAATTTAGTGCGGAACTCTTGGCAACTGTTCAGGGATTAATTGCGGCCAGAGAAGATGTGGCGAGCCAGATGAATCAATTAGGCCTTGAAGTAGTTCCGAGTTGCTCCAATTTCTTGCTCTTTTCGGGTTTTAAGCGAGCGAGTGCAGATGTATGGAAAGATTTGCTCGATAAAGGGGTTCTCATTCGCGATGTGGGCCTCGAAGGATATTTGCGTGTAACCATCGGCAACGAGGTTGAAAATAAGAAGTTCATCTCGGCATTAAAAGATGTTTTAAACAAATAAAGACCAGCGAAGGGGATCCATAAATGAGAAGTGCACGCGTAGAACGTACAACGAAAGAGTCGAGCGTTCTTGTAGAACTAAATCTTGACGGACAGGGCAATATTTCCGTTGACACAGGCGTTGCATTCTTCGACCACATGCTTTCGCAATTAGGAAAGCACTCAGGCTTTGATCTCACTGTAAAAACTACTGGCGATGTCGAGGTTGATTCGCACCACACTGTTGAAGACACATCCCTTGCCTTTGGACAAGCACTTCGTGAAGCACTCGGTGACAAAATAGGCATCCGCCGCTTTGGGGACGCCATGGTTCCATTGGATGAAGTTCTTGTGCAGGCAGCTGTTGACCTTTCAGGTCGTCCATATTTAGTGCACCGTCAACCAGAGATTGTTGAATTAATCGGAACCTTTGATACAACACTTGGCAAGCACATCTGGGAATCCATTGTTGCCGAAGCTCGCATTGCCCTTCACATCAGAGTTCTTGAAGGTCGCAATGCCCACCATGTATTTGAAGCGCAATTCAAGGCTGTAGCTCGTGCATTGCGAGATGCGGTTTCATTGGATGCACGTGTCTCAGGTATTCCATCTACTAAGGGCGTTCTTTGATAGCAATCTTGGATTACGGATCTGGAAATTTAAGATCTGCCCAACGTGCATTTGCTACAACTGGTCATGAAGTAAAAATTACATCTGACTTAGACGTTGCTTTGAAGGCGGACGGGTTAGTTGTTCCAGGGGTAGGTGCCTTCGCCGCGTGCATGGATGGCATAAATGGCATTAGTGCTGCAGAAGTAATTCGTGAAAGAAAGAACGCAGGCAAAGCAACACTTGGAATTTGTATCGGTATGCAGATTCTCTTTAGTGATGGGTTAGAACACGGTGCCCACAAAGGAATAGGTATCTGGCAAGGTGAAGTTAGCCAGTTGAAGGCACCAATTCTTCCCCACATGGGTTGGAACACAGTTGAAATCACAGGTTCTACACAACTATTTAAGGGAGTAGAAAAAGAGTCTTTCTACTTTGTGCACTCATTCGCTGCTAAGAAATCAGTTGGTACATCACAAGCATGGTCCACACATGGCGAACGGTTCCTATCTGCTGTGGAAGATGGCGCATTATGTGCAACACAATTTCACCCGGAAAAATCTGGGCGAGCTGGATTGGCTTTAATTGCAAATTGGAGCGCAGGGTTATGAGTTACCTAGAACTTTTACCAGCCGTTGATGTAAAAGATGGTAAAGCAGTTCGCCTGGTGCAAGGCGAACTAAGTAAAGAAACCACCTATGGTTTGCCAATTGATGCCGCACTGGACTTTCAAAAATCTGGAGCCGAATGGATTCATCTAGTAGATCTAGATGCTGCATTTGGTATTGGCAGCAACGCGGAATTACTTGCAGGCGTTATCGGTGCACTCGATATTAAAGTTGAATTATCTGGTGGCATTAGAGATGACGAATCTTTGCGCAAGGCGCTTGCAACGGGTTGCACTCGAGTGAATTTAGGTACCGCAGCCCTTGAAAATCCTGAGTGGACATCACGTGTGATTGCAGAATTTGGTGATCGCATTGCCGTAGGCCTAGATGTGCGCGGTCGAGTTTTGTCTGCGCGCGGCTGGACTCGAGATGGTGGCGACTTATTCGAAACTATAGAGCGTCTCGACAAAGATGGTTGCGCACGTTACGTCGTTACCGATGTAACCAAAGATGGAACATTGGCCGGCCCAAACCTTGAGTTACTAAAGAGTGTTTGTGCAGTCACAAAAGCACCAGTTGTTGCAAGTGGGGGAGTTTCAAACTTAACCGATATTGAAAATTTAAGCGCACTGCGAAGTCTTGGAGTTGAAGGCGCAATTGTTGGTAAAGCACTTTATGCAGGGGCATTTACTTTGGAGCAAGCTCTAGAAGTGAGTCGTCGATGACTTTATCCGTTCGAATAATTGCGTGCCTCGATGTCACTGATGGACGAGTCGTTAAGGGCGTTAACTTCACAGATTTAGTTGATGCTGGAGATCCAGTTGAAATGGCTTCACTGTATGGATCAGAAGGAGTAGACGAGCTAACGTTTTTGGATATTTCGGCAAGTTCTGCTGGTCGCGAAACAACCCTTGATGTGGTTAGACGAACTGCAGAACAAGTTTTTATTCCGTTGACAGTCGGTGGCGGAATCCGAAGCGTTGAAGATGTCAATCAGTTACTCCGTGCTGGAGCAGATAAAGTTTCGATTAACACCGCAGCTCTGAAGCGGCCAGAACTCATTTCAGAAATCGTTGATCGATTTGGTTCGCAAGTATTAGTGCTGTCAGTGGATGCACGGCGAGCACGTACGGATTCTGGATTTGAAGTAACAACACATGGTGGACGCGAAAGCTCTGGAGTGGATGCGATTGTATGGGTTGAGAAAGCATGCGCACTAGGCGTTGGTGAAATTTTACTTAATTCAATGGATGCAGATGGGACTCGTGCTGGCTATGACATCGGAATGATTTCAGCTGTCAGATCTGTTTCTAAAGTTCCACTCATTGCAAGTGGCGGAGCAGGTGCACTCTCAGATTTCGCCGCAGCCCTTGATGCGGGAGCAGATGCGCTTCTGGCAGCAAGTGTTTTCCACTTCGGGATTCACCGAGTTGGCGATGTGAAGTCATATTTGAGCGCTGCAGGATATTCCATTCGCACGCTTAATAACTCTTAGGGCAGAATTACGCCATGAGCAACTATCAGTTATCCGAGGATATCAAAGGGTTGCTCAAAGATCCCGATCTCTTAATCCCTGCAATCGCACAAGATGCGCAGACTAAAGAAGTATTGATGCTTGCCTATGTCAATCAACAAGCGTTGGCACACATGATTGCAACAGCCACTGGAACATATTGGTCGAGATCGCGAAACGAGTTATGGGTAAAGGGTGCAACATCTGGACACACACAAAAAGTTATTTCACTTGCACTTGATTGCGATGGTGACGCTCTGCTCATTTCTGTAGAACAGATTGGAGCGGCTTGTCATACGGGCAAAGAAACTTGCTTTCATCAGCCGATTCAACTGGGATGAATCTAGAAGAGTTTCGCGAATATGCCCGTAGTTACAACGTTATTCCTGTAACTCGAAAACTATTGGCCGATGGAGAAACTCCGCTCGGTATTTATCGTAAACTCGCAAAAAGCGCCCCAAATACTTTCTTGCTTGAATCTGCCGAACATGGCGGTGCGTGGTCTAGATATTCATTCGTCGGCGTTCGTACAGAGTCAACACTGAGTGAAAAAGATGGTGCTGCCATTTGGATTGGAACCTATCCAGCGGGGGCACCCCAAGGTATAGATCCATTACAAGCACTTCGAATTAGCGCAACTCATTTAAAGTCACCAGTTATCGATGGGTTACCTCCACTTACAGGTGGCCTAGTTGGCTACATGGGTTATGACACCGTACGCAGATTAGAAAAAATTGGCAGTACATCAACAAAAGATTTGCCGCTTCCAGAGTTAGCGTTCATGTTGACTAGTGATCTTGCAGT
>JACCEC013191375.1_pt1 | contig 10474 bp, 11 predicted proteins | sample 7450121 | NCBI WGS metagenome assembly JACCEC01 (sample SAMN15323455, study PRJNA562643) | freshwater metagenome | isolation source: river surface water | place: USA:Blue River Watershed | collected 2017-08-18 | reverse complement strand
GTGTGCGAGGATGGTGCGGCGGCGTTGCAGTGGTTGAATGCGAGTCCGGATCTTGCGTTGAGCGTGGTGGACGAAGCGGGCGGTGCGGCTGCGGCGGAGTTTGTGGTGCGGATTGCGGGGGACGTTCCGGGGTGGCGGGTTTTGCGGTGTGAGCCAGGGGTGACGTATCGGGCGATTCTCGAGCAACGGGTTTCGGGACTTGCGCTTCCTTTGTTGGCGTCAGGCGCTTTTTCCGTCGGTTTATCGTCGGCGCGCGGAGAGGAATCTTCGCGACCAGTGTTGTTTTATTCGGGAGCGGATCGGCGGGTTCCGGTGGGGGCGCAGTCGGGTGGTGGCGAGTCGGGTGGGGTGATGTATCACGAGCCGGTGTGGCGGGGAGGGGCTGTTGCGGTATTGCCGGAGGCGTTGCTTCCCTCTCGGCTTCGGTTTGGCGAGGCGAGTTAGGGAGGCGTGAACGAACGCATGGAGGGATCGTTGGGAGAATCGCTCGGGGCTGGGGGGACCGTTTTGGATGCGGTGGGTGAGGCGTTTTTGGCGTTCCTTGAGAATGAGCGGCGGGTGTCGCCGCGCACATTGATTAACTATCGGCATGCGTTGGAATCGTTGCGGAGGTGGCGTTCGGGGTCGTGGGAGTGGAGCGCGCTTTCTGCAGATGTCTTTCGGTTGTACCTGTTTGCGTTGCAGAAAGAGGGGCGTGGGAAGGCGACGGTGCGGCTGCATTTTGCGGCTTTGCGAACGTTTTACCGGTATCTAGCGGACCGGCACGGGTTAGTGGATAATCCGTTGAAGCAGGTGCAGTTGCCGAAGGTGAGGCGTCCGCTTCCGGTGGTATTGAATACGCGTCAGGTTGACGATTTATTATCGGCACCGTTGCGGGCTACGGGGCAGAGAGCGAGGCGGGGGCCGGTGTGGGGAGCGTTGCGGGACGCGGCGATTTTGGAGTTGTTTTATTCGAGCGGGTTACGGCTTTCGGAGTTGTTGGGGGTGGATGTTGCGGATGTGGATGTTGTGACGGAGACGGTGCGGGTTTTGGGGAAGGGGGGTAAGGAGCGGGTGGTGCCGGTGGGGGTTCCGGCGATGGAGGCGATGCAGAGGTATCGGAGTGCGGCTGGGGTACAGGCGGGTCCACTGTTTATTAATGGTTCGCGGAAGCGTTTGGGAGCTTCGGCGGTGTGGAGGATGATTCAGAAGTACATTGGGATGACGGACATCCCGCTGCACATCAGCGCGCACAAGCTTCGGCATTCGTTTGCGACGCACCTTTTGGATAACGGGGCGGATTTGCGGAGTGTGCAGTCGTTATTGGGGCACGCGAGTTTGTCGACGACGCAGATTTACACGCACGTGAGTGTGGAACGGTTGCGGACGGCCTACGATGACGCGCATCCGCGGGCGTGAGGGTGGGTGGCGCGCTTCTCAGGGAAGTTAGCGTGGAGCGGGGCTGGTGAGGGCGAGGGCGAGGGCGGCGAGGAGGAGGAGGGCGCCGGCGAGGCGTTGGAGCATGATGCGGCGGCCGAGTTGGCGTTCTTTGTTGCCGAACCAGTGACCGACGGACCAGACGACGATGATGCTCCAGATGCCGCGGGTGTTGTAGAGGATGTTGGTGGTGGTGACTTCGTGGAAGAAAGCGATGCTGGTGGCGATTCCGGTGGCTTGGAGGGCGAGGGTGCAACCGGCGGCGGCGGCCCATTTGGCGTTGGGAGCGGGGAGTTGGGAGAGGGGAGCTTCGAAGAGGGGGATGAAGGTGAGTGAGAGGAGAGCGATGGTGGCGAACATGGCTGGGGCGAAGTAGCCGAAGCCCCATTCGGCGACCCAGATTTGCTGGATGATATCGGTGCCGGCGTAGGCGACTGCGGCGAGGAATCCGAAGAGGAGGCTGGGGATGACGCGGCTGCGGTCGGCTTTTCCTTCGGCGCCGAGGAGAATCATGGCGAGTGCGGTGAGGCCGGTGGCAGCGAGCATGCGCGGCGTGAGATCTTCTCCGGAGAACAGAAAGGCGAAGAGGGCGACGAAGAGCACTTTGGTGCCGAGGACGGGGGTGGTGAGGGAGACGTCGCCGCGGCTGAGGGCGATGAAGGTGAAGATTTGTCCGATAAAGAAGGCCGCACCTGCGAGGGAGGCGTGGAAGAGATGTTTCCATTCGAAGGCGTTACCTCCGAGAAGGAGCCAGGGTTGGAAGAGGAGCCCCATGCACAGGTTGATGATGAAGGCGGTTCGCCAAGGGGAACGCGTCCCTGCGGAGGCGCGTTTGACCATGAGGGCGGCGAAGGTGTAGCCGAAGGCGGAGCAGAGGGGAAGGATGGTGGCGAGAGGCGATCGCATGAGTGCTCCTGAGGGGAAAAAGAAAGACCGTCCGGACGGATCCGGACGGTCTTCAAGGGTTATTCCGAACGGATTAGGAGGCAGCTGAATCGCCGACCATGAAGCGCAGGAAGCGGCGGACGGAGAGTTCGTCACCGAGCGCCTTGGACGTTTCTGCGAGGAGTTGGGCGATGGATTGTTTGTTGTTTTGGAAGTTTTCCTGATCGAGCAAGCAGATCTGCTTGTAGAAGGCGTTGAGTTTTCCTTTCACGATATTTTCGACGATGTTGGCGGGTTTGCCTTGCACGTCTTTGCTTTCGCTCTGGACTTGGCGTTCGCGTTCGAGGACGTCGGCTGGGACGTCACTGCTCCGGACGTAGAGCGGGCTCATTGCGGCGATTTGGAGTGTGAGCGAGCGCACGAGCTCAGTGAATGCGGGGTTAGTCAGGGTTTCGGCTTTGCTGGCACCGACTTCAACGAGAACGCCGAGTTTTGATCCTTGGTGGATGTACGCGGCAACTTGGCCTGAGCCTGAGACTTGGATGCGCTCGTGGCGACGGATGGTGACGTTTTCGCCGGTTTTGGTGATGGTTTCCTGACGGAGCGGTTCGAGGTCAGCGGTTGGGTTATCGAGGACGGTTTTGGCCAACCGATCGCAGAAGCCGCGGAAGTCTTCGTTGCGTGCGACGAAGTCTGTTTCGCAGTTCACTTCGACGAGGGCAGCTGCGGTTTGGTCTGCGGAGAGTGCGAATGCGACGACGCCTTCACGGGTTTCGCGATCGGCTTTTTTGGCGGCATTGGCTGCGCCTTTTTTCCGGAGGATATCGACGGCGGCTTCGAGGTTACCCTGTGCTTCGACGAGGGCGGCTTTGCATTCCATCATGCCTGCGTTGGTTTTGTCGCGGAGGGCTTTGACGGCTTTGGGATCGATTTGGACTTCGCTCATAATGTGTGGTTTGAAGGTTGGTTAAGGGAAAGATGAGGGTTGGTTTGGGAGGGCACAAAAAAACCGGCCTTTCGGCCGGTTTTCCTTTTTGCGTCCCGCCGGGACTCGGGGTCTCCAGGGTTAATCGCAGGTTGGAGAATCCGGCGTCGTCGGGATGTTTGAGAACTACTCGCTGACCGCGCTCAGGTCAGAAGCGGCGGTTGCCGGAGCGCTGACGGGAGCGGGAGATCCTCCGCGGCCTGCGACGATGGCGTCCACGAGTTTCTGGAGGATGATGCGAATGGCGCGGATTGCGTCATCGTTGGCTGCGACCGGATAGTCCACGAGGGTTGGGTCTGAGTTTGTGTCGACCACTGCGACCGTTGGGATTTTCAAGCGGCGCGCTTCGGCGACGGCGATGCCTTCGCGGGCGGTGTCGATGATGATGATGGCGCCGGGGAGTTTTTCCATGGCGCGTACGCCTTCGAGGTTGCGGCGGAGTTTTTCTCCTTCGCGGCGGAGGGCGGAAAGTTCTTGTTTACCCATCTTGGAGTATTCCGGCTGCTTCTCGATGTTCTCGATGTAGTGCAGGCGGGCGACGCTCTTGCGGATGGTTTTGATGTTGGTCAGCGTGCCACCGAGCCAGCGCTGGTTGACGTAGAACTGGCCGCAGGCGGTTGCGGCTTCCTTGACGGCTTCTTGAGCCTGCTTTTTGCAGCCTACGAAGAGGATTTTTTCGCCCTTTGCAGCGAGATTGGTGAGGAACTCCGTTGCGGCGCCGAGTTGGCGGACGGTTTCGCCCAAGTTGATGATGTGGATTGAGTTGCGCTTCTCAAAGATGAACGGTTTCATCTTGGGGTTCCAGCGCTTGGACTGGTGGCCGAAGTGTACGCCGGCTTCCAGTAATTCCGTCATGAGTTCCGTTGACATAAAAAAGTGCGATTAACCAAATGGGTCGTGAAGAATGGGGGTCGGGAAGGGGGATGGCAAGGCGTAAACCGAAAAATCTGTTTGTCGGGGTGTGGTGCTGCGTGTCGCGGGGCGCGATGGCGTGCTTGGGGGGTGACCGCGGGGGGGGCGGTCAGGTTTGGGGACGGAGTGGGTCCGTTGAAACTGAGCGAGAGCCCCCGACTGCGCCGGTCGGGGGCATCTTTTGCGAGGGTAGGGCTAGGCGAGTTTTGGGATTTCGAAGCCTTTGCGATCGTTCCGGTGGAGCATTCCGTTTGCGGCTTCGTTGCCGACGAATCGCTCTGTTTTCGGGTCGATTCGGAGGTTTGCGCCGAGCGTGAGCGGCGTGGCGGCGAGGTCTACCGCGTTCTTGCCGAGATGTTCAGCCATTCGACCGAGGGATTCGGACAGTTCTGCGTCGTTGCGGATCGCGGATTTGATTTCGTCGACAGACGCGTTTTTGCCCAAGCGGTGGGAAATGTTGGCGATGTGGCAGAGGGCTGCGGAGACGTGTCCTTCCTGGCTCTCGCAGGAGAGGGACGCGCGGTTCCGGCTGCGAACCGCTTTGAGGAAGTTTGCCGCGTGGGTTTCCGCTTCGCCCTTGGTGTGCGGTGCGGAGCTGTCCTGTGGCCCTTTGTCTCCGCCGAAGGAGTGGACGAGTTTCCCGCTGTTGTCGTAAGCGAGCACGGAGGTGTAGCTCGGGATGAGGATGTGTCCGTTTTCGTATTGGAGAACGACGCCGATTTTGGAGCCTCGGTAGTTATCCATTTCCTTGGAATCCTTTGCGGACGGCAGTCCTCGGACTTCGAAGTAGAGGGGTGCCTTTTCGTAGCCGTAGGCGATGGTTTGGGTGTTCGGGGTTTCGCCGTCATCCACGTAACCGAGTCGTCCACCGATGCTGACGACGGAAGCGGGGAGTTGTTTTTCGCCGAGGAACCAGCGGGCGATGTCGGCTTGGTGGACGCCCTGATTACCGAGGTCGCCGTTGCCGTAGTTCCAGATCCAGTGCCAGTCGTAGTGAAGTTTTTCGCGGAGGATGTCGACTTTTGGGGCGGGTCCGCACCAGAGGTCGAAGTCTAGGCCTTCGGGGATGGGCTGAGGTCCTGCGACCTTTTTGATGGAGCCGCGGGGTTTGTAACAGGTTCCCCGTCCGTACTTGAGTTTTCCGAGGGGGTTGCCTTTGAGCCATTCGACGGCTGCTTTGAGTCCGCCGGAAGAGCGGCTTTGGGTGCCGCTTTGGATGATGCGGTCGTATTTGAGAGCGGCAGCGGCGAGCTGGCGTCCTTCCCAGACGGTGTGGGAGACTGGTTTTTCGACGTAGACGTCTTTCCCGGCTTGTGCGGCCCAGATGGCTGCGAGGGAGTGCCAGTGGTTCGGGGTGGCAATCATCACGGCGTCGATGTCCTTGTTCTCAAGGAGGCGGCGGATATCGCTGTAGGTTGCGATGGATTGTCCCGCGTTGTTTGGATCCTGCTCGAATACGGTTTTGCCGTTTGCGACGCGTTTTGCGTCAACGTCACACAGGGCAACGAGGCGTGCGTTTTTGGTGTAGAGAGCGTCTTTAAAGATGCCTGGGCCGCGTCCGCCGACGCCGATTCCGGCGATGCGGATGGCATCGTTGGAGCCTTGTGCCCGCAAGAAGGATGCGGGTGCGAGGAAGGTTGCGGAGGTTGCTGCAGTGATGTTGCGGAGGAACGATCTGCGGTTGTTCATGGTGTCTGGGTTTGTTTTTGGGGGACCTGAGCGGAGAGATTTAGCGGGTGAACGATTGATAGAGATCACGGATTACGGGTTCTGCGACGTCGCCCTTGTGGAGAATCAGGCGGTAGGAGTAGGTGCGGGATTCGCCAGGAGCGAGCTTCACGGCACCGTTGTCCTTTGGCAGTGCTTTGTCCATAGCGCCATCTGCGAAGGGGTTGGCAGCGAAGAGGCCGTAGTCGCGGGCGTGCCAGCGGTTCGGGTGTCTCGGGGTGGAGGGGTGTTCCATGAAGGTGATGGCGTGGGGTTGTCCGTCGATGGGCCCTGAATAATGAACCCAGTCTGCGCGTTTGCCCCAGCAGTCGCCGTCTTTTTCGCCATTGCTGTTGAGCATATGTCCTTTGCCTTCGGTTTTGTTCGCGCCTTTTACCCGCATGGATTCGGCGATGCGGATGGCTGCGGTGCCTTCTTTGGTGTCTCCGAGGGTGACGGATTCTTTTGCGGTCAGCTTGATGGTGAAGTCGATGGCTCGCGAGGTTGGGGTGATGGAGTGGAGGCGGAGTGTTTGTTCCGAAGTGAGGTGTACTTTTCCGTCCTCTTGGGTGACCCATTTCTGAGCGGTGTGGATGACTCCCGAGTCTTTGCCCCCTTCTGCCTTGAGGACTTCGGTGTGCTCAATTTTCGGGTCACCTTTCAAGCCTTTGACGAAGCCTTTGGCTTCGCCGCGTTCGGCCCAGAAATCGAATCCGTTGACGTCGCCGTGTGAGAACCAGAGGGAGCGGTGGTGTGGGTGATCATGATCTTCGCCCTCGGGTTGTTCCATGGGATAGGAACGGGTGAAGCGCTTTCCGCCGGGGCCGATGACGGGATAATAGAAGACGTGGGGTGCGGTGCCGAAGTTGTAGGCGGTGAAAAGGTCACCATCGATGGACATGACGATGCGATTGGCTTCGGTCGTCACTTTCACGTCGGCTTTGGTGGAGAGGGCGAGGCAGGAGGCGGCGAGGATCGAGAAAGCGATCCGGCCCGAGCGGGGGGCGATGAGAGAGCTCATGGCAAGCGGCGGTGCACGGAGCGTGCCATCGGGACGCTGGTCCGGAGACGGTTGCGAAATGGGTTCCGCCTTGCCTGGGGGCGTCGATAGTTGGGGTGGAGAGGGTTGTGAGATTTTCGAGCATTCCTTGTTGGTCGGCACGCGGTTCAGTGGTTACGGTCAGGCCCCGTGATGGACCACGACCCTATGGATTCCCGTCCGGATAACTCGGCGGCGGCGCATGACTACGCGGACCTGTTTGGTCCGGAGCAACCGCCGTGGTGGCAGCGATTTTTGTATTGGTTGGCGGGGGCGCGCTGGGAGTTGTTGAGTCAGTGTCCGGCGGCGGAACAGGAGCGTGTGGCGGTCCAAGGTTCGACGGTGTTGGTGCCGACGGTGATGGCATTTTTGGGGATGTATTTCTTTGCGAAGAGCCGGTTTGACGATCCGCCGTTTCTGCCGGTGTTTGCGGTTTCGGTTTTGTGGGCGTCAGTGATCATGATGACGGACCGCATTTTGATTGCGATGTATCGTCCGTTCTTGCCGGCGTGGCGGCGCGCGGTACAGGTCCTTTTTCGGCTGGGGCTTGCGAGCGTGGTGAGTGTGGCGATTTCGTTTCCGTTTTGTTTGGATCAGTATCGGCCTGCGATTCGTTTTCGGTATCAGACGGAGTTGCAGGGGAAGCTGAATGACATGCGTGCGGAGGAAACGGCGGGGCGCAAGGTGTTGAGGGATGATTTGTTGCGGATGCGGGATACGGCGGAGACGGATCGAAGGAAGTTGGAGTCGGACCATTTCAAGCAGAGGGAATCGTTGGAGGGGCAGTTGCCGGCTCTGGAGAAGGCGCAGATTAACCCTGAGTTGTATGCGGATAGTCGGATGGAGGAGGAGCGGCGGCGGGTCACGGCGCCGGACTTTGTTGCTCCGTCGTCGGGTTCGACGTTGAACATTGTTGCGCGGATGGATGCGTTGAAGGAGGCGTCGGAGCGAATGGGGAAGCAGATTGAGGAGGAGCAAGCGATGCACCGGCGGTTGGTTGAGGCGATTGCGCGGGAGGAGTTGGGGCTTCCGAACGAGTTTTATCCTGAGCCGAAGAAGCCGGGTGAGGGGCCACGGTTGAAGGACATGCGTAGTCGGGATTTGCGGGTGCAGGCGGAGATTCGGAAGTTGGAGGGGGCTTTGAATGTGGCGACGGCGGATCTTGCGCAAGCTGAGGATGCGTTGGCGCGCGGTCGGTTGACGGATCGGAACGCGTACTTGGATTCGTTGAATACGCGGAGGGAGGCGTTTGTTCGGGAGGCGGAGGACCGTGAGCGTGCGCGGAAAGATCGGTTGAGTCAGTTGCGTCGCCAGTTGGAGCAGGAGGAGGCGGACCATGCGGCGAACATCCGCAAGTTTGAGGAGCACCGGCGTGCGATGGAGGACGATCATGCGCGGGCGCAGCAACGGCATGACGACACGCATCTGCCTCCGATTCAGCGGTTAGAGGCTAAGATTAATGGCTTGTTTGATCCGATGGAGGAGACGATTGGGCTCTACAAAGTGATTTTTACCCCGCCGCCGGATATGCCGGAGGATGCGAAGATGGAGTACCGGTGGATGGCTGGGCTGTTTCAGTTTTTGGTGATTTTCGGAACGCTGTTCCTTTTGGATTTGGTTCCGATTGCGGCGAAGCTGCTCTCGCGTCCGGGGGCGTACGACATTTTGGTCGAACATTCCGAGTTTATTGCCAACGCGAACTGGGCCGACTTTTCGCGGCATTTTGCGGAGGAGGGAAATGGGTGGCCTGGTCGTCCGCTCCGGCGCGGCGAGGTCAGTCTTGCCGATGCGTCGCTGTTGTTGCGTCCCCATTACCGCGAGCCGCGTCCGCGTCCGGAACCGTTGGTTTCCGTGGATCCGAGCGAGGGCGCGACGGGGGCTGTTGCGGCCGAGGAGGGGGACCGTGCAATGGCGTCTAAGGACAACGCTGAGGACAACGCTGTGGGCAACGGTGTTGAGTTGGCCGAGGGGCGTGATGGATTGCCGGAGTCGGTGGAGAAGGCAGGAGCGGTTTGAGCTTTGTTTAGCGGGTGCTGAAAGTTCTTTAGGAGGACTCGCTCCAAGTTCCTCTCTCTGTGCGGGGTGTTACTCGGGTGACGGTGCTGGCGCGGATTCTGCGCTTGTGTCTGCCAGTCAAGCATCCACCCCCATGCGACCCCACCTTTGGATTCCGAAGATTGTGATGATCGGCACGCTCTTTTGTCGGTCGTTGTTGGTGTGTGTTTTGTTGGGAGTGGGTGCGCGTGGAGGGGAGTCGTTGGATTTTGCGCATGACATTGCGCCTTTGTTGAGTCGGTTCGGGTGTAATGGATCGGCGTGTCATGGGAAGGCGGAGGGGCAGAACGGGTTTCGGCTTTCCGTGTTTGGAAATGACCCCGTGGCGGATTATGAGGCGTTGGTGGTTCAGGGGCGTGGGCGGCGGGTGATGCCGGCGGCGCCGGACGAGAGTTTGATGCTGCGAAAATCGGCGGGCACGGTCCCGCATGCGGGTGGGCGACGGATGACGGAGGGTTCGCGGGAGTATGGGATGCTGCGGGACTGGATTGCGGGTGGGGCGGTTTATTTGGATTCGTCGAAGCCGGAACTGAAGAGTGTTCGGATGGATCCTCCCGATTCAGTGCACCGGTTTGGAGAGCATCGTTCGCTGGGGGTGAGGGCTATGTATTCCGATGGTGTCGAGCGCGATGTGACGTGGTTGGCAGTTTTTCATTCGAACGATGCCAGCATTGCGGAGGTCGATGAAACGGGTCGGATGTCCACCGGAAACTCGGTGGGGCAGGCGGCGTTGATGGCTCGGTTTTCGGGGCAAATCGCGGTGCATCGGGTGACGGTGCCGCGTCCGGGCGAGCGGGTGGATTTTGGGGATGGTGACGGGGCGACGGAGATTGATCGGATGGTGAATGCGAATCTGCGGCGGATGAACTTGAAGCCGTCTGAACCGGCGGATGACGCGGTCTTTTTGCGGAGGGTGTTTTTGGATTTGGCGGGGCGTTTGCCTTCGCTGGAGGAGGCGAAAGCGTTTTTGGACGACGGCCGGGCTGACAAGCGGGCGGTGTTGGTGGACGGGTTATTGGAGCGTCCGGAGTGGGCGGATGTTTGGGCATTGAAATGGTCGGATTTGTTGCGCGTGGATCGACGGACGTTGGGGCATCGGGCTGCGTACGCGTACTACGGATGGATTCATCGTTCGATGAAGGAGAACGTTCCGTTGGACCGTTTTGCGCGCGGGTTGTTGGAGGCGGAGGGTCCGTTGCAGGAGAATCCGGCGGGTTACTTTTTCCGGGTGGCGAAGAAGTCGGGTGAGGTGGCGGCGACGACGTCGCAGGCGTTGATGGGGATTCGGATTACGTGTGCGGAGTGTCATCAGCATCCATTTGATCGGTGGACGCAATCGGATTACCACGGGATGCGCGCGTACTTTGAGCAGGTTCAGTACAAGAAGGTTGGGGATGAGGAAGCGTTGGTGGTTGAGGGGAATCCGAAGGTATTGCATCCGCGAACGAAGGAAGCGTTGCGGGCGCATCCGTTGG
>JACCEC012701716.1_pt1 | contig 10474 bp, 10 predicted proteins | sample 7450121 | NCBI WGS metagenome assembly JACCEC01 (sample SAMN15323455, study PRJNA562643) | freshwater metagenome | isolation source: river surface water | place: USA:Blue River Watershed | collected 2017-08-18 | reverse complement strand
GATATGTCGAGAAGTATCGAATGTAATAGGTGATTATGAGAGTAAGTTTATAAAGGAATTGGATAAGTATAAAGATATAATATATCAGATATTGAGGATAAAGAGTAAAATGATGTTATTTAATAATGATTTTAATAAATTCAAAAGGGATATAAGAAGTTTTTATTTACCGGTAATGAATACATTTGATGATCATTTAGTGAATTATATATATTTATTTACATCATTAAATAATGATATAGAGTATATAGTATCAAAATATAATGAAGTTTATTTTCAAAAAGATGATTCAGATGAAGAATCTTAATAAATATATATTTGATATAAAAAAAATGAAAGATAATTAATAAAAGGGACTAATATTTTAAAAATTAATAAATAACCATGCCGATATTTACAAGAGAGATCGAAAGGACAGAAACAATAGATGGTTCTGTACAAATAACAGGAAAACTATTATTTACTATCAATAAAGAAGAGTTAAATATAGACGAATTATATACACCAAATGTATTATTAAGAACGGATGGTACAAATGGAGGTATATCATTTTCAATAAATACGGGTACATTAACGCAATTTTTCAATAATAAAAAGGGTGATGGTATTTTAAAGAATGAAATTAAGAATTCATTTTATTATTCATCAGTTTTAAGATGGAAAAAGGTGGATATGTTTGGAGTAAAAAGATATATATTAACAATAAATAAAGATATCAATGATAATTTTAGAATACCATATCAATATTGGGATAATAATAAGGGAAAATTAAATAAAATAGTATATTTAATAAAACTGGGATTTAAGGTAAAAATAGTAAGTGATGGTGATCAATTATTGGTATTATATGAAAGAGATAAGAATAATAAACCGACATTTAAAAGATTTAAAAATGAGTTATTTGAAAACTAACGTAAATAAATATATTTTTTAACGTAAATTCATATTTTATAAAAAAAAATGAATAAAAATAAATAAAAAAGGAGAATAAATTTATAAAAATTAAAGAATAAAAATGGTTGACGAGACAAAAAGATTTAAATTGATATTAAATACAATAAATAAGAGTATTGAAAACACTAAATTATTAGATTTTTTTAATAATTTGTCAAGTGATGAAATACTATTAATACATGAGATATTTGAAGATGTTCTAGAAATAGAGACATTAGATAAAATTTTTGAAACTGGTAATATTAAAGAATTGGAGAAATTTATGACAAAAAGGAAAAATTATCCAGCATTATTTAATTATTGTGATAATGAAGGTAATCATTTTATTATGAAACTTTATACATCAATGATATTAGAACATAATGTTGAATATCGAAAAGTATCAGGATGTTTTAATGAAGCTATAAATATAGGTTTATTAAATTCAAAAGTAAATAATAATGGTGAAAACATATTATTATTATTAGCTAAAGCTGGTGATAAAACGATGTTAAGAAGAATATTATTGGATTATGAATTAATAGAATTATTTGATATGAAACATAAAGATAATGAAAATCAAACTATTTTTCATTATTTAATAAGACATAAAATGTTTTCAGTCACATTTGATATATATTTATATAATTTAATGAAACACATGGTTGAAGGTGATGAAGATATGGTTATATCTTTATTAAAAGTTATTAAAAAGATAGATCGACAATATTTAAGTAGTATTTTAACACATTCATATTGTATACCCAGATCATATTCATCTTTTGTTAAACAAAAAATAAATTATGAAAATAATGATGATAGAATGTTTTATTCTGGTATGCATTATACTTTAACACATTATTTAGTTAAATTTAGAATGTTTAGAAGTATTTATACTGTTAAAGAATTAATCGATCCAATATATTTTAATGAAATCATTCATGATAATCATGTATTAGATTGTTTATATATTTATATCTTTTATATGAACACTGCAAATGAATTATTTGATTTTTTAGTTGAAAAAACAAATTATGGTTTTTTTAAAGATATAGATACTTTTGTTGTTAAACAAATGAAAACTGATGATAAAAATCGTGATAAATATTGTAAAATCACTAAAAATATACATGATTTTCTTATTAAATGTCAAAATAATCAAAAAGACAGATTTATAGAGGAAAATAATTATTTAAATTATACACATGATAATATAGAATTATTGTTCTATATGACAAATGGTAAATTTGACGGTTTTTAAATTTTTTATCTAAACTATTAACTATTCATTATAAATATTAAACTATACATAACATTAATTAAACCACACATTGATACATATGTTATTAAACATAGATTTTTAAACAATATCTTTTGATAATCTATATTATTATTTTCATTATTTAATAATATTGTTGGTTCAACTAAATTTAATATTAATGGATATATCATTGTTGAAAATCCACCAACATAACTATACAAATTTACCGATCTTTCTATCGGTATTATATTATTATAATGATATTCATTATATGTTAATGATCTATATTGTAATAACATACCATATATTATCAAAAAAAATGTTAAAAATATATATATCTTTGTATTCTTTCTATAATTATCATAATTTATAGGTTCTTCTATATATATTGGACCATTATAATACTTTATTATATACGGAATCATTATTAATGTAAATCCCTCTATCCTATATTGTATCATCTTCTTTATTATTTAATTCTTTTTTTTGTAAAATGATATAAACTTAAAATAAATCACATAAAATAAAAAGAAAAAAAAGAATGATACGATTATATATAGGTTCATATTTAATAGTGGGTATAATAGTTTTGCGGTATTTACAGATAAAGAATCCTTTATCAATGTATTTACCTAGTAATAAAATAGAATTATTTAATTATAGAATGGTAAGTAATAAAATATTTGATAGTATATTATTTACGTTAATGGTATTTGTATTAGGTGTATATTTAATGTTAACATCTTTATTAGAAATGAAAAATGAGTTAAATAAATAAAAAATGAAAGATAAAGAATAAAAAAGTTAAAAATATAATGAATAATAAAAAAATAAATAAATAACATGTCGGTAATAGATATTTTGCATATAAAATTAAGTCAACATTTGGATACTTTTCAATTAAATTTGGGACATCATAACAATGTTCTAGAGGAAGAGGTGCAAAACAATGCGGTACAAACAGAAAACCCACCATATAATAGGTTAAGGGTTAGTTTTGAATTATTAGAATTTTTGACGGTACCAAATGTGGCGATATATAATATATTTATACAAACACATACATGTGGATGTGTAAGAATATTTAGAGATAATGTTTTAATATGTAAAATAAGATCATGTACACAACAGATCACTTTGGAGCGTTTAATAAACAGAATATATAGTTATATATTAAATTTATTTAAATTTTGTTATATATATAATGAACTTCAGAATTATTTTAAGGGTTTTTATACAGTATTATTTAATTATGAGATAATACATGCAGAACAGAATGGAATACCAGGTACAATACCAACATTATGTATAACATTTAAAAGAGTAAATGATAGTATTAATAATTGGTTATTTAGATATTCATTTTTAGTGAATGGTATAGTGGTACTTAACTATAATAATCAGGAATATTATGAATTTAGTAAAATTTATATGTTTTTAAATGAACTAAAATATTTTTATATAGTTGATTTGAATTTGATTATGTTAGATTGTAAAAACAAAATATTTAATTCTGTTTTTAAAATTGATTACAATGTAAGAAACGGAACAACTAATCACTCATCACGTGTTCGATCTGTATCACCTATTTAATAATTTATTATTATTAAATTTTATTTTATAAAAACATAACTTATAACTCTTTTTTTTTATTAATTATACTATCTAATCTTTAGATAACATATATACTGAATACTTTTGGGTATTCACTATTTTAACCGGAGGATATTGTATTGTTGACTCTTCCTTTTTCTCACCATTTAATTTATTTATATGATTCTGAAAAATTATCTTCAATTTTTCCTCTGGTAAATTCTTTTCTATAACATTCTTTAATTGACTTTGTTGAGTCTTATAATATTCACTATTCTCTTTATAATGATCTTCTGGTACTTCAATACCAACTCTCTCAGCTGTTCTCTCTAATAATTCAATGTATTCATCCATTTTTATACTTTTTTATTTTATTATTATTTTTTTATATTGATTTATTTTTCTAAATTTGATTCTTTTTCTGGTTTAGATTCATTTTCTAATTTATCTTGATAATTTCTATCTAAATGAATAGTTATTGAAAAAGGTAAAAGAACTGGCCATGCTAATGAAAAAAACATACTTGAATAAAAAGCCATTAAATAAGTGGTATATGGATTATTTTTTTTTAAACCCATTAAATCTTTAAACAAACTAAAATCATTATGTTTATAAGTTGAATATGACATAAAGACGGTTGATGTACTATATCCTATCTTATAAATATCATAAAATGTTAATTTTGTTAATACTGATTTTATATTATTCATTTTTAATTTTTTATTATTTATTTTATATTATTATTCATTGTTTTTTATATTCATTTTTATTATTATATATATTTTTTAAATAAATCAATTTAAAGAAAAATGTATAAAAAATAATTAATTTAAAAAATGGAGATTTATATGAAGAGGATGGATAAATTTGTGAGAAAGAATGAATTTTATGGATATGAGGAGTTGAGGGATTCAGATTATATAAGGCATAAATATAGTTTTACAAAGGAGGTATATGAATTATTAACAGAGGTATATTATAATATAAATGATGATAATTATGTTATAGAATTAGTGAAAAAAATATATGAATTAAGTGATTTTATGATGTTACAAGATAGTATAAATGTGTATAATAGTATATTTGAGAGATCAAGAAGTGAATATATAAATACATATGGAAGAAAATTAGAATTTTTATATGAGATGGTTTGTGATGAATGGCAAGCTTAAACGAAAAATTCGTTTTTAAATTCTTCCAAATTCATGGTCCCCATGGTTAAATTACATGAAGCACATGAACATTCTAAATTGGTTAAATTGTCACCACCACCATTAGCGACTGCTATTTTATGTGCAGCATGAAAGTTAATATATTGGATTTCTATTCCACAGACATAACATCTACCAGTTGGAGAGTTTAAATAATTACGATTCCAAAGAGCTAATCTTAAAGATTGTGGTAAAGATTTTCGACCACATTTATTATGTACTCCACCACTTTTTTCTTTATGTATAATATAACCATAATATAGGTTATTTTGAGATCTTTTTCCTATAACTTTAAGATTAAAATCAACATCATCAACCGGTATAACTTCTTTTAATTTATTATTGATTTTTTCAAACATATCAATAATTTCATAACTTGTTTTATTTGGATACTTTTTTATAAATCCCGATACCATACTATTCAAATTAACATTCGGTGGATTTGGTCTCATTGCATTTGATAAAAAATTACTATATTTATCCTTTATATGTTCTTTTAGTTTCTCCGATTTTTCCATCTCCGTCTCATCTATTATCAAATCTGATGATATAAAATTATCATTTAATTCTCTAAATATATTCCTATAATCCTCCCTTGTATCACACTTATAAAAACATACTAATATATTAAAATCTTCATTTATTTCCTCTGAAAATTGATTATATGCTCTATATCTATGTTGTCCATCTAATATATAATACTTATTATTATAATAACATATATGTATCAAATTCATATCATGTACATACCCATATTCATTATAATAATTCATTAATGTATCATATAACTTCTCAACTCTTTCTATTATAAAATCCCTTTGTATAAATGGTATTTCCGGTCTATAATTCTCTCTCAAGTCTCCTAATGACATATGTCTTAATATCTTCTTTTCATTTATTTTTATCTCCATTTTTGTTTTTTCTAAATTATTAATTTTATTAATTTTTTTTTAAGTTGAATTCATTTTTTTTTTGATTTTGTAAAAATAATAAATTATAAAAAATGAAAAAAGTTGGTGTTTAATGGGAAAAGTGATATAAAATAGTAAGAGAGAATATATATAACGTAACCGATATTTATTGAAACGAGAATGAATTTTAACGGAAAGAGTTTAAAGGATTTAATGGATATAGTAGTTGGAGTAGAGAGTATTGATGAGATATTGAATTTAGCGGGAGATAATAAGGAACGTGGATTTTTATATGAGTCAATAGTGAATATGATAATAAAGTTTGGATTTTTTGAAAAATTCGGAAAGGATGAGTATGAGAATTTAGATGGAAATTTTAATACGGGTGAATTAATAAGAATAGAAGATTTTGAGAAGTATTTAGAAGAGAGTAAGGTAAAAAGTGGTAAATCGGGTGGATCATCTGATATAACATTAAAACACAAGAAAACTGGTAAATACATTTGTATATCATGTAAATATTATGATGATATGATAAATAAAAGTAATAAAGATTTTGATGTTCAATTAATAACTTCAGTATTAAAGGATGTTTATGAAGAAGAAAAATATGATATTTATGTTTTTGTAAAAGATAAAGAAGAAGTATTAAATTTAGTGAAGAATTCGGAGAGAGCATCAAGACACATCACTAAATATTTAGATGATGAACATGTTTTTGGTGTAAAAGATTTGGAGGTAGGATATAGAAATTTGAGAGAATTTTATATACAATATAAGAATCATTTATTTGAATTTACATTAAATCAATATTTTGGTATAGATAAAAAGATGTTAAAGATGAGATATCATCAAAAAATGATTGTAAAAAGAGTATTAAATTTTATGAAAAAGTATAAAAATGATATTTTTAAGAATTTATTAATAGCTTGTAAATGCAGATCAGGAAAAACATTTATTGTTGGTGGTATTATTGTTGAAATGAAAAGAGAATTTAACGGTTCTTTAAATGTTTTAATATTAACACCAGCACCAACTGAAACAACACCACAATTTGTGGATGATTTATTATTAAAATTTTTAGATTTTGAACAATTTAAAATCCATGAAGTATTATCAGGAAGTTATTTTGATGATATAGAGAATAAATTAGGAGATAATAATATATTTGTTGTATCAAAACAATTAATGCAAAATTATATTGAAGAAAAGGGTACACAAATAGATATATTAACTAATTTTTTTAATTTAATTGTATTTGATGAGAATCATCATGGAGGAACAACTGAATTATCACAACAGATTTTAAATACTTATTCAACTGAAGATAGTTTTCAAGTATATTTGACAGCAACATATCAAAAACCATTAAAACAATGGGATATATTGGATGAGGGTCAATTTTATTGGGATATCGAGGATGAACAATTATGTAAAAGGGGTGATTTAGAGAAGTTGAGAGAAAAACATGGAGAGATAGAGGATATAGATGTTGAGGAATTAAAGAGGGGATATGCAAAATATCCAGATTTATTTTTGATGACAAATATGTTTAATCAACAATTTTTCAATCAAGTTAAATTAAAGATACAGGATAGTAAATATGGTTTTGGATTTGATACTTTATTTAGTTTAACAGAAGATCAAAGTCAATTTAAATATCCACAAGAGATACAAGATGTATTAGCTTTTATATCAGGTAGTCGAAAAGAGGATATGTTTGGTTCAGATGAATTAAATAGATCTTTTTTTAATAGAATTAAAAAGATATCTCAAAAATATAATTCAAGAACATTATTAAATAATGGCAATTTTACCAGTCAATTATGGTTTTTACCATTTGGAATAGGTTTACCTATAAATACAGTAAGTACATTATTAAAAGAATTAATGAAACAAGATTTTGAATTAAAAAAGTATGAGATAGTGATATTAAATTCAACAATGGATACAAAAGTTGTTGATATAAAGGATTATATTTTTAAAACGGAGAAGAGAGCCAAACGTCAAGGTAAAGCGGGATTAATAATCTTAGTTGGAAATATGTGTTCTTTAGGAATCACTTTACCTTTAGTGGATATAGTATTTTTATTAAGTACAACAGTATCTTCGGATAAGATTATACAGATGATGATGCGATCAATGACAGAAGGTATATCACCTGAAAGTAATAATTATGAAGAATATAAGAGTATATGTTCGAATGTTGAAAATAAGAGGATAGGATATGTTGTTGATATGAATATATCAAGGGTATTAAATACATTATTTGATTATCAAAGACATAAAAAATCGAAATCAGCAGATGAAAAATTGGGTTATATAATAAAGAATAACTTAATAAATATCGATGAAGATATATTTGAATCGGATGGTTTAAATAAAGATACTGTTGTTGAGAGATTAATAACAGTATGGAAAGAAGAATCAATGGATAAAATAAGAACAATAATACGAAAAATAGAGAATGATATAATTGAAATGGAGAAAGAAGACCAAAAAGAGATTATGAAGTTCTTTAAAAATATTAAATTGGATCAACTTAAAAAAGGTCCTAAAGTTGAAATGGATTTAGAAAATCAACAACATTTACCTTCGGGTAAAGAGACAAAATCAGGTGGTTCATCTGGTAAAACGGATGATGATGAAGAGGAAGAAGATTTATCTTTTTTAAATAAGATATCATTAACAAAGGATATTTTACCATCAATAATACCATTTTCATGTTTATTAACAATACAGAATGATGAAAATAATTTTATTGAAAATTTAAAGACAATATCAAATAGTGAAGAATTATTGGATATTTTTAATACCCAATGTAACATTTGGTGGAATCAACCTAAATCAATAGAATTTATTAAAAAGTTAATTTATATAATTGAAAAGTATATAAAGGAAGATTCGGATATATATAATATATCGATATTTGTTAAGATGGAATTAAAGAGTCTATTAGATAGACCAAAAGAATTAATAAATTTTATACAGGAATCTTTAAGACCGAAGAATTATGAAAAGAGAGAATTTGGAGAGGTCTTTACACCAATGTCATTTGTTGAAAAGATGTTAGATGATTTAACATTAATAGATCCAACAATATGGTCAAATCCAAATTTAAAATGGTTAGATCCAGCTAATGGTATGGGTAATTTTCCAATAGCTATTTATTATAGATTAATGAATGGTTTAAAGGAGATATATCCAGATGATAGTGAAAGGAAACATCATATATTGACGAAAATGATATATATGATAGAATTAAATAAGAAGAATTGTTTTTTAACAAAACAGATTTTTGGAGAAAATGAAGATTTAAAACTTAATTTAATTGAAGGTGATTCTTTAAAAGAATCATTTGATATACCACATTTTGATATTATTATTGGAAATCCTCCATATAATAAAAAACAGACAGATAGAGGTGAACTACCTCCAATATATCATGAATTTGTTTTAAAATATATAACAAAATGTAAATATTTATCTTTTGTAATCCCATCAAGATGGTTTTCAGGTGGTAAACCTGAATTAAACAAATTCAGAGTGGAGATGTTAAAAAGACGAGATATTCGTTATATAAAACATTATAGTAATGAGAAGGAGGTATTTGGAAATTCAGTTGAAATAAAGGGTGGAGTTAATTATTTTTTAAAGGATTCAACCTATAATGGAGATTGTTTATTCAATGACAAACCAATAAATTTAAGTAAATATGATATATTAGTTGAGGATAAGTATAATAGTATATTATCAAAGATAATACATTTACCATCAATAACAAGTATATTTAAGAATAGATATTTTAAAATAGAGACAAATGATACAAATTTGTGTGATGATACATCATTAGTGCGTTGTTATGTAAGTTCAAAGATGTCAAATCAGAGAATAAAATATATTGATAAAAATTATATAAAAGAAGAATATAATTTTTGGAAGGTAATAACAACAACGGGAACACATGGAGCTTATTCAGGATTTGGATATATAACAATATTAAATCCAACAGAAATACATAATACAAGTTATGTATCATTTGAGGTTAAAACAGAAGAAGAGGCTGAATCATTAGTATCATATTTAAAATGTAAATTAACAAATTTACTTTTAAGTATTCGAAAAAATAATCAGATTATTAGTGAAAAAACGATTAAATGGATACCTTTAGTACCATTTGATAGAATATGGACTGATCAATTATTAATAGATTATTTTCAATTAACAGAAGATGATCGTAATTTTATAGAAAATATCCAAATTAGTGGTTATTTAAAAGAAGATGATAATGATGATAATACAGTATCAACAACAAATTCAGTACAAAAAGATCTTTTAACTAAACAAAAGTCATGTGATTGTGGTTATTTATTAAAGAATGGTAAAAACTGTACAAAAAGGGGTAAAAGTGAATATGATGGTTTATGTCAGATTCATTTTAATATTAAAAATAGGGTCCCAAATAAAGAATTGGTTGAATTATTAAGTTCAACAAAATCGGTATCGGTACCAGAAAAAATTAAATTAAAAAAGAGGAATTAATCATATTGATATTCAATCAATAG
>JACCEC012079200.1_pt1 | contig 10474 bp, 4 predicted proteins | sample 7450121 | NCBI WGS metagenome assembly JACCEC01 (sample SAMN15323455, study PRJNA562643) | freshwater metagenome | isolation source: river surface water | place: USA:Blue River Watershed | collected 2017-08-18 | reverse complement strand
CAGGAGATATCGGTTATACCGGTTATACTGGTTATACCGGCGAGACGGGGTATACAGGATGGACCGGATGGACCGGTTGGACTGGCCCTGCGGGTACGGCTTCCAATACTGGCGCGACCGGTTACACCGGATTTACCGGATGGACCGGCTGGACTGGCCCCAATGGATCTGCCGCAAATACCGGTGCAACCGGCTATACTGGTTATACTGGGTTTACGGGATTCACGGGATGGACGGGATATACCGGTGATACTGGCCCAGGAGTCGATCTTAATAATGTCCGCGTTGGAAATATCACCGTCGAACAGAATCTGATCCTCGAAGACCAGATCCTAATGCAAGACGGAACACCCTTTACTGTTGCCATTTCCGATTATGGTGAAGTGATCTTCCAAGATGTTCCCATTCCATATGATCCAGTCGTCAATGTCCAGGCAAAACATCTTACGGGACTTAATACACTTGATCTGGTGAGCGTCTGGGACGGATATATCCAACCGAATAGCCAGAATAAGCCCGTCTACTTCGGTACAGGTGGTTACCTCAATACCTCCTATGTACAATTTACCTATAACGATGCCCTTTTAAAAAATCAGTCTATGTATTATCCTCCTCTGGAACCCCTCAACTTCCGTATTGGATCTTATCGGGGAACTTTCAATGATGGTACCTATGGATTAACTATCTGCTGTCTCTTTCAATTTACCAAAAATATCGCATCTGACTTCGAAAGAATTGCGCAATTCTCCGTACCAAGCGCGGATGATTCCGTCGGTATTACCCTCACTCGTTATCCTGGAAATAGTATTCAATTTAGCAAAGTTACATTTACGATTAGCACAGGAGGTTCATCTGATTCCATTACACCTGAGGCAGTCGGATTTGAAGTGGGAGTTTGGTATCTCATTACCATCGAAATGGGCTACCAAATTGAAGATGATCTCAACTTCTATCTCAACGGCTACGGTCCATCGGCTCTGGTCGCCACCACCAAGCTCAACTATGACTATTCCTCCTTTAGCACCAACAGGAACTACCTTGCGAGCAATAGCAATAACAAACTCGCTAATATGTCCCTCGGATGCTTGATCGCCTATGATTACAAACTTCCCCCATTCAAACTCGATTATTTAGTCAACTTCATCTTGAGCGGCTTCAGTACCAGCTTCACACCCGATACCCTCAAAGATATCTACACCTTTATCGGTACCAACTTCGCCGTTCTCAAAAATACCGACTTGGCTGGAACGACCAACGCCAACATTGTGAACTACGCCAGAGGTAATATCACCGAAGGGTTAGTCGGTAAGAATGTGGACTTAAGCGGGAATCTCGTAGTGGCTCGGGATACTACCGCAAATATAGTCAACTATCAAAATGGTAATGTTACCGGAGATTTAGTCGTGGGTGGATTCCAGGTATTAGGCTCCGCCGTCTTCAATGATACCTATTCCAATGTAATCTATACCGAAGAGATGACTACCACCAACATCGCGACTCTGGGGAACTTGGCTGTTACTGGAAAGTCCTTGTTTTATTCCGATATTGTGGCAAATATTATCAACTATAATGACGGAAATGTCTACCGAGACTTCCGCGTTTTCCGTGACACCATCTTGGACCGAATTACTACCGCCAATGTATTGAACTACAATCGCGGCAATGTTTTGGGCAACTTGTATAGCGGCAATTTGGTGATTGACGCCCTTCTTCAATCCAATACATTGATCAACGGTAACACAATCAACTACAATCGCGGTAATGTATTGGGGAACTTGAGTGCAGGTAACTTGGTCATCAATAACGTATCGCGATTTACCCGTGATATCACCGCCAATATCGTGAACTACCAGAATGGTAATATTGCCGGAAACTTGAATATTGGACGTAACCTTACCGGAAACGTGATCAACTATTCCCGCGGAAATGTTGGAAATGCGCTCTCCGTGGGAACGAACTTGACTGTGGGTAACCTTACCCAAACTAACTCATTTATCTGTACTGGATTTGGTAATGTAAATGGAAACTTGACTGTGGGTAACTTGGCGATTCAGGGAAATATCCGCCTCGATAATGCGAGCGGTAACAGCATCATTGTCGTCGTCGCCAATGTCGAAGGTAACCTCACCGTCGGTAACCTACTCGTCCAAGATCAATCGATTATGATGAAAGATTTGACTGCGAACGTTGTGAACTATCAACGAGGTAATGTATGGGGGAACTTGTACGCAGGGAATTTGGTGGTGGATAAGTATATCCAATCGAATACACAGATGGATGGAAATGTGATCAACTATGTTCGCGGTAATATTAGCCATCAACTCAATCTCTCCAATTTATACGTTGCGAATACATCCGTCTTTGATCTTGATATCACCGCCAATATCATCAACTATCAAAACGGAAATATCGACGGTAACCTTACCGTTCACGGGCAATCTTTCCTGGAAAGTGATGTAACCGCCAATGTGATCAACTACCGAAACAGAAATATTTCCGGAACATTCAATACCGGAAATATGACATCCATCGGTGTATTTGATGGAAATGTTGTTAATTTTGTCAACGGAAATGTCTATGATTTATTGAATGTGAGCAATCTCCACGTAGGAAATACATCCATCTTTGATCTTGATATCACCGCTAATATCATCAACTATCAAAACGGCAATATCGATGGTAACCTTACCGTTCACGGGCAATCTTTCCTGGAAAGTGATGTGACTGCAAATACGATCAACTATGTGAATGGTAATACTACCGGATTACAAACGATCAATCAACTCGTCGTGACTGGAGCCCTCGATATCGAATGTCTCGAGGCAAATTTAGTTACTCTCAATACCATTAATGCCAACGTCACTGGTAATATCAATACCGGAAATCTGATTGCAAATATCCTCACCATCGGTAACACCATCATCTACCCTCCAAACCTTGAGATTATCGTCACCTACTTCAACGCCGATCGCGGTAACGTCTATGACTACTTGCGCGTCAATAACCTCTTTGTCGAAGGTAACGCCAACATCGAGGGTTCCTTTGGCTTGAATGGTAATGTCGAGTTATATGGAAACTTGTATACATATGCCAATATTATCAATCAAAATGACATCTATACGACCAATATGGAAGTCTCCGATGTTTTGGTGGTGAATGGTGACTCCTACTTTAGCGGAAACCTTAACTCCTCCAACATCACGAATTTGGGAAACATTGTCACCGACAATCTCTATGTCGACCAAATCTCCTATATGCGCGGGAATGCATACGTGGCAGCAAATCTGAGCGTTGCCGGAAACTTGTTTACAACGAATAATATTTATGTATCAAATCTCTACGCAGCGGGAAGAGTTGATGTGGTGGGGATTGCGGACTTTGATAGCAATGTATATGTTCACGCCAACGTGATTGTTGACCGAGATATCTATGGAGCCAATATGGAACTTACCGATATTCTGGTTGTTGGAGGCGATTCCTACTTTACCGGCAACTTGAACTCCTCGAACATCACCAACTTGGGGAATATCGTCACCGACAATATCTATGTCGACCAGATCTCTTACTTGAATGGAAACGTCTTTGTCGAAGGGAACTTGAGCGTTGCAGCGAACTTATATACAACCAATAATATTTATGTATCGAATGTTTATGTATCGAGTGATCTTCGAGTGATTGGCTTAGCTGATTTTGATAGTAATGTTCACGTATTGGCAAATGTGATTGTTGATCGAGATATCTATGGAGCCAATATGGAACTTACCGATATTCTGGTTGTTGGAGGCGATTCCTACTTTACCGGCAACTTGAACTCCTCAAACATCACCAACCTGGGAAACATCGTCACCGACAATATCTATGTCGATCAGATCTCTTACTTGAATGGGAATGTCTTTGTCGAAGGGAACTTGAGCGTTGCAGCGAACTTATATACGACCAATAATATTTATGTATCAAATGTTTATGTATCGAGTGATCTTCGAGTGGTTGGCTTAGCTGATTTTGATAGTAATGTTCACGTATTGGCAAATGTGATTGTTGACCGAGATATCTACACCAGTGGTCTTGAAGTAGCGAACCTATTTGTCGTCAATGGAGATTCTTACTTCACCGGAAATGTGAACTCCTCCAATATCACCAACTTAGGGAACATTGTGACCGACAATATCTACGTTGATGGCATCGGTTACTTCAACGGAAATACATACTTCGAAGGAAATCTAAGTGCTGTCAACATCTATGCAACTTCCAATATCAGCGGCGTTAACGTCAACGTCTTGAATGCCCTTCGCGTCGATGGCGAGGCGAATATCAAGGGCCTCTTGATGTCAGCGAATGCGCTGGTGTATGGGAATCTCCAAGTGGGTAATGCGAATATCGTCGGAAAGTTTGGTGTTGGTGGCTACGCACCAACCGATTACCAGATGCGTGTGGATGGAAATGTCCATATGGGACTCAACGGAAACTATGATATCAATCATTATGGAGTCTTGACGATAACCACAGCAGATTCAGACAATACCGCACAGTTGGCTTTAGTCCGTAAAGATAACTACGTCTGGAAGATGGGCTACCGGAATGATGGCACCAATGACCTCTATATCTATGATGGAACGTATGGTACTAAACTCGTCGCAGGTAATGCACAGAATTGGGCATCCGTTTCCGACAGGAGGTTCAAGAAGAACATCTCAGAGATTGAGGGGGCTTTGGCCAAGATCCGAGAGATTACGGGTGTCTATTACAACTACTTGGATGATTTGGAGGGGAGTGTTGGTGGAAGTAGTCGTAAGGTAGGTGTGATCGCTCAAGATGTGTTGAAGGTCCTACCCGAAGCGGTCGATGTTCCCCACTCCGAAGAGATGCCCATCACGATCCGTTATAGTGAACTGATCCCTCTACTCGTCAATGGTATCAAAGAGATTGATGCTCGCATTGGAATGCTTGATATGCGATTGGAGAAGATAGAGACTCACTTGGAGAAGATGGAGAGTGAGGGTGCTCCGAAGTTTAAGAGCGGAGGGTATGCTGGCCCTGGAACTGTTTTTCCTGGTATCCTGCCTCACACCTTAACCACTTACTCCGGAAATCTCTAAGTGAATAGATCATCATTATCATTAAAATAATTGCTAATTATAACTATTTATACATAAAATCATAGTATCATCATCATACTATGATCTTCGTTTAATGAATCTTGTCTGTAAGAAAGTGGTGGCTGACGCCACCACTTTACTTTAGACAGAGTCTGATGATCTTCGACTCATTCATTTGATTTATAAAATGTTCTATTTGTTACCATTTTTAACATTGAAATATGGCAAACTCTTTTCAACCTTCTTGGCTCCTCGCAGAGGAGCAGAAGGTAGCCTCATACCAATCGATTTGACAAAGGATCCAAAAAGTCCGCAATGAGTGATCATGTCTTATCTGAGCCTCATAGAGGCTCGATAAGCAGCTCGCGAAGCATCACGAATGGGTGGCGCTTTGCGCTACCTTCTCTTTATAAGATCTCTTTTATGAAAAGGAATAGTTGACTAAATAATATCTCTTCTATGTATATTACTACCAAGATGCTAACCAGATTACTCTTCTTACTCACCCTTCTTTCTGGATATAGTATGATAGATGCCCAAGATCTCCAAGGGTATTGTATCACTTGTAAGGATCGATTTTTGACCTGCAAACTTGGTTGCGTGATGCCCCACTATCGTGATAATGACAATGATGATAAAGCTTGGCCTATTCATACACCCAAAAGTCTCACGACCATTGGCGAATGCGTAGATGAATGTTCAAGGGTCAGGCGTATGTGTAAAGATTCTGAAGTAACACTCCAATGTTACTCTTGTACAGTTGGATGTACAAAGAGTTTTGATGATGAGATCTTAACGTGTGTCCGAAAACAGTCCGAAATTACCAAAGCAACCTACAACGCGAATCAGGATGCCTGCGCAAATGCAGCAGGATACAAAGCGACTTCTTGTATGGAATCGTGTTATGGAATTGATCAGGATATGTTATCAGGCTGGACCCCAGAGACAGAGATCGGTATTCCTCCCGAAAAACGTACTATGACCCGGTTCATCGTACCTCAACCTATTCTGTCTAAGAAGGTTCGATCATCATCCAGATAATTGCTAATTATAACTTTTTATTCATAAAATCCTACTATGATGATCATCGTATGATTTTGATCGATGGTTAAGATAGAACTCTATTAAGATTATTACTGAATAAATGGTATCGAAATATCGCCATCTCAAGGTCTCCTACTCCCCCGATCAGAAGGCGACCTATCTCCATTTCCGCAAGGATCTCCGAGCATTTTCCGATCAACTCGATAAGAGAAATACAAAAGTTACGGGTCTCTTTGTGAAAGATCGAAGTGAGCTCTTCCGGATCGATCTCTATGGTTATGATGGACTACTCAAGTATCAGACCAACAAAGGTGGAGGGAGAAGTGGTGGAGAGAAGGTGATTCGAGAGATTCTGAAAAAGATCGATGCGATGCCGATGGGGCGAGTGGAGAAGAAGAGTTTTGATCTATATACCGACGCACATCCGGAAACGACGATCAAGGGAACTGGGTTTAAGGACACCGCCACTGCAAAAGCAACGATCGAGCTCGTGGAAAAGAGCAAGAAGGATGCGAGACACAAGTATCTGGTGATTCATACGATGTTCTATCGGGCAAAGTATCATCCTCATCAAACTTCCGGAATGCGTGATGCTATGAAGATCTTTGGATCGTGGCTCCGAGATCAGAAGCAGAAGTGAGGGAGTTTCACTGTCAATATAAAGGAATTCCCAGGATCTATCATATAGATATATTGATCAATCTATAGCCCAATCACAAGTTACAATGATGGAATCACTTAAGATTCTTGGTTCTACCAAGAGTGGATTAAAGAAGAGATACATATCATGGGATCACGTGATGGAAGATTCAGTGGTCTTAGAGTCATTGGATTGTTCAAATAATAACTTGACTTCTTTACCAGAGTCTATTGGAGATCTTATCAACCTACGAGAATTGACTTGTTCAACAAATAAGTTGACTACTTTACCAGAGTCCATCGGAAGACTTACACAATTACGTTTATTCAATTGTTCTCATAATAAGTTAACTTCCTTACCTGAGTCTATCGGAAATCTTACACAGCTTGAAAAGTTTGTATGTGTTTATAACCAACTTACTGCTTTACCACAGTCTATTGGGAACTTTCATAAGCTATCTACTCTCTACTGTTCGAATAATCAATTAACTCTCTTACCTGAAACGATTGGAAATCTAATAAACCTACAAGCATTCGCGTGTGCCGATAATCAGTTAACGACTCTACCAGAATCATTCGGTAACCTTCAGCAGCTACAACACTTTTGGTGTTATCGAAATATGCTCACCTCATTACCAGAATCTTTTGGTAATTTGTTACGGTTAAATGTGTTAGCTTGCTATCAAAATCAGCTAACTTCTTTACCAGAGTCAATGGGGAATTTTACTGAACTTGTGAGCGTGGATTGCAGTGACAATCGATTAACTTCTTTACCCATCCAGTTATCAGAATGTAGGTACTTAAATCATCTCGATGTGGGAAATAACCCATTTGACTGGATTCCGAAGATGATCCCATCTAACTGGAAGATAAAGCTCACTTGGGTCCCTTTTCATAAACGAAGCGAGTCGGCATTGTCGATATAAAGGAATTTCCCATATCAATCATATAGATTGATCCATCAAAAGATTTATTTAGCTCAAATCTTGACGACTTCCTGCTACTCTGTTATCGAGCTAACAGAGTTGAAGAGAGATGAGGATTCTTGTTTACGGACATCGAGGCTGGATTGGCCAGCAGTTTATCCAGATGGCAGAGCGATATGACCCCGAGTCAGATTCCAACAACCAATCTGCTGGTGCGGGTGCAGCAAGACGGGATCGTAGAGCAATGAGCGACAGTGATGACAGCAGCGATGATGAGGATAATCAACGTCGGGCTCGTCGGGCAGATGCGAGAAGGCGTGCTCGGGAGAGAAGGGCACGAGAGAGGGATATCCAGATTATCCGGGGAACAGCCCGCGTTGATGATGAGGCCGCTGTCCGAGCGGAGATCAGGTCGAGCGATGCGACTCACGTCGTCTCCTTTATTGGCCGGACTCACGGCGTGATTGGGGACGTTGAGTATGGAACGATCGACTACCTGGAGCAAGAGGGAAAGCTCTATGAGAATATCCGGGATAACTTGTTCGGACCGATGGTCTTAGCGATGGTATGTAAGGAGATGCGGGTTCATTTCACTTACCTGGGTACGGGATGTATCTTTGAGTATGACGAGGCACATCCTCTTAGCGAGCCGATTACGGGAAGGAGCGAGGGCGTCAATATGAATACGATGGTGGATGAAGCCGGTGAGAGTACAGGATTTCGAGAGGGGGATCGACCCAACTTCTTTGGCTCGAGCTATTCTGTGGTGAAGGGTTTTACAGATCGTCTGATGCATATGTTTGAGGATGATGTTCTTCAACTCCGGATTCGAATGCCGATTACGGGTCGGAGGGGTCCTCGGAACTTTATCACCAAGATTGCGACCTATCAGCGGGTCTGTTCGATCCCCAACTCGATGTCGGTCTTGCCGGATTTGCTGCCGATCGCGCTTCGGATGATGCGGGAGAGGAAGACGGGAACCTATAACTTCACCAATCCTGGAGTGATTGCTCATAATGAGATTTTGGCAATGTATCGGGAGATTGTGGATGAGAACTTTCGATGGGAGAACTTCACAGTGGAGGAACAGGGAGAGGTGATCGCATCGAAGCGCTCCAATAACTATCTCGATACTACGAAGCTGGAGAGGGAGTATCCGGAGGTTCGCCCGATCCATGAGGCTGTTCGCGCGATGCTGGTCGAGTATGCTGCGACCTTCTGGGATGATGAGGAGGGTAATGCCGCTGGAGAGAGAACGATGGAGTAATATTACCATATAAAAGAAGAAATAAAGGTTATAATCTATGAAATAAAATCTATGAACAGAGTAGTTGATAGATTTATCATTGGATATCGTAGTATAGGTATATAGTGATATCGTAATATAGATAAAGTTAGAAGATGTCATTTTCACCGACGAATCCACCCTCTCTATCGAATGTGGGAAACATCTTATATCTAAGTAATAATATTACCAAGGTGAGTAGCAATCTCACCATTGGAACCTCGCCGAATGCCGATGAACAGTTCTACTTTCTGGGTAATGCGAATGTGACTGCGAATCTGGCAGTTCAGGGGAATCTCCTGGTTCGGAGTGATGCGAATGTAGTGGGGAATGTGATCATATTGAATGGTAATCTGGGAATTGGTCGAACGAATCCCAAGTTTGAGCTGGATGTTGCGGGTAGAGCAAATATTTCAGGATCCGCAGCAATTGGTGGAAGTCTCTTTTTAATTGGTGGAGCGAACGTCGCGGGGAGTGCGAACTTAATAGGTCAGGTCTTTATGGGCGCTGGAGCGAATGTAACTGCAAATCTGGTAGTAGGTGGTAATGTGACGATTGTCAAAGATACTTTTTTGAGTAATGTCTATACAGCCAATGCGAATGTATCCGATATTCTTTGGGCAAATTCAGTACAGATTGGTGGACCCGGAACATCGCAAGCGATTGGTCGAAGATTAACAGTTACCAATGTGGATACCCCAGATACAGATGTAAATGGATCTGTGAATGGGAATGTTTATAATATTATCTCTTATGGAGCGTCTCGATCATGGGTATGGTCTACAGATGCTGTCAATGATCGGATCTTGTATCTGGGATCAGCTGGTGGTGATGCTGTAAATCCTGATTTTAACTATGTATTCAAACGTGATGTGGGTCTTCAAATTCAACCGTTTACTCTGGGTAATACAACAGACTTTATCGAGACACTTAAGGTAGTTGGTAATGCGAATATCGTGGGGAACTTGATTGGATTTGCCAATTTGTTAGTCCCCAATGGAAATGTGGGTATTGGAACATTGGATCCACGACAGAAACTCGACGTCGCTGGTGCGGCAAATATCAGTGGAAACCTGATTGTGGGCGGCAATACAACGATCTCGGGAAATATTAACTTGAGCAATTTGAGTGTTGTGACTGCAAATGTGAGCGGGAATGCTGAGATTGGAAACTTGAATGTGATCGGCATTGCTACAGTCGGCGGTAATATGGCAGTGGATGGAAATACTCTCTTCGTCGATAGTGTAAACAATCGCGTGGGCATTGGTATCAGTAATCCCTTAAACACACTTGATGTTATTGGAACAGCAAATGTTTCTGGTTCGTTTAGCGCTACCAGTAATCTGTTCCAAGTAAGAACGAATCTCATCAAACTGAGTACAAGTCAAACAGAGATGTTTGATGGAAATGGCACCGGTGTTCTTCGATTTGTAAAGTCTGGTGGTGTCAATTCTATTCAATCAGGTCTCGATACCGTAGGAGAT
>JACCEC013234462.1_pt1 | contig 10475 bp, 8 predicted proteins | sample 7450121 | NCBI WGS metagenome assembly JACCEC01 (sample SAMN15323455, study PRJNA562643) | freshwater metagenome | isolation source: river surface water | place: USA:Blue River Watershed | collected 2017-08-18 | reverse complement strand
CTCGAAAATCTCTTGTGATTCTACCCACGAATTATCCTTTATTTTACCCCGAATAATAGCTGTTGTATTTACTTTCTCCCCATCCTCTATTTTAAACTTCGAGTAGGATAAATAGATCCAGCCATTCTTCTCAAATTGTGGGTGCAGAGCGATATCTAATAAACCACCTTGACCTTGTGCGTATACGGCAGGCGTTCCTTTAATGGCTGTTTTGTTCCGTTTTTGGTCTACCTTATACAATATACCTGCGCGATCTGAGATTAAATAATCGTTCGAAGGCAATTGTACAAAACCCCATGGGCTATCCAAACCGGTCACGATCGTATCTAAAGCGATCGTCATTCCCTCTGATTTGAAGATATTCGAAGTGGGCTTGTTCGCGAATTTGTATTGCTCCACTCCGGCTAAGTTTTCGACGATTAAATCGGCTAATTTTTCGATTTCCTTCGGTGTTAACACTTCTTTCCAAGTTGGCATCCCTAAGTCAGGATATCCGTGCGTGATGCTATTTAAAATATCGGATTTTTTATCACCGTGCTTCCATTTGCGGTCCACGAAAGCTTCCACTTTTTCTCCGTGGCAAGACGCACAGTATTTGGTATAATTCACCTCAGCAGGCTCTTCAATCACAGCAGGTGCCTTTGTTAAAGACATCGTGCTCAAAGCGGCCATCGCAATCAGGCCAATAAAGGATATTTTTTTAATCATAGCTTGGTATTTTTCAGTCACGAAGCTAAAAATTAATTTCTATATTTCTATCTTTAAAGCTTACCTCATTCAACATATGAAAAAAATCTTACTCGTTCTCTTATTTGCGTCGCTAACTGTGAGTGCACAGGTTCCTAGTCCAAAATCGCATTTTGGTTTTTCTATCGGCGATAATTACCATTTATCCACGTTTACGCAGACGGAGGCTTACCTAAAAAAGGTGGCGGCATCGTCTAATCGGGTGAAGTTGCAGTCGATTGGAAAGACGGAAGAAGGCAGAAATCAGTACATGGTGATTGTTTCTGATCCGTCGAACATAAAGAATCTAGCTAAATACAAGGCTATTTCGCAGCGTTTGGCACGAGCGGAGGGCCTGAGTGAGTCTGAAGCGAAGGCTTTGGCCAAAGAAGGAAAAGCCATCGTCTGGATCGACGGCGGTTTGCACGCCACAGAAACGGTGGGAATCCACCAGTGGATCGAATCCATTTATCAATTCACCATCCGAAATGACGAGGAAACAAAACGCATCCTCCAAAACACGATCATCCTCTTCGTCCACGCAAATCCAGATGGCCAAGAATTGGTTTCGAATTGGTACATGCGCAAGGCAGACACGCTGAAACGCTCGACGGATAATTTGCCACGCTTGTACGAAAAATACATCGGACACGACAATAACCGCGATTTCTACATGATGAATATGAGCGAGTCCACGAATATGGCCCGCCAACAATACATCGAATGGATGCCGCAAATCTTGTACAATCACCACCAAACAGGTCCAGCAGGTACCGTCGTGGCCGGTCCTCCTTACCGCGATCCTTTCAACTATGTCTATGATCCCCTTTTAATTACGGGAATCGACGCACTAGGAGCAGCCATGAGTTCTCGCTTGAACGCGGAAGGAAAGCCAGGTTACACGATGAAATCAGGATCTGTTTATTCAACCTGGTGGAACGGTGGATTACGTACCACGGCTTATTACCACAACATCATTGGTTTATTAACCGAAATCATTGGCGATCCGACACCATCCACTATTCCTTTGGTCCCAAACCGGTTGATTCCTAATTCGGCCACCCCATTTCCGATTACACCACGTAAATGGCTCTTCAAGAACTCGATTGATTACTCGCTTTCCTTGAACTATGCAGTCTTAAATTATGCGACGCGTTACCGCGAAGAGGTCTTAATGAACATCTACAAGATGGGTAAAAAATCCATTGACTTAGGATCGCAGGATTACTGGACGATGTCGCCTAATAAGGTGGAAAAACTAGCGGAGATCTCGGGTGGTAATTACAAGAAGAAAGCGGATAGTTTATTTGCTGCTGTTTACAAGAATCCAGCCACCCGTGATGCTCGTGCCTATATCGTGACGGCTGACCAATCGACTTCGGGGATTGCGTTTATCAACATTTTACTCAAGAGTGGTATCCGTGTAGAGAAGGCAACGAAAGCCTTCGAAGTAAACGGAAAGACCTATCCAGCAGGTTCATATGTAGTGAAGACGAATCAAGCTTTCCGTCCTCACGTGATTGATATGTTCGAACCACAAGATCACCCAAATGACTTCCAATACCCAGGTGGCCCTCCAGTGCGTCCTTATGACGCGGCAGGTTGGACGCCAGCATATACGATGGGAATTCAATTTGATCGAATTTTGGAAGAGGTAAATGGACCGTTCGAAACGGTGCCTTATGGGGAGCTTCAAAAAGCGAAACCAGCCTTCGTAACAGGGGCTTATTATTCATTCTCGACTTCGGATAATGCCTCATTTACTTTATTGAATGATTTATTAAAAGCGGGTATCGAGGTTTCGAAAAACGCATCCGCTTTTTATGTAAAGCACAGTGCGACAGCGGCGGATATCTTATCGAAGGCGTCTGTGAAAACACAAGTATTGAACGCTTTACCTGCTACCGTTTCGGCTAAAGTGGGGACGAAGCGTGTGGGTCTTTGGGATACCTATGGGGGATCAATGCCATCTGGATGGTTACGTTGGATTCTAGAACAACACCATTTCGATTTCAAATTAGTGTTCGCAAAAGAAATCGACAAAGGCAACTTACGTTCGAAATTCGATGTGTTGATTTTTGTCAAAGGTGCGATTCCCGGCTTAAAAGCAGAACCAGCAAACGAGTGGGAGGAGAAAGAACCAGTGGAGGCAGATATTCCAGCCGAATTCCACGAGACGATGGGTAAAATCACCGCTGCTAAATCAGTTCCAGCTCTTCGCGCTTTCTTAGAAGAGGGAGGAGATATCATTACCATCGGTTCAAGTTCAAATCTAGCCTATCACCTAAACCTGCCTGTAAAGAATGCCTTAGTGGAGATGGTAGCTGGAAAAGAGCGCAATTTACCAGGTGAGAAATTCTACATTCCGGGTAGTGTGATGCAAGTAACGGTGGATCAAAATTCACCAGCTAACTGGGGAATGGCGGCTAAAGCGGATGTCATCTTTGCAGCTAGTCCAGTCTTTAAATTATCTCCAGAGTCTATCTCACATGGGGAATTAACTCCTTTAGCTTGGTTCGCATCTGAGAAGACCTTACGTAGTGGATGGGCCTTTGGTCAAGCCTATTTACAAGATGGAGTTGCTGCTTTTAAAGCGAAAGTGGGGAAAGGAAATCTGTATGTATATGGTCCAGAAGTAACGTTTAGAGGCCAAACACACAGCACATTCAAAATGGTATTCAATCAATTATATGAAAACAATCGCTAAGATTATTGGGGGTATTTTTATAGCCCTATTTGCTGTTATTCTATTCTTCGCTGAAGCCGATCGTCCTGTGGAGGAATTGATCCCCCTCTATGCGAACAAGGATTCTAAATTCATGCCCATTATGGGGATGAAGGTACATTACCGAGATGAAGGAGTGGCGACGGATACGTTGCCATTGATTTTACTGCATGGGATGTCCTCTTCTTTGAATACATGGGATAATGTGGCGCTCTACTTAAAACGATACAAGCGGGTGATTAGTTTGGATTTACCTGGTTTTGCACTAACGGGACCTTCACCGGAAAACAACTATGATTTCCCCTATTATTCCAAGTTTATCGATTCCTTTGCGACGCGCTTAAAGATCAAGCGATTCATTTTAGTCGGTAATTCAATGGGTGGAGCCATTTCCTGGAACTATGCGCTTCATAATCCGTCACGATTAGCTCAACTGGTCTTGATCGATGCAGCGGGTTACCCCAAAAAAGGAGAAAGTGGCTCACTCGGATTTAAACTAGCGTCTACTCCAGTTATCAATAATTTATTGTTATACGTTACGCCTAAATCTTTAGTCCGTAAAAGTCTAGAATCGATTTATGCTGATCAATCTAAAGTGACTGATGAGCAGGTGGAACGATTCCACGACATTGCCATTCGGGAAGGAAATCGCGCGGTAGCTTTGCAGATTTTCAAAGGATCTTTCCACGGAGATTACAAGCGCATAAAAGAAATCAAGACGCCTACGTTCGTTATATGGGGTGCAAAAGATAATTTAATTTCTGTGGATAACGGGGCAGAATTTATGAAGGATATCAAAGGAAGTAAAGGAGTGATTTTTAACGTAGGTCATGTTCCTATGGAAGAAGTGCCTTTTGACGTGGCTTTATCGATATATAAATTTGTTCGGTAGGACTTTTCAGTAGAAAATCTTATCATTGTATCAATTATAGACAATAAACCTATTTAATCATGAAAAGAATCTGGCAACTCACTTGCCTACTGGGACTTATCGCGTCCAGTACATTTGCACAGACTGATTTTAAGATGGCCGTTCAGGCTAAAATCGAATCAGGAATTATCGAGGGTGATTATAATACCCAGACTGGTATTCAAACTTATTTTGGCGTTCCTTTTGCTAAACCACCGGTAGGTGAATTGCGTTGGAAAGCACCCGTTCCGGCAGAAGCTTGGTCAGGCGTTAAGAAAACGAAAGCTTTCGGACCACGTCCGGTACAAGCGATTGTTTTTGGGGACATGGGATCTCGTTCAGCAGGTTTGAGCGAAGATTGTTTGTATCTGAATGTGTGGTCTCCAGCTAAAAGAAATACGAAAAACTTACCTGTATTGGTCTATTTCTATGGAGGTGGATTATTTGCGGGTGATGCCTCTGAGCCGCGTTATGATGGCGAAGCGATGGCGAAACAAGGAATCGTGGTGGTGACGGTGAATTACCGTTTGGGGCTTTTCGGATTCTTCGCACACCCAGAATTGTCTGCGGAGGCATCATATAAAGCATCTGGAAACTATGGTTATTTAGACCAAAATTTGGCCTTGAAATGGGTTCAAAAGAATATCGCTGCTTTTGGAGGAGATCCTGCAAAGGTGACCATCGCTGGAGAATCAGCGGGTTCCGCTTCAGTATCAGTCCAAATGGCTTCTCCGCTTTCAAAAGGCTTAATCGCCGGAGCGATTGGAGAAAGTGGTGCGGGTATTAATCCGACGATGGCACCTATGCCTTTAGCGCAAGCAGAGAAGGGTGGTGTGGCATTTGCTGAGAAAGCAGGAGCGAAGTCTTTGAAAGATCTTCGTGCCATGTCTACGCGCGAACTATTTGAGATTGCGCAAGAGACGCGTTCAATGGGCTTCCCTACGGTGGTAGATGGTTATTTCTTACCCAAAACCTTACCTGAATTATTCAATGCAAAACAACAATCAATGGTTCCACTTCTTTTAGGCTGGAACTCTGCTGAAATCCCTGGTGGCGCCTTTATGCAAGGTAAGCCGTATACGCACGATAACTATGTTTCAAAAGTGAAAGAGGTGTATCCTGCTGATCACGAAACCGTTTTGAAATTATATCCATCGGGTTCAGAGGATGTGATCGAGCGTTCGGCTACGGCTTTAGCGTCAGATCGTTTCATTTCTTACAGCACGTGGAAATGGTTTGATTTACATCGTAAGAATTCATCTCAACCGGTTTATCGCTACTTGTATTCTCGCTTCCGTGCTCCCTTAGTGGATAAGTCGGCAGCCTCAGGTTTAGCGGGTGGAACGGTGAAAGCTGATCCGAATGCGCCTAAACCGCGTCCTGCAATCGGTGCGCCTCACGCTTGTGAGATCGAGTATTGCATGGGTAACCTGCATTTAATTAAGGATTATGCGTTTACAGCAGATGATTATACGGTGTCCAAAACGATGTTCGGTTATTTCGCGAACTTCATTAAGACGGGAAATCCGAATGGAGGAACTTTGGCAAACTGGCCTGCAGCAGCTCCATTAGATAAAGAGCCAGGAGTTATGGTGATCGATGTAGAATCGAAAGCCATTAAAGCGACGGAGGATGCGCGTTATGAATTTTTAGATAAACAATACAAAAACTAATCAAGATGAAAAAATTGACCTTAGCTTGTGCTTTGATTTTAGCCTCAGTGGGCTTGAAAGCACAAATTACAACGGGTAAGGACGTAGCTGTTGTGGCGACGGACGCAGGTAAAGTTCGCGGCTATGTTCACAGCGGCATTTACACCTACAAGGGTATTCCATACGCGGAGGCGGCTCGTTTTGAGGCTCCTCACAAACCAAAGCCTTGGGCTGGTGTTCGTTCTTCTTTATCATATGGCCCTGTTTCGCCTTTAATCGACGAAACGACTCAGGTAAATGATGAATCAGAATTCGTATTCAACCACAATTGGGGTTTTACAAACGAAGATTGTATGCGCATTAACGTGTGGACTCCAGGTATCAATGATGGTAAGAAACGTCCGGTAATGTTCTGGATTCACGGTGGTGGTTTTACATCAGGTTCTGCAGTTGAATTGCCGTCATATGATGGAGAGAATTTAGCCAAAAAAGGCGACGTCGTAGTCGTTTCCATCTCCCACCGGTTGAACATTACAGGGTACTTAGATTTATCCGCTTATGGCGAGAAGTACAAGTATTCAGCAAACAATAGCGTGTTAGATATGCGTGCGGCTTTGGAATGGGTAAAAGAAAACATCGGCTCTTTCGGGGGTGATGCGAAAAACGTAACCATCTTCGGTCAATCAGGTGGAGGCGCGAAGGTTAACACTTTAATGGCGATGCCTTCAGCGAAAGGTTTATTCAGCAAGGCAATCAATCAAAGTGGATCTTTCCGTTCAGAGATGTTAAACAAAGCAACAACCCAAAGCATCACAGCGGAGGTTTTAAAAGCCTTGAACATCCCTGCTGCGAAAGTGGATAGCTTACAAACGATTCCTTACCCTGTTTTAGCTTCAGCAGGCAAGAAAGCGTTGGCGGTAGTGGCAGCGCAATTAAAAGCAGCTGGGAAACCAGTAGGTGGATTCGGCTTAAGTTGGGGTCCATCGGTAGACGGCGATGTATTGCCTTACCAATTATTCTCGAAAGAGGCGTTTGAATTATCGAAAGACGTGCCTTTATTGATCGGTACGGTGAAGAATGAGTTTATGCCTTCGATCATGAGTGGTATGTCAGATGCTACTGCGGAGCAGGTGGAAGGATACATCAAACGAGTATATGGTGACAAAGCGGAGGCCTTTAAAGCGGCGGTGAAAAAAGCCTACCCTAATGACACGAAACCATCTGATTTAATGGATGTGGATGTGATGTTCCGTCCGGGTGCGGTGGTTCAAGCAAAAGAGAAGTCTGCCTTGAAAGCTGCGCCAGTTTATATGTATTTGATGACTTGGCAATCGCCTGTGATGGACGGAAAGTACAAAGCTTTCCACTGCATGGAATTGCCTTTCTGCTTTAATAACATTGCGCGTTGCGAGGAGATGACTGGAGGCGGAAAAGAGGCCTATGTCTTAGCGGATCGCATGAGTTCGTCTTGGATTAATTTTGCCAAAACTGGAAATCCAGCGCACAAAGGTATTCCAGCTTGGCCTACCTTCGATGCAGCAGGAACTGCAACGATGCACTTCGATAATACCTGCGTGGTGAAACCGCAGCAGGATGCGGAGCTCTTCAGCTTAATCGCTAGATAAATTGATGCACATTAAGTAAAGAGGCCCTTCGTGAGAGGGGCCTTTTTTATTAGTAATAAAAATGATTAGCTCATTTTACCTATCGCACAGCTGACGTAGGATTTAGCTTGTTTAAATAGTGTATTGTCACCTCGCTGTGGATAACCCATTGAATTCAAGGAATCGATTACTTCGCTTAGCTTGTAATGATCACCCGTAAGGCTGATTTTTTCTTCTTCCTTATCGATTTCTACTTTCGTGATTCCTTTAATTTTCTCTAAAGCCTGCTTAATGCTGGTCATACATCCGCCACACTTGATGTTTTCTACAAAAATCTCTTGCGTTTTCATGGTGTTATTATTTGTTTAGTCAAATGTAGGCTATCTTTAAGCGATAAAAGGTGATATATATCACTTCTAAAAATATGAAAAAACACTTTTCGCTGGCAGACCTTCAGTCCTGGGAACGCTTCACCCGTGCTAATTTGATTAATACACTGAGTGGCTTTAAGAGCTTGTCGTTGATTGGGACCGTGAATGGCGAAGGTGTTTCAAATCTTGCCGTTTTTAGCAATATTGTACATTTAGGGGCTGATCCAGCTTTGATTGGTTTTGTTAATCGTCCTTTAGCTGCAGCGCCGCATACCTTGTCGAATATCCAGGAGACGGGTTTTTATACGGTGAATTTAGTGACGGAGGCGATGTATAAACAGGCCCATCAGACGAGTGCGAAATATCCGGATGGGGTTTCAGAATTTGAGATGACGGGCTTGACGCCGGAGTTTAAAGAGGGTTGCCTTGCGCCCTTTGTGTCAGAATCTCCGGTGCAATATGTTTTGAAATTAGAGCAGGTGATACCGATTGAGTTAAATAACACTTTTTTTGTGATTGGGTCCTTGCAATCGATGTACTTTCCGGAAGAACTGATGGAGGAGGATGGCTTTTTGGATTTGGCCAAAGTCGGAATCTTAACCTCCCTAGGCACCTCCGGTTATTATAAAACAACGAAAATAGACAACTTACCCTATGCAAAAGTTAAGTAATCTGGTAGACGAATTAGCGTCCTATATTCCACAGTTAGAGGCCAGAAATGAGGCTGTTTCTGCTTCCTCTGTAGGCTGGCAAATCGAACATAGCTTATTAGTTATTTCTTCTGTGATCGAAGGGGTTAAGAGATCAGATCCGTCGAAATACAAATGGAGTTTTCGACCTATTAAATATTTGATTTTTTGGCGAGGTAAAATTCCAAGAGGTAAAATAGGGGCACCTAAAATAGTTATTCCAGGAGAAATAACACAGGATACATTGCAGGCTCACATAGCGCTATGTCGTCAACGATTAGATGAATTGGAACAATTGGGGGCCGGACATTATTTTACCCATCCGTTTTTTGGAGATTTAAGAATGGCGGATACGCTTTCTTTCTTGTTTATTCACACGGAACATCATTTGAAGATTATTCGGGACATGCTGGCGCACTAGCGCACTTTCCGGCAATATATCCGGTTGTCCAGGCAGATTGGAAATTGAATCCGCCCGTGACGCCATCGATGTCCATGACCTCGCCTGCAAAGAATAGCCCAGGACACTTTTTGCTTTCCATCGTTTGGACGTTAATGTCTTGTAAATCTACTCCACCAGCGGTCACAAATTCCTCTTTGAAGGTCGTTTTGCCTTGCACCACATAGCGGTCGTTAATCAGTGTATTGATGAGTTTATTAAGCGCTTTCCCCCCCAGTTCATTCCAGCGAAGGCTGGTCTTGATTTCATTTTTCTCTAACAGATAGACCCAAAGGCGATTTGGCATTGGGAATGGATTCAAGTTCGCCATCATTTTAGCACCGTGGTCTTTGATGACTTGTGCGATTTGCGTTCTTAAATTGTCCTCTTTCGTGTCATCTAACCAATTGACTAGGATGGCACATCGGTATTCTTTTTCGGCAAGAATGCGCGCTCCCCAGGCGGATAATTGCAAGATGGCCGGGCCGCTCATACCCCAGTGGGTGACGAGGAGGGGGCCTTGACCGATGAGTTTTTGGCCTTCAATTCGAACACGAGCTTTCTCCACTACGATACCCATGAGGTCGCGAACAGGTTCAGCCGGCATATTGAACGTAAACAAGGAAGGAACCGGAGGAACAATCGTATGTCCCACATCTTCAAGCCAAAGCAATCCCGACATCTTCGGCTGCCCACCCGTCGTCACAATCACGCGATCTGCATCGTATTCCGTGTCTTTGCAATGGATACGGTAGCCTTTCGGTGTCAGCTTGATTTCGTCTACAGATTGACTGCTGTGTAAGTTTATGTGAAGCCGTCTAGCTTCGGAAAGGAAGCAATCGATGATGGTTTGAGAATCATTCGAAAGCGGGAAAATACAGTTATCGGGATAGGTTTTCAAAGCCACACCTCTGCTCTCCAGCCATTCGACCATCGTAGCGGCATTAAAGACTTCAAAAGCCTTGCGAAGAAATTTCTCCCCTCGCGGATAGTTTTCAGAAAGTAAACGAGAATTAAAGGTGGCATTCGTGACATTGCAACGACCTCCACCGGAGATCTTCACCTTTCCGAGAAACTTAGAGGTTTTCTCCAAAATAGTCACCTCCGCCTCCGGGTTATGTTCTTTTGCCGAAATAGCCGCAAAAAAACCAGCCGCTCCACCACCTATGACAATTATTTTCATTGGATGAATTTATCGAGGATTTCCCTTTCGATGTTCGCGTCTTCTATGAAGTGTGTTTTACTCATGTACAAAAATAACAAAAAAGCCGGGCAAAATGCCCGGCTCGAATTTTAATCTGCTAAAGTCTGGTAGACCATTTGGCGTAGACTATTGTGGTAGTCCCAGGTGAAATTACT